>ENA-UEQL01001502-UEQL01001502.1-human-gut-metagenome-genome-assembly--contig:-NODE-1502-length-16208-cov-11.943029_pt1 | contig 16208 bp, 15 predicted proteins | sample MGYA00242905_ERZ507926 | MGnify/ENA primary metagenome ERZ507926 (study PRJEB26167, sample SAMN06115531) | human gut metagenome | host: Homo sapiens | place: China:Henan | collected 2015-09-09...
ATCTTCAGGCTCAGCCATTCGTCCCAGAGGGATGTTTTTGATAATTGGCTTAATCATCTCATCCGGAAGGACAGCTACCATATCGGTGCGGGTAACTCCCGGGGCGACGGCATTGACGCGGATATTATAGCGGCCAAGCTCGCGAGAGAGGGACTTTGTGAGACCGTTGACGGCAAACTTGGAGGTCGGATAACCGCAGCCGCTGCCCTGTCCGTTAAAGCTGACGATGGAACTGGTGTTGATGATAACTCCGCCACCCTGCTCTTTCATTATCTCTGCGGCAGCCCTGCTGCAGGAGTATAAAGCCTTGATATTGAGGTCCAAAATCTTATCAAAATCCTCGTCTTTGTAATCGAACAGAGGGGTGTTCTGGGAGATTCCGGCATTATTGGCCAGGATATCGAGTGAGCCATATTTCTCCTTGATACTTCTGAAAGCCTGGGTCACTTCTGCCCTGTCGCTGAGATTAGGCCAAATTGCCTCAACCTTAGCTTCCGGACATTCGGTCTTAATCTTGTCCAAAGCCTTTGTCGCAGTCTCCTCCCTGGATCCACATAGAATCGTAACGGCTCCTGCCTCTACATATTTCTTAACTATGGCATAGCCAATGCCTCTGGTTCCGCCGGTGACGACGGCGACTTTTCCTTTTAACAATTTGTCCATAACTTATAGGTTTAATGTTATGCAAACATACGAATTTTTCATCAAACTTAGGTTCCACCTTCCACCCGCACAACGGAGGCTTACACGACCATCAATTTCACGGAAAGATCCGGAAACGATGATGTAGCGATCCAGGAGCCACTCTTTGACACGCTCATCAAAAAGGCGCTTGCATACGTTAAAAAGAATACGATGAATCATAAAGATTAATTTGCAAGTATGAAGCGTTGGAGCGGCTATTTCAAGCATCCATCCGGTAGGCAAATAAAAAAACAGAGCATGAAAGGTGAAATTCAATACTCTGTTTGTCTTGTAACGTATGCAAGCACTTGCTTACTTGCCGTTTCGTATTCTTTGTGACAAAGGTAATAAATTAATTAGAATGTGCAACAATATTTTCTTCTCTGAAGTGCGTCAGTACATTCAATTACCAGATCAATTATAACTTGTTAACCAGATAGGCTAATTTGGGATCTTTATCAAGCTGCTCATCGGAAAAGATAAGCTCAGCCATAGGCTCCGGAAAGTTCAGTTTGATGGGATTGGATGGTTTCAAGTTTTCAATCTGACGAAATAATGCCTCATACCTATCATCATCCTTAGCCAGATAATCCTCGATCGTGTCCATATCCAGTTTTGTTATACCTTTTGCAAATGTATAACAATCTCCGCAATTTAGCAAATTTAGACAAGTGTTTTTCGGAGGATGGGGTGGTATTTATGAACTTTAAGACGGCTTTGTTATGTGTTTCCCCGTCTGGGCCCTAAACTATGTATCTATCTTTGGCAGGTTCATCAAACCTATCCCAAAATGTCCCGTATAGGATTTGAATAATGTTAGCTACGTATGAGAAAGAGAGATTGATATCTATTGCATTGTCTAACAAAGGTGGCCGACTATCCGCCGGAATATCTAGTCAACCTAAATCAGGGAAGGTTAGAATTGTAAACTTAATCGTTGCATTTGCAATTATTATATGGCTTTTTCGGCTTTTATCTTTGTATTTACAATTTTATTTGCATCTTTGCAATTGAAACGCATAGACATTGATAATATGTGGACAGAGCTTAGCGATACAGCTATACTAAATAAACTTGGAAAGAGACTGAAGGCTTATCGTATATCAAGAGGTCTTAAACAACAGGAACTGGCTTCTGAGTCAGGCGTTGGCGTTAGCACCATCGCCAAGATTGAATGCGGACAGTCCGTTTCATTCTCATTGCTAATCAGCGTCATAAGAACGCTTGGATTACTTGAAAACTTAGAATTGCTTGTACCCGAACAGAAGCCATCGCCAATGGAACTGTTGAAGATGCAAGGCAAGCAGGTAAAGCGCGTAAGAACAACGAAGGAGTGAATTATGAAAGAAATACCCGTTATACAAATTTATTTGTGGAACAACCTTGTGGGAGCTATGTCGTGGGATGATGAAATGGGTTATGCAGATTTCCAGTTTGACGAGCATTTTCGCAGGTCTGGTTTGGACATAGCACCATTGACGATGCCATTGGCGAGAACCCATGGTGTCATTTCATTCCCCACAAATGCAAGAACGAAGTGTTTCAGCGGTCTTCCTGGTTTGATAGCTGATGCCCTTCCTGATAAGTTTGGTAGCCAAATCATTACGGAATGTTTCGCACAACAAGGTAAAACAGAAAGTATGATTACTCCGCTCGACCGATTGTGCTACATTGGCAAACGGGCTATGGGCGCATTGGAGTTTGCACCCGCTGCCAAAGTGGAAGGTGTAAACGAATCGACAGAAATCTACATACGCGAGCTGATGGAAATGTCAGATTCCATTTTCAAGGAACGAAGTAAGTTTCAAGAACTTATTCGTCAGAACGACAAGTCCATTCTCGACATCCTTAAGGTTGGAACATCTGCAGGTGGAGCGAAGCCAAAAGCGATTATTGCCTACAACGAAGAAACAAGAGAAGTACGTTCCGGGCAAGTTCCTGCACCAGAAGGATTTTCCTATTGGCTATTGAAGTTTGACGGTGGCACTTATAGCGAACATAATGAAATAACCGACAATCCGCAAGGCATCGGGAACATTGAATATGCTTACTACAAAATGGCTATCGCTTGCGGCATTACCATGTCGGAGTGTCGTCTGTTGCCGGAAGGTAACTACAACCACTTTATGACACGCCGTTTCGACCGAACGACAACGGGAGAGAAAATCCACATGCAGACGGCTGCTGGTATTGCTCATCTGGACAGAGACATGCGTCATTCATATGAAGAGTTGTTCGGTGTATTACGCCAATTGGGCCTAAATTACAAAGACTTCGAGCAATTGTATCGCCGAATGGCGTTCAATGTCATCGCACGTAACCATGATGACCATACCAAGAATTTTTCCTTTCTGATGGACAACAATGGAAAATGGTCGTTTGCTCCTGCTTATGACATTTGCTACTCGTACAATCCCTCAGGCAGATGGACACGCCGTCATCAGCTTTCACTCAACAGCAAGACTGAAGACTTTACCCGGGAGGACTTGTTGTCTGTCGCACAGAACATCGGCATACGCGATGCAAATCACATCATAGATGAAGTTCTCGCCACAGTAGCCTCTTGGTCTGATACTGCGAAAGATTGTGGGGTAAGGCCAGAACATATCGAGGCTATCAGCAAGACTCTCCTATTGAAAATCTAAGAATATTTCATTATACAAGTATGTAAGGTCTTCAACTATGATTGAAGTCCTCGACAATCGCCCGGCACTCTTCGAGGCTGAGCCATTCCGGGTCAAAGTCCAGGTCCATGCCGTACCACTCCAGGCGCTCGCGGTCATCGGCAGAGATGCGCTTACGGGCAGCGCGACGTGCGTGCAGTTCCAGAAGATTCTCATAGCCCCAGATGCCGCCGCAATCTTCCGGAGGGCAGGCTCGTTTACCGCCGACGAACACAATCTTTCGAACTTCGCCATCGGCATATTCTTCGACGGAAGAAAGCCGGACATCGTGCACCCAGCCATCACCGAAATCATACTCCCACACCATTGTATCACCCTTTTCGCACAAAATTTCTCCAAGCGAAACATCTTCCTGATTGTAATTCCTGACACTTCCGAAAAGCGGAGGCAACTCCCCTTCCCGCTGATAAGCCGGAGCAAAACAGGCGTCCCCTTTCCGGAACTGGTTCAGATGCTCGCCCATCCAGCCCATCAACTCGAGAATGAGGTCCCCAAACAGTCTTAGACTGATGTTCGAGGGAACTATCACCTTGCGCCAAATAGGAGGCTTGACACCCCTCAGCGCCACGCGGACCGTATATTTCAGTACATGGTCCACTTCCCTATAATGCGGGAAACTATCCATCATATGTTCTTCGTACGTGGCGGGCGCTTTCTGCGCCTGCTGCGCATCAGCCATTAGGATGCGGAAGAATTCCGCCATCAGTTCGTCTTTGGATTGTTGTTTTGCCATAGGAGGGGGAGGGGAACTAATTCAATTTGATTTTCAATGCACCGAGCCGCGCTTTTTCAGATTCCTTATCTGCCTCTATCCTAAGATAGCATAACCGTCTCAAGAACTCTTTTACCAGAGCATCTGTTTTAATATGCTCAACAATAGTATCAACTAGCTTTTTGTTCAGCCTCTCAATCATATCAAGCACATCTGACGTAACTGTACCTTTAGATAAACTCTCTTCCACTGCACTCACCTCATACCCATTCAAAAAACTTTTACAAAGTGACAAAGCTTGCCTGTCCTCGTCTGTAGCCACTGGTTGAATAGACAGAAACTCTATAGTCCCCAGCACGCCATTTACCCAATTCACGAAGCTATTATGCCAGTTGGAAAGGTATTGGGACTGGGTTGGCGTTAACTTCTGCTCTTCATAGCAGCAGTCAAGTTCTAAGTTTGGATTGTAGATATAGTCCCTGCCCTTCTCGGTCAAGCGAAGCACTTGAAGAGTTCCCTCCTCGTATGTAAAGTAGCCATTCTTGATAAGCTCATTGGCAACAGGAACAAACATGTCACGTTCCTTCGGATTAAGTTCATAAAGCTTATTCTGAACATTGCGCATCATGACAACATGGCCGGCATCTGCATTTGCTCTCCTGAAGAAGTCCAGAATCCACTCCGCCATTTCGCGTTTCTTGGTTATCATATAGAGTCCTCCTCTTGTTTACGTTCTTTCAAAAGCTGTTCGACAACACTGGTAAACCCCTCCGCAGAAAGGGCTTCAAATATAGTTTCGTCGCTCAAATCTTCATACGGTCCCAGAATGGTGTTGATAATAACTCGCCTGCGGTCCACCAAACTGGCCTCGTTCAAATTAAATGCTTGTATGGTGTAGCTAGCTCGCGCTTTTTCTTTTTCACACAGCCCTTCGGCCACTTCAATTCTACCATTCAGACCATATTTGAAGAAATGGCTGGCATCTTCCACTGCAGGGTTAATTAATTGTTCGTTGTCAGCCTTAGTCGTTACGATTCTGTCTTTGCATCTGGCTCCATAAGTATCGTTTTTCTTGTCGACGATAAAGTTATCCCAACAGAAAATCAGATTATTAAACAGCGACTGCTTACGAAAATGATCTATATGGGCATCATCCAGACGTAAAGGTTCTTCAGTATATCCGCTCAAACGATGCTGCTCATATTCCAGGATATACTCACGCCATAAACGACTCACGTCCTTAGCATCTTCCCACATTGTTGGCTGAAGCGTTCTCACGAAGTCTAAGAAAGACGCAATTGGTGCTCCTTTATCAATCTTTCTCATGGGCTTTCTTCTTTTTTTGAGCCAACTGCAGACGCATCTTCACAGACTCTTCAAACTGCACTCCCTGCTCCTTGAGGGTATCCAATTTCCGTTCTATTTCATTGAGATCAGGATGCTCCTTGACTAATTCTGCTGATATGCCGTCTATCTCCGCCTGGACCATTGGATTACGCACAGAACGCAATCCAAAGAAACGCTTCAGGATATAATCTCCATTGTCACCGTACGGGATATCTGGCAGTTCCAATTGACCTCCATCACGCAGCACGACCAACTTATCCTTTTCGCCAAGGCTTGACAAAACCAGCGATGAATGTGAAGAAACAAAGAACTGACAATTCGGGAATTTGCGTTCAAGATTACTTACCACCTGCAACTGCCAGGAAGGATGAAGATGGAGATCCAACTCGTCAATAAGGATTATCTGCTCTCCCTCCAATATTGAACGCATGCCACTGCTCTGCATTGACAGACGGCGGGCAATGTCCAAGACAAGCGTTATGTAGCATTTTTCTCCGTCAGAAAGCCGATCAAAGTTTATTATCTGCCCGTCCTTCTCAATTACAAAACGCGTGGGACGATCTTCCACACGGAGATTACAGTATCCCGGGAAAACTTCGCTCAAGCATTCTCTGATTGTGTCGAGTGATTCATCATGATACTGCATGTTAAACCTGGCCTTCATGCGATTCTCCTCGTTCTCTCGCTCATAAAACCAGTTGAAGAATTGTTTCCAACTTGTACTGGTAAAAGAGTTACGAACAACATCTTGAGAAGCATCCTTTTTGCCATAAACTCGCTTGTCTATGTTTACAGAGGATATATTTCGATTCACGCCGTACATGGACAATAAAAACCGGTCATCCTCTTTGAAATCGCGTATGTACTGGACAAAGGAATCAAGTTCTCTCAGGTCTGTCTGTTTTTCCAATGAATCATCAGGGGCCACCCCTTTCATCAAAGACCAATGAGCAGTTTTCCCTTTATGCTCAACATCAATAGACAAATAACAGTATCCGAAGCCTGTACGGATATCCTCTTTTCGAATACTCCGACCACGGCTCTTTGGTGAAGCGAGTTTTGCATTCAACCATGAGCAGAGTACTATGATTGCCTCAAGCGCAGTTGACTTACCGGCACCGTTTTCCCCTATAAAGGCATTCACCTTCTCAGAGCAATCAAAGTCCAACCTCTTAATTGCCCTGAAATTCTCAATAGTTATGTGTCTAATCTTCATAATACTCGTATATGATTACAAAGATAATGATATTACTTTAAATTCCATCCCTTATATTAGCTCACTGATTATTGCAGAAGCTCTCACTTTCGTCCTCACCATAGCGGCCATCCTTGACCTCCAAGATGAGCGTGGGCGCCAGGGCGACTAACGTATGCCAGCTCCCGGCAGGCACCACACAGCCGTAACTTCCGGCCTCCGGGTCCATCAGCAGACGCTCCGTCTCCCTGCCCTCCCCGTCATAGAAAATCTCCTCCGCCTTCCCGCAGAGCAGCACTATGCTCTCATTGCTGCGCGGGTGCCTATGAATTGGCACCACAGTCCCCGGCTGCAAAGCGTTCAGCATCCTCTGGCTCCCGTCCGCCTCCGAGGAGTGCAGGTCGAAATTCTGCCTCAGGCGCGGGTTAGCAGCGGCCTGGGCCAAAAGATTGGAAATAAGGTTTTTGTCGATTGCAATCATTGCGACTATTTCTTAAACGAGGCGAGATACTCCTCGTGCAGATGATAATACTTCTTCTTGAACAGAATATATGCAACGGCCAGATTCTGCCTTCCCCAATAATGAATAGCATTGTCGCATATAACATCCTCATTCTCTCTTCTGTAATCGTTAGGATAGCCATGCCATAGCCCCGGATTCCCTTCCACAAACTTACAGACTTTCACATCTATCATCTAATATCAAATGTCACTCCCTGTCCAATAATTTGAGCCTGTCCTTTATAATTGCAAATCCCCCATCCTTTATGTGCTCCTGCTTTCCAATGGGTAAAGGCACCATAATGCCTGCATTTCAAAAAAAAATGATACCTTCAACATTTTTAGGAACTGTCCACAAACCACCCCCTGCTTTATGCTGATTTCTATGTGTTTGGTACCACTCATAGCGCCCTGTCACTTCCTCACCTATAATCATTCCGTTCTCGTCCAGTTTAATCGTGCCGTCAGCATTCAGCACAGGAACTTGTATCGTGAATTGACGTGAATGATTACCTGCATTATATACCGCTGGTGCCTGAGCTGCGGGCTGCTTCATATATTTGGCACTCTTTTCTGTTTCTTTGCCATACTCACCGCAACGCATCAATATTCGCTTCTTTCACACCATCCAAATACCCCACTCCTTTTCTCTTTAACTCTTGGAAATTCAGAATCGAGAGAGGCGTATCTTCTTTCCGGAGATAGGCTGTTGGTATTACCTCTGATGTCAGCATCATCGACTTGACCACCGGATTAGAACCCGCTGCAACAAAATCCCGCACCGTTTCAATATGCCCTTCCAGCCATCTATGCCTACGCAGATGCTTCATTACCAACGCCTTCTTCTTATCTTTCTCCAGATTCTCGCCTCTACCAAGGTATTCATCTATCTCTTTTTTCATCTCGCGCACATTCTTGGCGATAGTAGTATTCTTGCACTCAATAGAATACACCACATTACTCTGCTCGTCATAAGCAAGCACGTCTATATCGCCCAGGTCATCCCCCAATTCATCAGTAGCCGCAAGCTCCCCTTTCTTTTTCATAGAGACATCGTGTGCCCACACCTTCAGTGACGTATTTCGTCGCAACCAATCCCTTACGGTTTCATTGAACACGCGTCCTTTTTCTGCCTCAAACTTTCCAAGCAGTTTTTCCATTTTCTTTCCTCCATTCCTCAAACGCCCGGAAAAGAGCAAATCTGTTAGTTGCAGCCCTGCGGCAAGGCACGAACGGAATCCATATACAAAATATATAACTCCATCTGTATGAACACTCTTTACTATCGGTCTCCGCAAGAAACTAAGTTCGCGATTATAAATCCAAGGCAACACTTCCTTCCAGTCCATACCAGTAGGGGGAGTCAAGTAATCAGTCCTCTTTTCAAGTGTCAGATGTTCCAACGCCTTGACTATTGCATCTTCATTCAATTCCGGACAAATCTCTATCAATGCATCAGCAAACTCTTTCTCCTGAATCTCAACAACTGAACATTGTTTCTTCATCGCAAGCAAATAACAAGAATACAGAGTCTGCAATATGTTTGTATAAGTAACGCCCCAGTCCGAAAAGAATACCTCATCTATTTCATCCAACTTCGAATTCCTTACCACACCACTTCTGTCTCGAAGTTGCCCTAAGCGTTCCATCATCTCAGCAAAGTCCTCAACTTGATTGTTTATGGTCTCTGCAGAACGTACATAAGCGAAGTCGCCAAAGTGGTCATTGAAATCATCGTCATAGATGCCATATCGCCCAGATGCCAACTTTTCTATTGTATGCTCAGAAACACCCAAATGTATGGCATCGCATATACCGCCAATATGACTTATCTCGCTCATAATGGCGAGACATTGTTCTATATCATCACTTCCGGCTTCCTCCGCTGCTCCGTCATTACATTGTGTCGCCGCAACATATTCAATCAACGCACGGGTGGCAAGTCCAGCTTCACTTAACCGACGTTCTGTATCGAATATCTCTTTGCGTTTTCCCTCATTGTCACCAAAACAAACAATCTGGGCTGGATGAATCATCTTGTTGTTTTCTCGTTGGAACAACAACGTCTCGTGGTTGCTTATCAACCTTTTCAACAATGACTGTGATTCAAACTTCTCTACTCGTTCTTTCAGTTTTTCCAGCAGCACATCAACCCCATTATGCAAGAAATCATCTTTCTCTTTGACGGTAGCAAGTCTTCCGGTAATATCAAATTTCTTCTCATCCATCCATTTGGGGAAGAGATCAAGCATCATCTGACTGCTCGCAAGATTAATATAGATAGGAGGATTCAACCATAATGGATAAGAAAGCGGACTGTTAGATGCTTCCGTCATCAGTATCATTTTTGCCTGTCCCAATGGCATAAGCCTATCAAGAAATGTCTGAGCTATCCTGTCATCTAACTTTAGAAGGGCCGTTACTATAACCGCCATCATCTTACGCTCCTGCGCATTGTCAGCACCCAAGAAACCACGAATAAAGTCGTTATCAAACTCAACGCTAACGCCTATGTCCGTTCTGCTGGCAATTATTATCCCTTCTTTCACTGGCCGCATCGGTTCGTGGTGGATAAACTTGTCTTGCAGTGTTTCCTCGTCAAACTGCAAATCAATTTCCACCGGTTTTTTATAACATTGTTCCAAAACACTATATAGAGCAGGATTCAACCTGTCCATCCAATATGCAATGGCAGTAATGACAGTGTCAGTAATGGACGATGGATTAATGCCATCAACCTCCTTCTGCAAACAGCGCACCCAAACGGGGACGGAGTAACTTTCGCAACACTTCGCATTCAGCGAATCATTCAGAGGTTTGTATATGGAAGCATAGTCCAAATCCCTTTGAACAGGGATGTAACCTATTCTACCATCTATATGCATCGGAGTTCCGTGAAAGTCCAGTTTCTCTTTGCTCGCATGTATCAGCTCACAACCTTCGTTGGGTTCTATCTGCATAAAGTCCGGCTTAGGTTCATCTGATACATAGAAGCTCTCTCCCTTGTGCTTATATAATGAATAGATATCGAGCGGTTGGTTAAACCCGTATTCTAATGAAGGTGTATTATCTTTTGTTCTGGCATACCTCACCAGACTCAGATTATCCCAATGTTCTGTTTGCACCAACTGCAAGAAATCGAAGGCAGAGAAGCGTAACAGGTAGTCAGTATCAGGTTGCTCATTCATAAGTAAACCGAAAGGCTCTCCCATCGCTGAATACACTACAAGGGTAATAATGTGAAATCCTTTTGTCTTCTCGTTACTTCTTATGGAAGCCAATGTCTTTTTCAAACGGGCATCCATATTCCTATAAATGCTTCTTTCCGCACCATCTATAGAAACGTCATTGGCTGTATCTTTTGCATAACACAGATAAGCCACCCAATTCATATCAATTCTGAACAGGCACTCTTCATAGTGTAAATCCTTAGGCTGGAACCCGTCAAAATCCATTGGCATCCAATGCATCTGATTCATACTTGACAGGCCTATCCGGTTCCAAACCGTTTCCTGTGTCAACTGCACAAGTTCATTTAGACAATTGTTTTTAGCAGCAATCTTCAGAATAAAGTTATTGATGGCACATCCTTGATTACTGATACCCAAGAAGTAAAAGGCTCCTTCACTTTCAACGATAGGTCTGTAAAGTACTGGATTCCTTTCAGGATTGGATGTCAGAATTTCTGAATCATCCTTGTAAATCATGAAATGATCCAGCATCCTTTCATCTATCCCGTTCACCCGATTAATGTACGCCATCAAGTCTTTAGGGATGGCATAGCTCTGCGCAGACAACACTTCTGATATTTCTTCACGGGGATTATCCCCACCTCTGGTCATCCGCTTGATTCCCGCCCTTTTAGCTAAAGCACTTCCAAGTTCCAGAAGCAGTGTGACGCCTTGATAGATTTCCCTCTTAAAAACCTCAGAGAACACACCCTTTACCATGTATATGGATTCTGTCATCGCCCTGAACAGTTCAGAGCAATGCGTTGACAACCCGGGAAAGAACACATAATTACCTCCGTGGAACACTACGGTCTCGCAATACATATTGATGGGTATATCCTCCCTTAGATCGTATGGATACTCTTCATCAATCAGTTTCTTGAAGATATGCAAGTCTGGTGTTACAGTGCTCTTGCCCATTGCTGCAACTGCTAATTGACCAATGTGTTCCAAGCGTAGGTTCTTACCATTATTTTGCGGATTTAATTGCAATGCTATTAGGTAATCAAGTATGGGCGTAACATTGTGAGATTCCAGATATGCTGTTAATTTCGGGGCATTCAGGTCTGAAGACTGGAGAAGCACACGCTCTGAGCCTGCTGAAAAGTCCCTGTACTCGTCAGCCCGCAAACAACAGTGCTTGTATTTCTTTCCACTACCGCAAGGACAGGGGTCGTTTCTTCCAATTTTCTTAGTCATTATTAATGCTTTTATTATTTCACAAATCTGTTCAATTCTCGGTAGCAATATACACTATACACATTCGGGAATGCTTCAATTCAATTCCCAAAAGATTCTTCATCGACAATTATATCGTGTTGTTTTGTTTTTCTTTTGGCGACAAACCTCATTATGTTTATGATGCTTCGCTTCTCTTTTTCAATGAGCGTCGTTTCCGGGACGACAATGAGAATGCCAGCAGATTAGTGACGATAGAAATGATTGAGACAAAAACCATCATCAGAATCATTACTTCTAATATAGCACTCATCCTACTGGCTGCATTTACGTAGTCTGTCGGAAACATAGCTGTTATTCCTTCAGTCTCAGCCAGAGATAATATTTTTGTACGGGCAGTATCTGAACTTAAGATATACTTCCGGAATAGCGGAGAATAAAATAATGTTGCATTTCCATAGGTCTACCCGTCATAAACAATGTCATAGCGTGATGAAAACGACATATCATAAAGCAGCATCCAAAGAGAAACGATAATAAAAAGTACATTCTTTGTGAGATTCACGTTAAAGATACGCTTTCTTCGAATCTCGCGTTGAGTCATCTCCTTCGATGGCACCAGATTATCAATACAGTCCGACCTAAAATCGAAAGACAACTTATTGAAACACTCTACCCCATCCAGCCCTTCCTTCACTGATGTATTCGAATGAGCCGCTATACAAAGACGTATCGTTTCTCCTGCCTTGAGAATATCCCATGATAACAATGCCGAGCCATCCTCATTTAAAAAGCACTTCGGCTCCACCCGACTTTCTTCAGCCGTGAATGAAAGAAAGTCATAGCCCTCGCACTTGACCGCTATGGCATCTGAGAAATGCGACTTGAACCTGATATCATTCTGGCCATCATTTGTAAAGCACACATACATTACCACCAACGCATTCTCAACCGCTCTACCCTTATAATCCACCTTTATCATAACATCAGATTTTTCCTGTGAAACATACACTTCGCAAGAGTTTAAAGTCACGCTAATATGATAGCGCTTGCGACGATTCTTCCACAATTCTACCGCAATGGCCACGATTGAAGAAGCGACTATTCCAAGAATAAGTGTTTCCAGGATAACGGTTAGATTGATTGTTGATAACATCATAAGAATGGTTTGACAAACAAGTACTTTCAATATTCTTTAAGATTTGCTGGTTATGCCCTCCCCTCTCACTCTCGACAAATACTCCTCGTGCAGATGATAAAACTTCCTCATAAACAGCACATAAGCCACAGCCAGCACCACCAGCGCCACCACGAGATAAATCCAATGCCAAGCCACCAGCCCCATCCCTGCGTTTAGTAATGTCAATGGTACAAACGAGGCCAATGCATACGCCCCCGTAATGCCGTTCACACCGTCCATAAAATTGATGACATCTGCAGCCCCCACGCACACCACCAGCGCAACCAACACCATCCACCACATATTCCAATGCAGAATGTCCAACTGATAGAACATCCTGGTAATGCGTTGTTGACTCCTAAATACTACTGCCTGCCAATATCAATTTTTGTGATTTCATGCGATTCTACTCTTACACATTTTGCAGAACTATCATCAAACAATACATAATTACGCCCTCCTTTATGCAAAGAACTATCAAAGCTTATTCCATCAGCACCAACAATTCGTTTGCAATATTCACAAATTAGTTGAGTAGGAACGTACTCTAATTCCGAATCATATCTACGTAAAGGTTTTGACAGATCTTTACTTATAGAATCAATGATTTTTTTCTTAATTACAATTTCTTTGAGTAAAGTAGGGCTATCATTATATGCTATAAATAAATTCACATCATATATGAAATCCACGAGCTCTAATTCGCGCTGTATTTTAAAGGTTCCAACACTAAGCTGATCTAAGTATACAGCTCGAACTTCAAAGTATGTGGTTTTTGCTGAATCACTTAAATATAAATATGGTATTCCTATCGGGTTTGCACGACCTGCAGTTGCCAGCTCTTTAGGAGGGCATCCCATCTTGTCACATTTAATTTTCTTTTGACCAATGGGTGTTATACGAGAACGATATAATTTTTGACCAACATGTAAACTCTTACCAGCTGTAAGATAATCATACTGTACAAATTCATCCATATTGGTGAAGAAACGAGAATTTTCTTTTACGCTGGTTTTAAGCCTATCCCAAACTGCAACACGATCACAAATATCATCAGTATAATTTACGAAATCAGCTATTGAGTAACCAAGATTATTTGTTGTGATAACATTTGCTAATAAAACCCTTGCAACGTCTTTATCTTTAAAGAGATGCCACTCATCTTGAATAATGTCAACAATTGTTTTATTACTATTAGCTGTTGGAGAAAATAATTCTAGTAAGGCAGCAAAGAAACCATGGCATTCAAAAAAATCCATTACCTTGCCTTTCTTGCCACACACATCGCAAATGCCATCAATGACAGCATTTGCATTTATTTCGGAACGTAATTCTTCATCAAGAAAACAATCTTTACATATATTCATACGCAATATTTTTACAATGAAAGAATTAGTTCTAAATGATTCTTGACAGACAATTTTTTTAAATATCCTAGCCCTGGATAACCTTCTGATGCATTAGCTTTTTTGATTATTTCTTTTACTGCCTCTGTTTGGTTCTTATCTTCGTAGAACGGAGCAACTTTTCTTGCAGCCTCTCTAAATTTTCCACGGATGTCACTATTGGTCTCATTGCTATCTGAAACGAAATGATGGACATAGAGTTGCTCTTCATTCTTTCTATACGAAAGATGGATAGCCAATGCATATGGTAACATGCCACCCTCTATGTACTCAGATGGTAAAGTCGTATAATCTGAATATCCGTCTAAATTACCTTCCTCAGCATAGAAAAACGGTTCTTCCGAAAATAGTTCATCAACCTCTAGAGCGTAGTCTGCATTACGAACCCTTGATTTAAAACAATCATCTAATCTAATAATCTGTTTTCCCGTGTCTTTTAATTTACTCCTTAATCTCCTAGATATGGTAGAGCCAAATGAATTAACTACATAACCGACAGATTTGGCATTGATTATTTCCCATGCACTTTCATCATCCATATCCATGCAAGTGCGAAATATAATCATGGCATTGCCAAGTGTATATTCATCAATTATTGATAATATTTCATGGGCATTCAACTTGGAATAAAGAAAGGCAGGAATCCATCTGTCTTTCTTTTCCATTAACTTTTCATTTTGAAGCCATGCATTAAACTGTACTGTAGGATGTTTGAAGTCACCATCTTTAGGGTTTAAGATAATAGCAAATTTTAAACCATAGGTCAACATCTCATCTATTGCAAGATTAAGCGCATTAGGTTGTTGTTTCACTGGCTCCAAGATTGGTACAATAGAGTTTTGTCCTTTATGCTCTACCGAGAATTCTCTCAAAGCCTTAAGCTCATATTGTTTTGCACGAAGATATGGATAATACATAATCTATGCTTGATTTATGTTAATACTCAGCCGATTCAATAATTTATTTGCCTTGTCTTCAGGTAAATTTAGGCTCAACATCATTTGCCTTATTGACATAGGGTATTTTCGTAATAATGCTGTATTATTTTTGCGTTTCTTAATTTCACACAAAAACAATTCTCTCAATTCATTAGGATTTGCATTAGAAATGACTTGATAACAATAATTGTACATATTATATCCAGCTACTCCTTCTAAAGATGCGCCCAAAGACAATACTATATTTTTATATTCTTCAGTTCTGAGGCATGACATTAGCGCTTCGCATTCAAAACGTTCATTCCGTTCCGCATCTTTAAATTCTTGTAGTATAATACGCCCATTATTTTGACTCATTACTATGATACCAGTTGTAGGCTCAACAATATCACGATACTCATCCACGTTATCTTCCGAAACTACAATATAGCATTTGTCAAAAAAGCGTTTATAATCATCCATTTGTTTATCCAACCTGCGAGGGCTATCATATTCTGTTTTAATTTCAAAGGCTTTGCTTTCACCATTAAACATCACCATATCGGCAATAGAATTGCCAACTCTAAATTCACTGAAATATACAGAGTTTTTTGTTCCATATTTTCTAAGAAGTAGTTTTATCAACTCATTCTTATATACATATTCACATCTGTAATGTTTAGAAATTATAGAATAAGATTTCTTTAGCAGATCCGAATAGGTTGCACATCTTAACAGGTCATAATTGGAAGCCAACCAATTAAAATGCGAATAGTCATTAAAACTTAAGACATCCATAAATGCACCACGAGAGAAGGCTGAAGAAAAATCTCTCAGTCTAATCAAGTCCCCATTCGCATTTATCATTGCCATATACAATACACCCTAATTAAGTCTTTTTGCAAATATAATCATTATTTCGTCACAAATAAATTTTCAAATAATAAAAACAAATACTTGTCTTATCATTTTTATATATTATGCATCACTAGTGTCCAAAGAAAAATTATTTAGTTCTTTGTAATATATTGTAAATGAATTAGTTATAAGCAAAAATGGCGCGTGTCGATTTGAATTAATTCCGTAAATTCGCTTTCTGAAAACAACACAGGCCAGCATGAATAGCGGAAAATATCTTTTCAGTCAACTCGTTGAGTTTTTGCCGAAGCGAGT
>ENA-UEQL01001504-UEQL01001504.1-human-gut-metagenome-genome-assembly--contig:-NODE-1504-length-16193-cov-4.442169_pt1 | contig 16193 bp, 13 predicted proteins | sample MGYA00242905_ERZ507926 | MGnify/ENA primary metagenome ERZ507926 (study PRJEB26167, sample SAMN06115531) | human gut metagenome | host: Homo sapiens | place: China:Henan | collected 2015-09-09...
GAGGACGCAGAGAAAGGAAGTACATTGTCCGATGGAGCTGCTACCGGCAAGATGTTCGATGACTTTGAATATTTGGCAAGTAATGGGATGATTAAGAGTTATTGGAATGATAACTATTCATTGATACATAAGGTAAATGATTTGCTTGATGAGATGAGCCAAAATCCGTCATTGAAAGAAGGTGACCTCGTCAATAAGGGGGAAGCTTTGTTTGTACGTGCTTTCTGTTATTTCAACCTTGTACGCGCTTTTGGTGAAGTGCCTTTGATTGACTTTAAAGTTTATGATGCAGCTGAGGCAAATGTTCCAAAGTCTTCTGTGGCAAAGATATATGAATTAATAGATTCTGACCTTACGGAAGCCGAAAACAGTCTGCCCAGAACGTGGGAGCAACTTTATGTAGGTCGTCTCACTTGGGGAGCTGCTCGTTCTCTTCATGCACGCACATACATGATGCGTAATGACTGGGGGAATATGAAGGCTGCCGCTGAAGAAGTGATTAACTCCGGTTTATATAATCTGAAAACACCTTATGAAGACATATTCCGAGAAAAAGGTGAAAACTGTAGTGAATCTGTTTTTGAATTGCAATGTACGGCAACAGAATCACAACCAGGTTCTAATGACATAGGAAGCCAGTTTGCTTCCGTTCAGGGTGTACGTGGCGCAGGCGAGTGGAATCTCGGTTGGGGGCAACACACCGCTACTCAAGAATTGGCAGATGCTTTTGAAGAGGGAGATCCGAGAAAAGACGAAACTTTGCTTTATTTTATACGCAACGGCAAGGACGATCCAGAGTCCATACCTGCTAACAAGCCTTATGGTGAGAAACCTATTTCGAATGCTGATGTTATAGCTAAATACTTTAACAAGAAGGCATATACGGACCCGGCGATGCGTTTGAAATTCACAAAGGGAGGATATTGGGTAAATATTCGTCTGATACGTTATGCTGATGTGGTATTAATGGCTTCCGAAGCTGCTTGTGAATTGGGTGATTTATCTTCTGCCCGTAACTATTTGGAGATGGTGCGCGCTCGTGCTCGTGGCAATAATATCGGAATTCTACCGGAAGTGACGACCAACAACCAGAATGAACTGCGTGAGGCCATTCGTCATGAAAGACGTGTTGAGTTAGGTATGGAGTTCGACCGTTTCTACGACTTGGTTCGTTGGGGTATTGCTAAAGAGGTACTTCATGCGGCAGGCAAGACCGGTTATCAAGACAGACATGCTTTGTTGCCCATTCCGCAAGACGAAATTGACAAGTCGAATGGTGTATTGGTTCAAAATCCCAATTATTAATCTATAAATGTACTAACTACTTATGAAAAAATATATAGTATCTGTGGCTTCTTGCCTGTTTGCATTGTGTATGCAGTCTTGTTTTCAGGATATGGATCATCCTGCTTTCGACTACCCTAAGAGTACAGGTGAAGTACCTACTACCCCTTTGAAGATGTATCTTCCTTTTGATGAAGAGGACATTCGGGATAAAGGTGAATGGGGATTTTTGGTAGCAGATAACGGTAATGCCAAGTTTGCGGAAGACGGAATCGCTGGCATGGCCTATCAAGGTGCTGAGAATGCTTACATTTTGGCCAAGACTCCTTCTATATTGGAAAATAACATGCCCACTATCGGTGATTTGACTGTAGCTTTCTGGATGAGAACCACTAAGAATACTTCTGCGCAAGGTTTGTTCTCTATCCCTAACTCTATTAAATTCTGGGGCAACTTCGACATCTTCTTGGAGAATAATAATAGCGAGACTCAGGCATTTTTCAAGGTTCATATCTTCAATCAGACAGCAAAAGAGAATGATGAAAGATGGGTTGAGGCAAAAATAGATGATATTTTTGGTAGCGAATGGGTGCATCTGGCTTTTGTGTATGATGGCAATACTTCTACCATTACTGTTTATCGTAATGGTGAGGGTGTCTTTACCAAAGAATTGCCAGATTGTGGGAAATTGAAGTTTAATAATGTAGGCGCTTCTTTGGCTGTTGGTGCATTTCAGTTCAGCACTACTCCGAGTCTTACTTCGGGTGCAGGAGCACAAACCTGGGCAAAGAACTTTCCCGGTCAGCTTGATCAGTTCCGCTTATATGACAAGGTGTTGACGGCAACCGAAATTCAGAGTATTTACTCTGGAAAAGAATGAAGCTACACTTTAATCTGATGATAGGATGAAAGTATTATATTTCATAGTATGTCTTTTGTTGGTTGCGTGCAGTGGTGATAATCAACCTGAAGTGAATCAGCCTTTCGAGTTGAAGAATATCATTGTGGGTGACCAACAAAACCAACAGACATTTGAGAATGTTGCTCCCAATGTAGCCATTGTTTTGGAGTTCTCGGATGCTGTAGATGAGGCTTCAGCCCGTAACAATATTGCTTTGAAACATGAGGAGCTTCCTGTAAGCTGCGATTATGAGTTCCTGCAAGAGAAAAAAGTATCGGTGACTCCTAAGGGAGGCTTTAAAGTCTTGTCATCGTATAAATTGATTGTCAATCCGGGGGTGAAATCCACTTCCGGGACACTGCTTTCCAATGGCAAGGTTTGTATGATTAAGACAGGAATGGATGATACAGACAAGTTTGAGCGTATCCCTGATGAGGACTTGTTGACATTGGTACAGAAGCAGACCTTTAAGTACTTCTGGGACTTTGGGCATGAATATTCCGGAATGGCGCGCGAACGTACTACTTCGGGCGATGTCGTTACTACCGGTGGTACCGGCTTTGGCGTGATGGCCATGCTGGTAGCTGCTGAACGGGGCTTTATTACCCGTCAGCAAGCTGTTGAACGAGTGCAGAAGATAGTTACTTTTCTTGATAAGGAATGTACGGCTTATCATGGTGCTTATGCACATTGGATAAATGGCGCAACGGGAGCAACCAAACCTTTCAGTGAGAAAGACAACGGTGCCGATTTGGTTGAGACATCCTTGTTATTTCAAGGTTTGCTTGCCGCTCGAGCCTATTTCAAGGAAAATACGGAAGTAGAAAGCAGGTTGCGTGCCGACATAACCCGTCTTTGGGAAGCTATTGACTGGACTTGGTTCCGGAAAAATGGTGAAGATGTACTATATTGGCATTGGAGTCCCGATTACGGTTTTGAGAAGAACCTGGCAATAAGAGGATGGAATGAGTGTCTGATTACTTATATACTTGCTGCTTCGTCTCCAACACATGCTATCGATAAAGTTGTATATGAAGCGGGCTGGGCTAAAAATGGAGGAATCAGGAATGGAAAATCTTATTATGGCATCACTCTTCCTTTAGGTTCGGATAAAGGGGGACCGCTGTTCTTATCTCAATATTCTTTTCTAGGCATTAACCCACAAGGACTGGAAGACCAATATGCCGATTACTGGATGCAAAATCGCAATCATACGTTGATTAATTACAATTATTGTAAGGAAAATCCTAAAGGATATACGGGTTATAGCGCTTCTTGTTGGGGGTTGACGGCAAGTGACGGCGATACGGGATATTCAGCTCATTCACCTACTAATGATAAAGGGGTCATTGCTCCAACAGCTGCTTTGTCTGCATTTCCTTATACTCCGGAGGAGTCAATGGAAGCGCTGCATTTCTTCTATTATAAGATGGGAGACAAACTTTGGAAAGATTATGGTTTTATAGATGCCTTTAATTTGACGGCAGATTGGTACGATACTCAGTACATAGCCATTGACCAAGGGCCGATAATCTGTATGATAGAGAATTATAGAACAGGTCTCCTTTGGAATTTATTTATGTCTATACCGGAAATCCAACAAGGACTGAAGAAGCTTGGCTTTCAGAGTCCGTGCTTAAACTAAAAGAATGATTATGATGAGAATATTAATATATTTGATACTGTAGCTGGTTTTTTGACAGATCCGGTGATTAAAATACCAAATCGAAGGTTTATTCCGGATTGTCTGACACAGGTGGTGTGTACAGGATGAAATTTATCTTACCTGGGATGTAAAACAGATTATATTGTCGGAGGGTCAATAAATTTTAACTATGAACAAAGCTTGGCCGGAGCTTTGGGGGAGTTTGTTGAAAGATATGCGGCAGGATTATATCAAATTTGCCCGAGCCAAAGGTGTGTCCACCCGAAAGGTCCTCTTTGGACACGCTCTGAAAAATGCCCTGATCCCGGTTATTACGGTGTTCGGTATGGAGATCGGCTCGCTGATCGCCTTTACGACGGTGACCGAGACCATCTACTCCTGGCCGGGGCTCGGCAAGCTGCTCATTGACTCCATTAACTCGGTGGATCGGCCGGTCATTGTGGCCTATCTGATCCTGACTACGGTGTTGTTTGTGTTTATCAATTTTGTGGTCGACCTTCTGTATACAGTCATCGACCCGAGAATCGAATTCAGGTGATGCGCTATGGGTGAAATGAAAAAAAGGGGCGCTGCCCCTAACAAGAGCTTGTTCCGGCGCCTCGCTGAGTCTGAGTTCTTTCACAATTACAAGAGAAGTCCGTCCGCCATCATCGGCACGGTGATCGTGGTACTGGTGCTGTTCATTGCCCTTTTCGGGCCGTTGTTTGCGCCGCAGAACCCCTATGATGTGGCCTCTCTTTCCCTTACGGATTCCTACAAGCCGCCTGCATGGGAATCGGGAGGTGACGCCCGGTTTATTTTTGGCACCGACAGTCAGGGACGGGATATTTTCAGCTCTCTTATTTACGGAAGCCGTATCTCCCTCTTTATCGGCGTTGTCGGTACGCTGCTGGCCTGTGCCGTAGGCATCACGCTGGGACTGATCTCTGGCTATTTCGGCGGGAGAGCAGACGCTATCATCATGCGTTTGGCAGATATCCTGCTCTCTTTCCCCGATATTCTTGTGGCGCTCTTCATCATGACCATGTTCGGACGGGGCGTAAGTAAGCTGCTGGTCGTGTTTACGATCATCGGGTGCGTCACATACATCCGTACCGTCCGAGCCGAGGTGCTGACGGTGAAGCAGATGGAATATGTAGATGCAGCCAGAGTCATCGGTATCCCCAATATCCTGATCATCGCCAAGCATGTGCTGCCCAACGTAATGACAACCGTCATCGTTATTTCCACGATGAAGGTGGGCGGCCTTATTCTGGCGGAAGCCACGCTGAGCTTTCTGGGCGCAGGCGTTCCGGTCACGGAACCCTCTCTGGGCATGCTGGTCAAGAACGGCTTCGACGTGCTGTTCAGCGGATACTGGTGGATCGCGGTGATGCCGGGTCTCTACATCATGCTGATCGTGTTTGGAATCAATCTTTTGGGAGATTTCCTGCGCGATGAGTTCAATCCTAAGCTGAAGTAAGGGGGGAGCGAGATGAGCGAAACACTGCTGCAGGTGGAAAACCTGCGAACCTATTTCCACACTTTCCGCGGTGTAGTCAAGGCGGTGGACGGCATTAGCTTTTCCCTGGATGAGGGACAGGTGCTGGGCATCGTGGGCGAGTCGGGCAGCGGCAAATCCGTTAGCAGCTTTTCCATTCTGAAATTGATCGAGCCGCCCGGTGTGGTGGAATCGGAGAAAATTCTTTTCCAAGGCGAGGACATCAGCAAAAAGAGCGAACGGGAAATGATGAAGATCAGAGGCAAGGCGATCTCCATGGTGTTCCAGGATCCGATGACCTCCCTAAATCCGCTCTATACCATTGAGAAACAGATTACCGAGATGCTGGACCTCCACCAGAAGCAGATGACCAAGCAGGAAAAGCATGCGCGCTGTGTGGAATTGCTGCATATGGTGGGTATCCCCAATCCTGAGGATCGGCTGAAATCCTACCCCCATCAGTTTTCCGGCGGCATGAAGCAGCGCGTCATGATTGCAATCGCCATGGCCTGCAATCCGCGGATTCTGATCGCAGATGAACCGACCACGGCGCTTGACGTTACGATCCAGGCGCAGATTATTGCGCTGATGAAGAAGCTGCAGCGTGAGCATGGGACATCCATCATGATGATCACGCACAACATGGGGCTGGTGGCGGAGATGGCGGATGATATTGCTGTTATGTATATGGGCCGGATTGTGGAATACGGAAGCATCCGGCAGGTCATGAAATCTCCGGCGCATCCATATACGCAGGGCCTTTTAAAGGCGGTCCCGGTGCTTGGCATGAAAAAAGACCGGCTTTACAGCATCAAGGGCAGCACACCCAGTCTGGTGGACCGCCCGGCGGGCTGCGAGTTTGCCAGCCGATGTGAATACGCGACTGAAGCCTGCCGGCAGGTGCCGCGGGCGGTCGAGGTGGAGCCGGGCCATCAGGTCCGCTGCTGGAATTACAAGGAGGCGACTGACAATGGCTGATGTGATCCTCGAATTGCAGGATGTGCAGAAATATTATCCCATCGTGAAGGGTGCATTTCATCAGGTCGTCGGCCATGTAAAGGCGGTCGATGGCGTGTCGCTGACGCTCAATCGAGGCGAAACACTCGGCCTGGTCGGCGAGAGCGGCTGCGGCAAGACGACGCTTGGCAAATGCATCGTTGGTCTGCACGAAGCGACTGGCGGAAAGATCCTTTATACGCTGAACGATGAAAAGCGCGATCTTCTGAGCATGAATAAAAAAGAACGCTTTGCCATGAAGCGCCGTATTCAGATGGTGTTTCAGGATCCGTACAGCTCCCTGAATCCGGCGAAGAAAATCTCCTGGATTTTAGAAGAACCGCTTCGGATGCAGAAGGTTCCGAAAGAAGAACGAAAAAAACACCCTCCGCGACCGGTCGAAACCGATTTCCGGAGGGTATTTTGCATTACATTTTCCGGTTTGCCACCACGCGCAGGCCCGGAGCGTATTTCAGCCATTTTCCGCTGATCAGGCGTGCGGCGAAGCAGATCGCGCGACACATCCAGTCGCCCACCATGGCGATCCAGATGCCGATCGCGCCCATGCCGACGATGCCGAGCGTCTTGCCGCGCAGCTCGATGCCCTTGCCGTAGGCTTTCTTTTCCCACTTGCCTTCGCGCATGGTGTGGCCCGCGATGGACAGGTAGCGCGCGCAGGAGAACATGTGGCCCATAGCCAGCTCTGCAACGGACTGGGAGGAGGCCTTCGGGGTGTTCTTGACGGTGATGCCGTTGGCTTCCGCATACTTGACATCGATGTTGTCGACGCCGACGCCGCCGCGGATGATGAGCTTCAGCTTGCCGCCCTTGGCCTCGTCGATGTGGTTGGCGCGGACCTTGGTCTTGGAGCGGACGACGACTGCGTCAAACTCACGCAGGGCAGCGCCCAGCTGATCCGGCTCATAGAACTGCTCGACGACCTCGTGGCCTGCCTCGCGCAGCTGCGCCATGGCGGTCTTGTCCATTCCATCAGTTACGAGAATACGCATGATAAAATCTCCTTATATTTGTTCTGTGAAATAAGGCGCGACAGGATATGCCGCGCCTTGTAGGTTTTCTTATTTGCCGTAGTTGGCTTCGAAGTTCTTGAGGAACTCGACGAGAGCTTCCACGCCTTCCTTCGGCATGGCGTTGTAGATGGAAGCGCGCAGGCCGCCGACGGACTTGTGGCCCTTGAGGTTGTCGTAGCCCGCAGCCTTGGTGGCGGCGACGACTTCCTTGTCGAGATCGGCGGAGCCGGTCACGAACGGGATATTCATGAGGGAGCGGAACTCAGGCTCGACGGTGCCCTTGAACATCTTGGAGGAATCCAGGAAGTCATAGAAGACCTTCGCCTTGTCGAGATTGCGCTTGTGCATTTCCTCGAGACCACCGATGCTCTTCAGGTACTTGAAGACCTTGCCGCAGCAGTAGATCGCCCAGCAGTTCGGGGTGTTGTACATGGAGCCTGCGCCCGCGTGCGTGCTGTACTGCAGGTAGATGGGCAGATCCGTCAGATCGTCGCGGATGAGGTCTTCGCGGATGATGCAGACGACCATGCCGGCCGGGCCGACGTTCTTCTGCACGCCCGCATAGATCATGCCGTAATCGGACACGTTGCAGGGCTTGGAAAGGAACATGGAGGACTGATCGGAAACGAGGACCTTACCCTTCGTGTTCGGCAGCTCGCGATAGGTCGTGCCGTGAATGGTCTCGTTCTCGCAGATGTATACATAGTCCGCATCGGGATCAACGGGCAGATCCGAGCAATCCGGAATGTAGCTGTAATTGCGATCCTCGCTCGTAGCAAGCAGGTTGACCTTGCCGTACTTTTTCGCTTCGTTATAGGCCTTCTTGGACCAAGCGCCCGTCACGATGTAATCTGCAACGCCGTTCTTCATGAGATTCATGGGGATCATGGCAAACTGAAGCGTTGCGCCGCCCTGAATGAACAGCACCTTGTAGTTCTTCGGAATGCCCATGAGCTCGCGCAGATCGGCCTCGGCCTCGTCGATGATCGTCTGGAACACCTTGGAGCGATGCGACATCTCCATGACGCCCATACCGCTGCCGCGATAGTTCAGCACTTCTGCCGCTACTTCTTCCAGAACTTCCACAGGCATGGTCGCGGGACCCGCAGAGAAATTATAAATCCGACCGTATTCCATTGTTTCGCTCCTTGTTCTATTTTATATTTGCGGCAGAGCGCCGCGGGATTCTGGCTTCATTATAGCTTTGTTTCCCCTGCAATTCAACCGCATGACAGGGAAAAACAAGAAAAAATCAAAATATATTTTTGTTCGCTCATTATTTTTTTGTTCAAAAGCCGTCCCACCGAGGCGGGACGGCCTTCCGATCGATATGATGTTTCTTCCGCTTTACCGCTCTTCTCGGAAATATGGCAGACCGAGGTGAGCCGGAGGCTGATCCTCGCGCTTGCGGCGCAGCGACACCACGATAAGAACGATGACCGTTGCGATATAGGGCAGCATTTTGAACAGCTCTTTGACCGCAAAATTCGTGCCGGTCGGAATATACAGATAAAGAATGTACAAACCGCCGAACAGGATCGAGGAAAAGATGCCCACGTTCGGGCGCCAGATCGTGAAGATAACAAGCGCGATGGCAAGCCAACCGCGGTCGCCGAACGCGTCGTTCGACCAAACGCCGCAGGCGTAGTCCATGATGTAGTAAAGGCCGCCAAGACCGGCGATCATGCTGCCGACGCAGGTTGCAACGTACTTATACCGATTGACATTGATGCCCGCGGCGTCCGCAGTACTCGGGCTTTCCCCCACGGCGCGGAGCTGAAGACCGATACGCGTGCGGCGCAGGATATACGAACAGATCAATGCGATAATGACCGCGACATATGCGAGGAAACCATAGGAAAGGAACAGCTTTCCGATCACACCGCACTTGTCCGCGAACGGCAAAGAACGGCTGAAATACTGACTCGTTGCCGACAGGGCGATGGACGGGACTTCACTGCCGGTCAGCTTGATCAGCGAGCCGCCGAAGAAGTTTCCGAAGCCCACGCCGAACGTGGTCAGCGCAAGGCCCATAACGTTCTGGTTGGCGCGAAGTGTGACCGTCACAAAGCAGTACAGCAGCCCCATCAGGAAGGAGCCGAGGAGTGAACAGAGCAGTGGGATCGCGATCGCAAGGACCCCGTTCATCACCGCGCCAGCGCTGCAATGCTGCTCATAGAAAAACGATCCGATGACGCCGGAGATCGCGCCGACATACATGATGCCCGGAATACCGAGGTTTAGATTGCCGGATTTTTCCGTCAGCGTCTCTCCCGTACTGCCGAACAGGAGCGGAATGCCCTGCGCTACAGCTCTCGGGAAAAAGGAGATGAAATCAAACATGTGCTCAGCCCTCCTTCTTTTCAGGCTTGCGGAAGTGGATCTGATAGTTGATAAAGAACTCGCTTCCGATGATGAAGAACAGGATGATACCCGTCAAAATGTCCGCGAACGAATGGTTCAGCATAAACCGCGTCGAGATCTCGCTGGCGCCGCGGCTGAGCAGCACAAGCAGGAAACTCGTAAAGATCATGATGATCGGATCAAACTTTGCGAGCCAGGAGACCATGACCGCCGTAAAGCCGCGGCCGTCAACCAGCGTCGTTGTGAGCGTATGATCCGTGCCGCCGACAAGCAGCAGCCCCGCGACGCCGCACAGCGCGCCGGAGAGCAGCATCGTGCGGACGATGACGCGTTCAACGTTGATACCGACATAGCGGGCCGTGCGATCGCTCTCGCCGACGACCGCGATCTCGTAGCCGTGCTTGCTGTAGTTCAGATAGATGTACATGAACACCGTCAGCAGTGCAACGATAATGATATTCAAAAGGTACTTATACTCGCCGATCTGCGGGAGCCAGCCGATGCGGGTCGCCTGATTGATGATACCGATCTTGCCTGCGCCTTTCGGCACTTCCCATACGATGACAAAGTACGCGACGAGCTGCATGGCAATGTAGTTCATCATGAGCGTGAACAGCGTTTCATTCGTGTTCCACTTGGCTTTGAAGAATCCGGGGATCGCCGCCCAAATCGCACCGACGGCAATGCTCGCCACGGTCATGACTACGATGAGCAGCCATTGCGGCATTGTATTCGCAAGGCAGATCATGCAGGCCGCGCAGGCCAGACCGCCCGCCAGCACCTGTCCTTCTGCGCCGATATTCCAAAATCGCATTTTAAACGAGGGCGTGACCGCCAGCGAGATGCAGAGCAGGATCGCAAGGTTCTGGAACAGCGCCCATGCCTTTCTCGGAGAACCGAAACCGCCGTTAAAGATCGCGGCATAAATCCGGATCGGATCCTCGCCCGTCAGGAGCATGGTCACAAGCGCGCACACGAGCAGCGCAAGGATCAGCGCGAATCCGCGAATGCCCCACGCCTTATACCAGGGCAGCGCGCCGCGCTTTGCAATATGGATCAGGGGTACATGAGTTTTTTTACGCATGGGCGTTCTCACCTCCAAGGCGGGTCATCATCATGCCGACGCTGCGCTTGTCCGCGCCTCTGCCGGGAACAATGCCGCTGACCTTGCCGCCGCAGAGCACAAGAATGCGATCCGCAAGCTCAAGCAGCACGTCAAGATCTTCGCCAACAAAGATGACGGCCACGCCGCGCTTCTTCTGCTGGTTCACAAGATCATAGATCGTATACGACGAGTTGATGTCCAAACCGCGCACGGCATAAGCTGTCAGAAGCACCGTGGGCGCGGAAGAAATCTCGCGTCCGACCAACACCTTCTGCACGTTGCCGCCGGACAGGCGGCGGACGGGCGTTGTGATGCCGGGGGTCACGACATCCAGTTCCTTCACGACGCGGTTTGCGAGCGCGCGCGGATTCTTTCGATCCAGGAACGAGGATTTGCCGTTGCGGAAAGAACGCAGCATCATGTTGTCCGACAGATCCATGTTGCCCACAAGGCCCATGCCGAGTCGATCCTCCGGCACGAAGGAGAGCGTGACGCCCTTCGCCGCGATGCTCAGCGGATCTGCGCCGAGTATCTCGCTTTCCTTGCCTTCGTCGTCGATATAGGCGATACTGCCGGCCTCTGCTCCCTGGAGACCCGCGATGGCCTCAAGCAGCTCCTTCTGGCCGCTGCCCGAGATGCCTGCGATGCCGAGGATCTCGCCGCTGTTGGCCGTGAAGCTCACGTCTTCGAGCTTGAGCACGCCGTCCTCGCTGCGAACGGTCAGGCCTTCGATCTTGAGGCGCGGTTTCGGGTCGACAGGTTCGGGACGGTCGATGTTCAGTGTGACCGCGCGGCCGACCATCATATTGGTCATCTCCTGCGCGTTGGTATCCTTCGTAACAAGGTCGCCCACATGCTGGCCGTGTCTCAGCACAACAACGCGGTCGGACAGCTCCTCCACCTCGTTCAGCTTATGCGTGATAATTACGATGGCCTTGCCCGCGTCGCGCATGTTGCGGAGAACCGCAAAGAGCTTTTCCGTCTCCTGGAGGGTCAAAACGGCAGTCGGCTCGTCCAGGATGAGGATATCCGCACCGCGATACAGCACCTTGACGATCTCGACCGTCTGTTTCTGGGAAACAGACATGTTATAGATCTTCTGGTCGGGGTCGACCTCAAAACCGTATTTTTCGCAGATCTCACGGACGCGTGCGTTCACAGCCTTCATATCGAGACGCTGCTTGCCCGGGAGGCCGAGTATGATATTCTCCGCCGCGGTCAAAACATCCACGAGCTTAAAATGCTGATGAATCATGCCGATACCGAGATCGAACGCATCTTTCGGGCTGCCGATGGTCACGGGCTTGCCGTCCACTTCGATCTGGCCCGCGTCCGGAAAATAAATGCCGGAGAGCATGTTCATGAGCGTGGTCTTTCCGCTGCCGTTTTCGCCGAGCAGCGCAAGGATCTCGCCGCGGTAAATATCAAGGTTTACTTTGTCGTTTGCAACAGTCGAGCCAAAGGTCTTTGTGATGCTGTACATCCGGACCGCAGCAGTTTTGTTTTCCAAAGGCGTCCCTCCCCTATCGCGTTCAAAAGTACCGGCGCAGCGATACGCCGGATCGGACTTGGCGAATGATGCGATTCCCCGATCCCACCAAACCGGGCAGCGCGGCGAACGATCCCGTCCCGCTGCCCCGTTCGGCAAGAATGAAAAGGCGGGAAGCCCTGTCCCGGAGAACAGGACCTCCCGGCCGCTCAGTGCTTAATACTTCTCGTCGAGCAGCTTGATGCCGTCGATGCGCAGATCGAAGTACGGCGCGCTGCGGAACTCGGACTCATGGAAGTAACCGTCGATGATGACCTCCGTGTCGCCCTCGTAGTTCGGGTCGGTGTCAACGTCCGCCATGTAGCTGTCGAGCATCTTCCCGTCAACGGTGAAAGTCTTGGTGTCATAGACGTGGAGCTGGCCGCTCTGGAGCAGCTTCTTGATCTCCTCGATCTTCTCGACCGTTCCGGGCGCCGCAACCGCCTCGTTGACCTCGGTCAGGACAACGGAACCCTCCTGGATGCCGCCGCACCAGTCTGCCGGGATCGCTTCGCCCTTCAGGCAGGATTCCATGGCGAGCTTGAAGTACGGCGTCCAGTCGATACGGGAGGACACGATGTAGGTGTTCGGGCAAGCGTCCTTCGTGCTGCCGTTGTAGGAGACGTCCGGGACGCCCGCGAGCTCGCAGGCCGTCGGAGCGCCCATGGAGTCGGCGTGCTGGCTGATGAGCTTGCAACCCTTGTCGATCAGCGTCTGCGCGCCTTCCTTCTCGGCGGTCTCATCGTACCAGGAACCCGTGAAGGTAACCTCCATCGTGGCGGTGGGGCACATATAACGTGCGCCGAGGAAGAAGGAGGTGTAACCGGAAACGACCTCTGCGTAGGTGAACGCACCGACGTAGCCGATCTTCGCCTCATCCGCGGTGAACTGGCCGGCCTCGATCATCTCGTTCAGCTTCATACCGGCTGCGATGCCTGCGAGGAAGCGGCCTTCATAGATGTGCGCGAACGCATTGTGGTAGTTTGCAAGACCCTCGGTGTGTGCGAGCGTACCGGTTGCATGGCAGAACTCGACTTCCGGGAATTCCTTAGCCGCCTCAATGAGGTAGGGCTCATGACCGAAGCTGTCCGCAAAGATGATCTTGCAGCCTTCGTCGACGAGCTCAGCAGCCGCATTGTAGCACTCCTGACCTTCCGGGATGTTGGTGCGCAGGATGTACTGATCCTCCGTCAGACCCATTTCAGCGCAGGCCGCCTTTGCAGCATTGATGAAGTTGAGGTCGTAGGTGGAGTTTTCATCATGCAGGAAGATGAAGCCAACTTTGAAGTCTGCGGTGTCGGTGGGCTCCGCTGCGGGCTCGGTCGCCGGCTCTGCGGCAGGCTCTGCAGCGGGTTCCGCGGCGGGCTCAGCTGCCGGCGTGGTTGCGCAGGCAACAAGCGAGAAGACCATCGCGATGACCAACATCAGGGTGAGAATCTTTTTCATGGTTTTCCTCCTCTTTATTTTGTTGTATGAATTCGCTCTCCGACAAACGGAGCAGCGTTACAACCGGACTTTACAAATCAGCGTGCCGCACGCAAAAAACAATAATATATTTTATCGCGCACCGCATCCCATTGTCAAGAAATGTGCATAATTGTTTGGTTCGCTTAAAAAAATGAAGAAAACCCTGTGTAGTACGATCCGGAGATTCCCGCGGCGGTCAAGCCGTATGCATCCCCCGCGCGGTGCTTTCGCATCCGCTTGTTCTTGCGGCGGCGCGGGCTCTCCCCCCTGCGGCGGTAACCCGCCGCGCGCCCGCGCCGCCGCAAACGTTTGTCCTGCGCTTTCCCCGCGGCCTCCCTCGATCAGAGGATACCGCTCTTTTCGAGCGCCGCAAGCTCAGGCTCACAGAGCTTGGGCTTGCCCGCCGCACGCAGGGCGTTCTTTACATCCTTCAGGCCGCTGCCTGTTGAAATCGTCGTCACGGTCTCATCCGGTTTGATGATCCCGTTCAGCACCGCCTGCCGCACGCCCGCCGTCGCCGTCACGCCGGCCGGCTCTCCGAACACGCCCTCGGTCCGTCCGAGCACGCGCATGGTGTCCAGGATCTGCTCGTCGGAAACCGCGATCCAGGCGCCATGGCTGTCGCGCACCGCACGCAGTGCCTTTCTCGGGTTGCGCGGCACGCCGACCGCGATGGAATCCGCGATCGTGTTTTCCTCGGTCGGTTTGAGCTCGCGTCCCTCGTTTGCCGCGTCCACAAAGGGGCAGCAGCCCGTGGACTGCACGCCGAGGATCTTGGGGATCCTGTCGATAAGTCCCAGTTGATACAGATCGTAAAACCCGTTGTACACACCGCCAATGGTGCAGCCGTCGCCAACGGAACAGGCAACCCAATCCGTCGGTGCAAAACGCAGCTGCTCCGCAATCTCGAGCGCGACCGTTTTCTTGCCTTCGGTCATAACAGGGTTGATGCCTGCGTTGCGGTTATACCAGCCGTATTTCTCGATCGCCGCTTTGGACAGATCGAACGTCGCTTTGTAATCGCCGTGAACGGACACGACCTTTGCGCCGAAGATCATGAGCTGCGCCACCTTTCCCTCTGGTGCGCGCTCCGGCACGAAAATAACCGCCTTAAGCCCCATCCGTGCCGCGCTGCCGGCGCAGGAGGAGGCGGCGTTTCCCGTTGATGAACAGGCAATGGTGTCGTAGCCCAGCTCGATCGCCTTTGCTACGGCGACGCCCGAGGCGCGATCCTTGAGTGAGGCGGTCGGATTCAGACCGTCATCCTTGATATAGAGTTTTTTCAGACCCAGCTCTTTTGCGAGCTGCCGCGATTCATACAGCGGCGTCCATCCTATGCGCAAAAAGCCGCTGACGTCCGTTTCCTCATGCACAGGCATAAGATCGCGGTAGCGCCACATGCTGTTGTCGCGGCACTTTGCGAGCGACTCACGCGTGAGCGTCTTTTTGATCTCATTGTAGTCATAAACGATGTCGAGAATGCCCTTTTCTCCGCAATGCGGACAGGTCATACGCTCCGGCTCGAACGGAAATTCAGCGCCGCAGATGGTGCAGCGATAGCCCAAAATGCGTTTCATATCTTTTTCATGCTCCGAACGGTTACACTTCACTTTTATGATAGCGTATATGGAGCAAAAAGTACAGAAAAAATTTTCTTCAAAATAATATTAAGAAGATTTTTTGCAGAGCTTTATAAAACGTATCCCCCGGCAGCGGCGCGCACTCCGGGGGATAACAGAGAAAAGAGAAATAAGAAAATAATTTTCACATGTGTTTCTCGGCAAGGGCGTCGGCGATGCGGGCGCGGCTCTGGCGGCACTGGTCAAGATTGCGTCGGCACAGCTCCGAAAAGAGCACGTCCATGAGGTACATCTGCGCTATCCTCGCGCCGATGGAGCCGAGCTGAAGCGGGCTTTCATCCGCGCCGCACAGCAGCGTCACATCCGCAAGCTCCGCGCCGGGAGAGTTGGCAAAGTGCGTGACAAGGATAGTGCGCAGCCCGCGCTCCCGTGCGTAGGACAGCGTCTCGACAAGGTCCTTCGTCGCGCCGGAATAGGAGAAGAAGAGGATAACATCGTTTTCGCCCGCGGTGGTGACGGCGATCATCTGCATGTGCGAATCCGTCACGGCAAAGTATTTCCCGCTCGCGGTGGAAAACAGGTGCGCCGCCTCCATCGCGATTATCATCGAGCCGCCCTGCCCCATGCACAGCACCTTGTCCGCCTGCTCAAGAAGATCCGCCGCGCGGATATAGTCCTCCGGGCGGACGAGCTCGAGCGTCTGCGTCATGGCGCTGATGTTTGCGGTATAGAGCTTTTTGCAGACGTCGGAAAAGCTGTCGTCATCGAGCACCTCGCCGGAGAGCGGGTTT
>ENA-UEQL01001508-UEQL01001508.1-human-gut-metagenome-genome-assembly--contig:-NODE-1508-length-16151-cov-61.933371_pt1 | contig 16151 bp, 27 predicted proteins | sample MGYA00242905_ERZ507926 | MGnify/ENA primary metagenome ERZ507926 (study PRJEB26167, sample SAMN06115531) | human gut metagenome | host: Homo sapiens | place: China:Henan | collected 2015-09-09...
GAGTCCAGCTACGATGCGTGTGATGATTGGGGCTGCTGCTTGCATAGTTGTTTGTGTTTAGTTGTTTGTATTGTTTAGTTAGTTGTGTGTAAGTTTAATTTTGAATACAGCTTTCTCAATGTTCATTATTGCTTTTATGTTTCAAAGGTAAACTTAGCTTTTTATAAAATAAGGACATCAATACTTACTATTGTCCGTAGGGATCAAAAAACAATATTTACCTTTGTATTCAAACAACACAAAAACACCCAAACCATTATGAGCCTAATTACCAAGGGCACACTCGCCCGAATTGACAAATGGTTGTCGTGTGGCACAAGCCTTGAAATGGCTTTTCCCAAGTTGGAGCAGCGTTACCGCATGCAGGTGTGTGGCGAGTTCTACAAGCGTTGGCAACAGAACAACGACATTGACCCTCGCACCACCTGTCGCAACATTGCCCGACGCGATTATGAGCTATTCTTCAATCAAGCGGCACAAGGCAACCAAGATGCGCAAGCCATGGTGCTTGCCTTGCACATTACGATCGACGATGAAGGCAACATACGTCCGCGCACCGTGACGGAGATTAACAACGACGTTACGGTGTGCAACCATCTCATTCGTTTTTTTATGACAGACGAAAGTCCGCGCCACAAGGCGATGTATCTGAGCAGTGCCGAATGGCTGATACGCACAGGGAAACAGCAAAACAACGATCGTGCAGTAGATAAGGGTATGCAAGCCTTAGCGAATGTGTATGGCAACTTCCAGGAAGAGAAGGACGCTACCGACGAAATGCCCGACATGAGCCGCATTTCTATCACGCAGGATGTGAGCATTGTGAAGCGCGACCGCGTGAACTACACAGATGAGTACAAGCAGAAGATGGCACGCAAGTATGGACTCACGGCTAAGGATATGCAAGACATTGAGGAGGATGCTTTGCTTTCCACGAAGCCCGAACGCGAGGACGAGGAAGAGCCAGACTACTTTGCCTATATGGAAGGACAAAACGCACAAGAAGATGCGCAGCACCCTCACTCCGCTGCTACCGAGGCAGAAATGCCCATACCTAACACCAATACCGACCATGAAGCGCAACAGCAAGGGGAATAACCATTATCACAACAAGCGTCCTCCTTTCCGTCCCGACCCCGAACATTGGACGCGCAAGAGTTCGCACGGATGGAAGGCTAAGGTGAGCTACGACACCGAGGACGATGCCTACAAATGGTTAAACCAACAACCGCGCCTACTGAGCGAGGGTTACAAGGCTTACTTATGCAAAGTGTGCAACAAGTGGCACATTGGGCATAAGCATGAGGAATAAGCATAACACGAACAAACAACCACACAAACAAATATGATTATCATTAAAATCAAAACGTGGAAGGACTATAAAAAGGACTTCATAAATTGGGTGCAAGCACCGCGACGCAAAACTTGTAAGGAATTTGTGAATTACATGGGAAGCGTTTCGCAAAAAGTAGTAGACAAGCGTCTTGCTGAAGAACTCGACAAAATAGAGTTTTTGAACGAAGCGCAAAAAACAAACATCATTTACACCGCACAACAAGCCATTGTGGATTGCCAAAAAGGTACTTGTCGATTGATTGACGAATGTGTACCCAAAAAATTTTCATAACACAAACCCTACACAACATGAACAACAATATAAAAAGAAAGGACTGGGTTGGCGGCTCGGCTGCTGTGTTTAAGACATTAGGCGCAAGTAACCATACGGCTGCGGATAGGCAAAGTGAGGATTACTATGCCACCGAACCAAAAGCTACAGAATGGCTGTGCAAACTGGAGCAGTTTGAGGGCAGGATATTGGAACCTTCGTGTGGTGAGGGTCACATGAGTAGGGTGTTAGAGGCAGCAGGGTATGACGTGGTGAGCCGCGACCTTGTAGATAGGGGTTACGGCAAAGTAGCAGACTTTCTTGCAATAGACAATTTGGCGTGGGACGGAAACATCGTGACCAATCCTCCCTACAAATTCGCGCATCAGTTTGTTGAGAAGGCTCTGAGCATCATTCCCGAAGGTAAGAAAGTGGCGATGTTCCTGAAACTGACTTTTCTCGAAGGCAAGGCACGACGCACTCTCTTTCGTTCTACCCCCCCATTCGTGTATGGGTAAGTTCGTCACGACTGAAATGTGCTATGAATGGCGACTTCGATGCTTTCGGCAGCAGCGCAGCGGCTTACGCTTAGTTTGTGTGGGAGAAAGGCTATAAAGGTGAGACAACTGTAAAATGGTTTAACTGATAGATTTACAAAAAACAAAGCATGATAGAACTGAATAAGATATATAATGAAGACTGCCTTGAAGGAATGAAAAGAATACCGGACGGGAGTGTGGATTGCATTGTGACGGATATACCCTACAATGAATGCAATCGCGCTGATAATGGTCTGAGGAACTTAGATAAGGATAAGGCAGACATTGGAATGTTCGACGTTGCTGTGCTGACAGAAAATCTATGCGACAAGACTAAAGGAAGTATCTATATGTTTTGCGGTTTCAATCAAGTCTCTACTATTCGGCAAACTATGTCACAAAAAGGTTTGAGTACAAGAATTGTCGTATGGGAGAAAACAAATCCATCGCCAATGAATGGTTCGGTTATTTGGCTAAGTGGAGTCGAGTTATGCGTCTATGGCAAAAAGAAAAACGCGACCTTCAACCTCCATTGTATGAACACCGTTTTTAGATACCCTTGTGGGGGGGGGTAATAAGATTCATCCGACACAGAAGCCAGTAGAGCTGATGTCGCAACTGATAGTTGCAAGTACAAAAGAAGGCTATACCGTCTTAGACCCATTCATGGGCAGCGGTACCACCGCCATTGCAGCTATCCGCGAGAAACGCAACTTCATCGGTTTTGAACTCAACAAGGAGTATTACGACAAGGCTTGCAAGCGTATCAAACAGGAGCGGGCGCAACTTACCCTCTTCTGATAACACACAAAAAAAACAAACGATTAACTAAACACCCCATGCAACAACAACCTCACCAAATTTACCTCACGCGCTTTCAGCAACAATCGCTCTACATGGCTGCTAAGGATGAGCGAGTAATTGCTGCCCGCCGTGTGGGAAAGACAGACGGACTTGTGGCACCTTACGTGTGGATGGCAAGCCAGTCGATGCCGGGTATGCTTGGTGCTTGGGTGGCAGTGAGCCGTCAGCAAGGATTTGGCAAGACCATACCAAGCACGATGGCAGCTATGGAGCGCATGTTCGGCTTTGTGCAAGGCGTTCACTTGGGGTGGGGACGCCCGCCTAAGCATGCCAAACCCAGCATTTTCAAACCTAAAAACTACGACAACTACATTTGGTTTGCCAACGGAGCGGGATGGGTGCTCATTTCGCTCTCGCAAACCGCCTCTGCCAACTCTTACACCTTCTCGGCTATGGTGGGCGACGAGGCACGTTTCTTTCCTTATAAAAAAGTGACGGACGAACTGATGCCTGCGCTTTCGGGTCAAACACACCCCTTGGGCGACATCGCCTTTTCCGACCACAATCCGCTCTACAAAAGTACACGCTTCCTCTCGGATGCCTCGCTCACCACCAAAGGCTCGTGGTTGGAACGCGAGGAGGAAAAACTTGACCTCGAAATTGAAACAGGACCGTTTAAAGGCAAAACTTACCGATGGGTGCAAGAGCAGTTGGAGGATTATGCCGACAAAGTAATTCGCTACAACGACCTGCTGTATAATGCCCACAAATCGGGGCATGCTATCCATGTGGTTCCAGAAGATGTGCGCCAAGTGATGCGTGCTGTAGCCTTGAAAATGATGAAGCACGAGGGACAATTCCGCATCATGCCCAATCATGGCATGCACGTGACGCGAGCTATGGTGACTATGGCGGTAAACTACCACTTAGTGGAGCAAGACGATGCTGAACTTATTTATGATTACGAATACCTCATTACGCCGGAGGAAGATTTTGAGATGCAAATGTTCCTCCGTTCTAAAAAATTCTCTGAAGGTTATTTGCGCGAATTGCGTCGTGTGGCTTTTGTGGTGCGCAGAGCAAGCACCCTCTCGAATGTGGATCTTCTTTCTGAGGATTACATCCGACAGATGAAGCGCGATCTTCCAGCCTATACGTTCATGGTCAGCATTATGAACGTAAAAATGCAAAAGTCGAACGATGGTTTTTATAGCAACCTTGATATTGATCATGTGCATGGTTACATTCCGGATGACGTTGACCCCCTAAGTCAAGCAAATTTCAGTACCCAAAAAGCAACTGGCGTGATAGATGGCAAACGCATTACGAGCGAAAGTTATCAGCCCGACTTTAAGGAACTGAGCGAGCGCAACGATTGCCGCATGGACTCTGACTGCCACATGAGCGAACCTTTGTATCTTGCACTCGACTATAATGCCAACATCAATACCTTGGTGGTTGGGCAAAAATATGAGCGCGATGGAGTAATGGCCCTCAATGTCATTAAGTCGTTCTATGTGAAGAACGAGCGCAAACTGCGCGAACTCATTCAAGACTTTTCGCGCTACTATGCTCCCAAACGTGCCATTTGTAGCGATGTGGTGTATTTTTACGACGCCACTGCCAAACAGGGTGCATCGTATGCCACCACCGACGAACGATTTTATATGGCGGTGATTAAGGAGTTGCAAGCCGCAGGGTGGACGGTGCGCAGCATCGACATGGGTGTGCCCGAACGTCACGACGTGAAGCACCGCCTTATTAACGAGGCTTTGGCAGGAGTAACCTTCCCCGCCATACGCATTAACCAACCCAACAACCCCGACCTTATTATTGCTATGCAGCTGTGCGAGGTCAGTTTGTCGTATCGCGGTTTCCAAAAAGATAAAAGTCAAGAAAAGAAACCCGAAACTGAGGACAACCTTCCCCTTCAGCAACGAACCGACTTTACCGATGCCTTCGACACGCTATGGTTGGGCGTGAAATACTTTATCGGTCGCTTCGGTTGGGCATGGATGCCTGGAGGATATTAAACGTAAATGAATAACTAAACATAAATGCAGAAAAAGGGGAGCGCGTCATCACGACGAACTCCCCTTCATTGCATATTTAATACCATGATTAAATAAAGAGCTATGTGTTATAAATTCTTAGTCAATAACCAAACATTGTTAGATTCGCGTTGTCTGCTATAACCCATTCGGTTATACCACTGCCGTGTCCATTCGGGTGTTTCGCGGCAGTCCCATTCCAAGCAAACGGTTTTGCAACCCATGCGTCGGGCTTCACGTTCTGCCATTTCAAGCAATTTGCGTCCCACACCGCGACGACGTGCAAACTCATCTACCCATAGGGCATAAATGAGTGCGTCGGCTTTGCCCTCAATGCGATTGTCGTCGCTGTCGGCATCGGGTACCGAAACTTGCACCATACTGAGGTTTTCGGTGTCTATGATGAGCGCACGACGCTCTTGGCACCAATGTTGATGTATAATTGTCATTGTGCGAGTTTCTTTGATTTTGAAGTAGTAATCTACTATCCTCATTACAGCGTACACAAGAAGTATAGTGCACAAAGTTGATATAAAGTCTATCATATTCTATGTCCGATTTTACCTGCCTTACATTGTTTAATCCATTTTCGCAACCAAGTTTTTTCTTTGATTGTGGCGGTATAAAATTGTGTGATATAGCCATAAGTGCAGCGGTAAGGCGCACGCTGCATTTCGCCATAGTACTTGTCAGCAAAGGCTATGTAATGAACTTCGCCATGCTCGTCAATATGATGAATTTGAACAAGCGAATTGTCTAAGGCTTTAACTATATCACCACAACGCACTTTGTCGGCATCAACAGGAATGTTGGAAACTGCCTTTTTGTCTTTCTTTGACTTTGCCTTCACAATGCGCCATTTGCGTTTGCCTTGGCGAATGATGTGATATTTATTGCGATCGGGGTGTACCAGATAGCCACACGTGCCAATACGTGGGTTAATTCTGCGATGGCTCGGAAAGATGATGCGGTCTAAGTAGACGTGCACACCCGTCTTAAATATTTCCTTAAAATTGTCGCAAGCTTCAATCACCCGCAACCGCCAACCTTGGCGTCGTGCCAATTCAGTGAGCAACATTTCTTGATGATGCAATCTATGATACATATTATCTACCCAAGGCTGACACTTGCGTCTTAACTCTTTCAGCTTAATTTTCATGTCATAAAAGCTTTATAAATCCGATTTACAAAAAAAGTGTGCAGTGGTTTTAATTAGTTTTCCTTCTCATATCATGCGTCTGCACCAGCACCCGTTAATTACGTTGTACGGCCACCTCAGACATCGCGAACAAGGTGTGTCGGCTAATCACACGCCCTGTCGCGACGGAGGCAGGACTACGATCCTTTGGCCTTCGGGATAGTTATGCCTTGTGCGCCACGTGGCAGCGGACTTAGGCGTCCAAGTTGCCACCACCTGGCTGCTGCGTGCCACCCGTTGATGATGAACCACCGCCACCATCGGTTGTGGGTTCGTCACCCTCGTTGTCCTTAGTCCACGAAGTCTTGGCAGTAGCCACGGCAGCATGCACTTCGGTGCTGGGGTAGAAGGCCACACCAATTTTGTGTTCCACACCCACTTGCTCGTCGGCAGTTTTAGTCCATGCACCGCTGCAAGTAAAGCCAATGTTGCCGATACCTTTCAGTTCGACAGACTTACCTGCCGACAAGGTTTCCTGAATGGCATCGAGCATCAACTCAAAAGCCATACGAAGCTCTGCCTTGTGCATGGTGGTGTTTTTACTTGCAGACGCAACGAGTGAGTCCATGTCTGCCTTACCGTTGGACTTTACGGTTGTACGAAAACCTACTTCCTTAGTTTGCGGATTGACGGTTTTCGTCTTTGAAAGTTTGAGTGTCATTGCCATAAATCAAAATGGTATTAACTCGTTAAACATATAGCATATACCAAAACATGGTTTCGCGCGAAACTTTTTCAATCTTCGCGCGAAGTTTTGAAAATCTTCGCGCGAAACTTGTTTTTCGTATGCTCACGGGCAAAGTTACAAAAGGTCCTTTCGGTAGTACGGACAAGGCGTGTTTACGCCTGTGGCTTGTAAGGCTTGCTTGTGCAGAGCAAATGCTTTGTGTCGTCGTTGTAGGGTATGCACTGTTTCCGAAATGAGCCGATACAATTATACATACCATCTTTTTCGTCTATGCTCTCAAACAAGTCGCACCTCCATAAATCATCATCATCATCGCGCACCAGCACCTTGTCAAAAGGCTCAAACTTGAAGTGCGTGAATGTCTGCTCTTCTTCATTCGGTAGGGGTTCAACGCATTTCTTTTCGGCATTCCATTGTAAATGATGCTCAAACAAGGCTTGTTTGATTTCCAATACTTCACGTTCGTAAGCTGCCCGACACGAGACTCGGACCTCATAGGGATTTCTGAAGAAATCAAAACAGCTTCGGTCGCCGCACCAATCATCTGAGTTAGTCCTCATCAGGGCGTGGACACGAATAACGCCATCACTCCAGTCGCATTTTTCAAAAATCATGATGTATAGCCACGGTTCGTCAGACCGCACATCGTCTGTCTCAACCACCACCACATCGCCATCTTCGAATTGGGTCACGTCCCACTGGCGCAAAAACTTTGACGGAAACAGAAGGCACTCACCATCGGAAGCTACACGTCCTTTGCCATCGTAAAATCTGCCGTCGGACGTAAACCCTACAGAACCTGATCCAGGAATGTTGCGCGATCGGCAAATAATATGGTTGCCTTCTTCAGTTATATGGTCAAAAACCACCTCACCACAAAGAGGCGAATAGAGTTTCGTGCCGATCGGCTGCCTTGACAAAATTTCTGCAATGTTGATAGTGTTAGTTCTCATAATGCTTAAAATGTTTTTTGTCGTTGTTGTTATATTGTTTTCTGCTTAATCATAATCGGGCAGTCGCTCCCATTCGGCCTTGCGAAGTAACAAGCCTTGTGCATGTTTTGCATGTCTCGCTCCGTATGTGACAGGGCAAAGCGCAAACAAGCCTTGCGCTCCTTGCAGCCTTGCCCGTCGCATGATTTAATCTTGCTCATTTTTGTCAAGCTCTTTTATCAGTTGCTCGTAGCTCTTGGTGGTGCCTACCAATCGTTCGGTAACTTTGGATAGGGGGAGGACTTGTCGCCAAGTGTATTTATGGCGTCCTGGACCGTAAAATATCACATCACCATCAGTATTCTTTCCAGCACAGGCCAAAACATTCCAAGGTTCATTATCGTCATCTCTCACCAAACAAGGTTGCCACTTTTGCGGCACTAAGTTGGAGTAGTTGCGGAAGTAGGTGGGGACTTCGATATGCAGGTCAAAAGAACTGTGTTTCGATATATCGATTGCGTGTCCATTATCCATGTACATGACGATAACTTCTTCTCCGCAAAGCTTCTCAATTAAACATATAATCGGATGTTTTGTCTTCGCGTCAAAGCAAATAATGCGTACTTCTTCTCCTTTACGAGTAACGATGCGGCCCTTAATTTCCTTGTTCGTTATCTTCTTCGCCAATTCAAGGTCGAAAGGAATGCGTTTAAAAAAATGATTATTCATTTTTTTATTGTTGATAGAATTTTAAGAATTGCATTTCAATAATTAATATTGATTACACAAGAACCGGTAATCAATATTCACTTTTACTATTTACGTAAATTTCGATATTTGCCTTTGTTTATAGGCCAAAGCATGAATACGCAGAATGCCACGGCTGCAAACACGACAAAAAACATGGGCAACCAAACGGGCAGTGTGATCCACCACCACGACCACTGCACTACACCAGTGAGTTTGAGCGTAAGCAGGATGTAGAACGGAATGCCACCAAGGAGGTAGAACTTGATGGGATTTACTGGGAATACTTTTTTTACGTTTTCCATAAGTGTTTATGTTGTTAGAGTTCAATTAAGATTTTTATTTCTTGATTCCCCCCATTCATTGTGTGAATGGCTGGCGCAATGCCATGTGGAGAGAATACACGTCGAGATTGCTCAAACATTCTGTCGTAAGGTGGAAAGTTTAAGCTGCCCACTACAAGGGTGTGAAGGGTGCGGTTCATACCTGATTCCACCAAGACAAAATAAGTTCACCGTGGGGTGTCGATTTTTCATAACCATACCGAAGTCTTAAAAACTTGGCTAATGTGTCTACATCGGGAAAAAGTTCCTCTGCATTCTCAATACGCACGCCTACTTGTCCTTTTGCACAAGCCTCGGTAATATACTTTTCTACTACGCTGAGTTGGTCTTTAAACCGCTCTTCGAGCACATCTAAACTCTTTTGTCGTGCTTCTTTTGCTGTAATCATAATGGCTGGTGTTTAAAATTTAGTAGTGTGCATTATTCTTCAAGTGTTCAAAATCAGGAATAACCAATCTTAAAGATTTGCTACCTGTCATGCCTGGAATAATAGCATCGAGAAACATAAATTTTGGGTTTATTTGCTTTGCCAATGCTTTTATTCTTTCTATTTCGTCTTCGCGGTGAAACCACAAGATGCGCATATTGTCATAGTCTAACGCAAGCATACAATCGCGTTGTTGCGCAAAATCGGGGAACGGATGCGGCATGCTGTTGTAATACTGGCAACCATGAATCCATTCGGGAATGAATGCTTGGGTGTAATGGTCGCCCTTCGCACCAATCACAAAATAGCATTCAAGCAAACGCTCGGCTGGGTAATAAGCCTTGGGTGCGAAATAGAGCATTTTGCGCTCACCGTCCTCGTCGTAAAAAAGGCTATACACTTTGCCTTGGCTCAACACGCTAAAGTCGATACTGCCTATTCTCACACCAGTTATCAAAATGGGGTGTTCGTTATTCACAGCACATTCGCCCATCTTACTTAACATATATTTTTTGTCAAGTTGTTTCTTTAAACTTTCACATGCGTCTGATAACGCAGTATAACGCTCCTCTAATTCTACATACTCTTTTTCTTTCTCGCCTAATCGTCGAGTGAGCGCAGCGACTAATTTTTCGTTTTCTGTCATTGCTTATTTTTTATTGCTTTCTTCTTGTTTATCGTAGTCGTAAGCGCAAAGAATGTAATCTGTTGCTGAAAGAAAAGATCGCATACAATGATTGCAATTCAAACATACCTCAGAATCTACATTCACTTTTGCATCTCGCCTACATAGACTTCCTTCTCGCATAAGAAAAGAGTGACCAATGCGTGCAATGCGTTTGTTTGCATCTTTAAGAAGAGAAACAAGCGTATTGTACTCCTCGTCCGCCTCGTCAAGCATTTTTTCGGCATTCTTATTTTTAGAGTTCGCAGTATTAAGCTGTTTGGATAACTCCTCCAGCTTTTGTTGCAATTCGTTATATTGCTCCTTAGCTTCGTCGCGTTCTTCTCTGACTACCTTTAATTCTTTGCTTTGGAGGTCATGTTGGTTGAATAACGACTCATAAAGTCTTTGTCCGTGGTCGTATTGCTTTTTACAGAAATCACGATCGCGTTCCAACTCCTCCAACTTATCAAGAGCTTCGGTCAAGTCGCTCAATGAGTGGCAGGAATCAATTCGCTTTGCCATGCGGGTGTTGTCGTCGGTGAGCTTCTTTACACGCTCAGCAAGTGCATTGTTCTCTTGCTTTAGGTCGCCCATCATGGTAGCAAGAGCAATAAAACGTTTGCTTGCAGCTTCGGCATTTGTGCCGTAAAAATCTGCGAGTTTGCTATCCATATATTGGCGTTGCTCTTCGGTGGCAGGTTCGTAATGATCGGCAGTTAATTTACTACTATCTGGATTGAGAAAAACATGGAAGCACTTCGCCATGTCAGTGTAAGCCGAACGCAGAATAAGACCATCGGGTGTTACCTCGGCTACCTTATTGATCATGCCGTCTTCGGTGCGAACAATTACGTCGCCTGTTTTAATGTCTTCGATTTTCATTGTGAGTTATGTTTTAAAATTTAGTGTTTACGGTGGTGCCTTGCACTTTCTGCAAATCGGCAACGCGGGGAATCCCTCTATCCAACTTACGCTTCATCCATATTCTATGGGCATAGTCATACTCAATGAATATCACTTCCCATCCATTCTGCCCTTCAGCATTGAGTATTGGCACAGGATTTTCGTCATCAGGGATGATGATGGTTTTATATTCAAATGTCTGCATTGTGGTTTGTTTTGAGGTTATTCAAGAATGTTGCAATCAAGGTAGGCTTGAAAGTCTGCATCTCCTTCTAAACTTAGATAAGTAAAAATCCGTCCTAATCTATATCCATTAATGGGGGTAGTTAGTGGTGGAACGGGATTGCGCTCTTTATGCCAACTAAGGGTGTCGGTGTGCTCTCCGTCTTTATCGCTACCATATTTAAGGAGGAATATCAACTGCTTCTGCATATAGTAAGCAACATCATGAAAGGATTCGTGCGTAGTATAACCATTCACCACATATCCACCTGCACAAAGTTGATAGCTTGCTCCGTCCAGTTTGTGCTTATACAAGCGAATGCCTTGTTGAGCACATAATGAGCGAAGTGTTTTTTTTGTTTGATATTTGCCCATAATTATTCAAATTCATACACCACATATCGAATAAAATTTCTTGTATGTTGTCTGTATCATTGTGTTTTAATTTATACCTATTTATTACAATCTTGGCGATAAGCACAAAGAACGCATCTTTTGAATGCCAAGTCTGCTTTCAAAAAATGCTCGCATTTGAAACAATCCTTTGACCCCACTTTTACGGCTTCGTACAAAGAATCGGGAGTAAAATACGGACAAGCCTGACCTATGTTCACAAACTCCGATTGCTCAAAACGTTCAATACGGAAGTTCGCCTCGTCGTGAATTTGTCGCAAATCGTTATAGTTTACCTCGGCTGCCTCGCACCTTTCTTCCGCTTTCTGCAACTTGGCTTTTAAGGTATCGTACTTTAGGAGTAACACCGTATGTTCATGTTGCAAATCGTTGTATCTCTTCTCTGCTGCCTTGCACTTTTTTTTTACTGTCTTTGTTTCTTCGTATTGGTCACTGAAGGATCCGAATAAATCCATGTATGCCTTTTCGACTTGATCGATTTTCTTTTTCAAAAAATTGCAGTCGCATTCCGGGTCCTCTACCTTGTTCAATGTTTTGTCCAAGTTGCTCGCCATGGTGTTGTTTTGCAGTTGCTTCACCACGCGGTTATAGTCGTCGATGAGTTCGTGCACGCGCTGAGCCAGTTCTACATTTTCTCTCACCATCTCACCAAATCTTTGGATGAGTGCATGAAATGTTTTATCGTCTTTTGTCATTGTGGTTTGTTCTAAATTAGAGGTTACGTTACAAGAGCAAATCAAGCAAGATTGAATTGTTCTCCTTAAAGTCGTAGCGAAGAAAACGATTGTTTACCCAATTTACGGGGCTACGCATAATAAGAGCTTCGCTGTCTGAAATAAAGCGCGATGCTTCTAAGTAATAATCCGCACACTTTCCGTCCGATGGCAAAGTGCATTTCTCTCGTCGAAACACCAAGTTTTCGGCAGGCTTTGCGTCTGTTGCCTTACCTTTCACAATAAGCATTACTTCGAGCTTTGCCTTTGTGCCTTCAATCAGTATGTCTGCCCTAAGTATGCCATATCCAATAGGCTTGCCAAACACAACTTCTACATCTGTTCTTCCAATACAGCGGTAGCCTAAATTGTGTAAGGCTTCGGCAATAAGACGTTTCTTCTCTTCCATCATTGTGGTTTGTTTTTTTTGAGGTTATTCAAATTCATACACCACATAAGGCGTGGTGTTGCCCAATCCGTCCTCCTTACAAACGTGTGCGCCACCGGTAGTTTGCGTAATGGCGTTACTCACATCTGTCTTTTCAGGTCGCGACACTACTTTGCCTTCGCGGTCGCGGCTCCAACCGATGTATGTACGTTTAGTCATAAGTGAGGAGTATTATTGTATGTTGCCCATGCTCATCACACAAGCCTGCCCAAGCCTCGTAGCGTGAGGAGAGTGCGGTGGAAAAACCGTTCACACGAGGAAATAGCTGAGCATCTGCATTGAAAGGTTGTTGGTTAATCATATTCTTTATAATCGCGTCCGTATTTAGCATAATAATATTTGCGATTGTTTAGCCAATATCTATGCCAAACCTTGCGTTCAAATTCTTCTACGCTCATGCCTTGCTTGTAAATACCTCTATAAAGTTGGTAGCATTCTGATGTGCGATAACCAATCGAAACAGAAGAAACAGACTTACGCGATATTGTAAAATCGTTTTCAGTAGTAATACTCGTAATATGGGCGCACCCCTTTGCTATACTCCGTATCTTTCGCAATAGTTTACATTTCATAAGCTACATTCTTTTTAATCATATTCAATCATCACCGCTGTAGCATCAAAACCATCATTACCCGTAGTAAAAATGGTCAGTAACTGGGTCACTCACTTAAAACTTGCTCCAATCACGTTGGTCTTTGGATGGGAAAAGCATACATTCAGTATCGGAATAATCGCAGAAAAGCATACCATCTCTTGTAAAAAAAGCATAAAATCCATTTTTTGTTATACAAGTAATAGGATACTCTTCATTATAATCAACTTTTGTCAGTTCCACTTCGCCATAAACAGGACTATAAAGCTTTGTCCACTTTGGGCACTTTCTCAATATTTCTGCAATATTCATTGTTTCTTGTTTTTATTGTAAGACCTTGGATATTCATTCATTTACTCCAATCCAGTCCATTAGCCAACGCTTCTGCTTTTGGGTGGCATGGTGGCAATTTTGTATATAATCGTAATAGTCTACGTATGGGGTACGCTGGATTTCACCAAATCCATAGTTCTCGTCTGCAAAAGCAATGTAATGCACCTTCCCTTTTTTGCCAATGTGGTGTATTTCTATTAGCGTTCCATCGGAATGACACACAATATCACCTTTACTTACCATATTGGGTTCAAGATGAACGCAGAATTGACATCGCAAAAAAGAACTTTGCTTAATAAACGCGTCAAATTCATCGATGGTGTGCTCACCCTCCCAAAATAGGGATGTGAAAGCCCCATATCTTCGTTTATCGTCTACAGACCAAGGTCTGCCATACACAGTCCACTCTCTGTCCAAAAAGCGTCCTTGTGCAATAATTCCATTGGTCATTATCCAATCGTACATGTGATTTTTTAAATTATCCCATGTGTCGCCGTAGTCAGGAAGAGGCAACGTATTCCCCCTTACAAGCAAGGGGGAATATTTACAATCGCCATGTGTTCCGAAATAGAACATTCGTTGTTTCTTTTCCATATTGTTTTGAGGTTATTCTTTTACTTTAATTCCGTAGTATTGGAAGAATAAGTCTTCAAACTGATTGGCTGCGTAGAGGGCAGCTTTTTTGTTGTTAAAGCACAAGGGGAAACCATAAAGCGTATACGCAGCCGCACCACGAGGATACGCATCCACACAGCGGACACCCGCAAGCTCCGTATGATACGCATCAGTACAGGAGAGGAGCTGTTTAATACCCTTTCTCTGCTTCCCCTCCTCACTCATGCGCTCCATTTCTTCCTTGGAGTAGAGCACCCAGTAAGGGTAATAGCTCAAGCCATCTTTATCACACCATTTGCCGTTGTTAATAGCCTTTTGGATAATCATTAACTTATAAAACGCATTTGCTTGCAAGAATCCTTCTGTATCGCCTAACGAATCTACAAGCAAAGGTTCTGAACTAATTCCCAACCGTCGGCAAGCATCTTCAAAGGTTTTAATTTCGTGAAAGTCAAATTCTTCGTTTTCCATTGTTATTCGGGTTTGTTTGTGGTTCCTAACAAATGTTCGTTTCCTTCGTATGGGATGCACTGATGCACCAATCCTCTGAGAACACACGAATACTCATATTCACTCGATGTAGGTATTCCCTCGAAGAAATCACACACCCATTTTCTATCATCGCTATCGCGTACAAGTACTTCATCGAAAGGCTTTAATTGACGCTCTGCTTTATTTGGGTCGGGTATATCAAACTTACCCCAATCGCGATTGTCGTAAGATGGAAATAGCGTAGGCTCGGCATCTGTCACATTCCACCTACCATCTCTTGTAAAAGCGACTACATTATCGTTTATTTTTTTGCGACAATAAATTTGATATGGTTCGGCATCTGCGTTAACGAATAAAAATTCCAAATTGCCAAAAATTGGATGATAAAGTTTCGTGCCGCTTGGGCACTTTTCCAACATCTTTGCTATGTTCATTGTTGTCCTTTTTTTAATTGATTCTGCATCGAGTTCTTGTATGAGTTCTTCGTAGCTCTTGGTGGTGCCTACCAATCGTTCGGTAGCTTTGGATAGGGGGAGAACTTGTCGCCAAGTGTATTTTTGGCGTCCTGGACCGTAAAATAGCACATCACCATCAGTATTCTTTCCTGCACAGGCCAAAACATTCCAAGGTCCATTATCGTCATCTCTCACCAAACAAGGTGGCCACTTTTGCGGCACAAAGTTGGAGTAGTCCTTGTAGTAAGGGGGCATTTCAAGGTAAAGGTCGAAAGAGTCCCAATTATAAACCTCGTCAATTCTTTTGCCATCCAAATAACAACTTATGGCTATTTCTTTTTTAACGTCTTCAACCAAAGCTACAAGACGATGCATTCCATACCATTGCATATCCCAGCAAAGAATTTTTGCATTCCGTCCGTCTTTTGTTACAATACGTCCTTTCACTTCCTTGTTGGTTATCTTCTTCGCCAATTCAATATTGAAGGGAAATCTTTTAAAACTTGTTTGTGCCATTGTCTTATCTGTTTAAGCATTGGGATTATTCTTCGTCATTGTATGCGTTGTCGTCAGAATCTATGTCACGGCTCTTTGAAAGAAATTTTGCCAAATCAACGCCTTCACGTTCGACGACATTTCTGAAACAGTGCATAAATACCCCATCCTTTACAGATTCTGAAAAGTCTTTGTCGTCCTTAAACCTTTGGTAGATGGGTTCACTCTGCATGAGTCTGTCGATGTGGGCAGCACACTTTTTTACGGCACAAGCAGCTCCAGGACTCTTAAGTACGAGCTGACCCAGCATGAAAGTCAGTTCGTTCATGGAACAAGAGCTCATGATGCTCAAAAGACCACTTCTGCGACTTGCCAAGAATATGTAGCGATGTTTTGCTTCGTCGGCATCCTCCCATTGTTTTAAGTCGTCAATAACCTTTTCAAACAATTCGTCTTTTTTTGTTT
>ENA-UEQL01001509-UEQL01001509.1-human-gut-metagenome-genome-assembly--contig:-NODE-1509-length-16146-cov-10.704462_pt1 | contig 16146 bp, 15 predicted proteins | sample MGYA00242905_ERZ507926 | MGnify/ENA primary metagenome ERZ507926 (study PRJEB26167, sample SAMN06115531) | human gut metagenome | host: Homo sapiens | place: China:Henan | collected 2015-09-09...
AGATACGAATAATTAATGAAAAACGAAGGCCGACTGTCAATTCAGCCGGCCTATCGTGATTTTAGTTGGTTTCCTGGAGGAAACTAAAGTCTCTCGGTCCGTGACAGTTCTTTACATATAAAAACACTATATCTAATTGTTCTTTTATGTCGTCATACCCTTTGACTTCGGAGTGGATTTTTTCTCTAATTTCTGTAATTGGTATTCTATTAAGTACAAAGTCGGAAACTGCATCAAGATTCATCGGCTCTTTGTGTTTCATCATATTGTAGACCACTACGCATTTACCTAAATATACTTCGGCGTCATAATTATTTGTGGCCTGTATTCCTAGGAGTACGGATAAAAAATAGATAATAGTAGTGCCATATTACATAATGAGATTTAATCTTCGCTACTGCTGCCGTAGAAACTGTCGTCTATAATCGTAGTCAAATACCATCGGCCATTTACAAATCTAAATATGTGACTATTACTAAGATCTGTGTCTTGGATTTGGACGGTAACCTTCATCATATAAGGGCTTAGCTGCTCTACTATCATTCTGCAATTCGTGAGGTCGAATTCGATGGGAATAAAATCTTTCTTTTCTATGGATTGAAGATAATATCCGCTGGTCGAATCGTATCTCAAATATAGTAAGGGAAACATTACCGACTCTTGCTGAGAAGAAGTGTCTTTATAAAATGTTTCGATAGATTCCCCGAAACCTCTGTTCTCGGGTGCTACATTCATACTAGGTGTCAATGCAAGCAATAAGAATAGTAAATGTAACATAATAATGTAAATCTCTTATATTTAGTTTTTGATACGTAGATACTTCGTTCCGAATCTATATGCAAGATACGGATAATTTCTTACATTTGTGTGTTCTAAAGTGGGTAAATATGAAAAAAGGGTTATTTGGTTTACTTATTATGTGGTGTAGTATCATTAATGCTTATGCTCAGGAAGATACTACTTCTGTCGAAAAACGTGACGATTATTATGTTGGGACGCATTGCAGTATAACGCGCTTGGGGCTTTGGGGATTCGATGTGCATAAAGACAACAGGTTAATTTTAAGTGCAGATTTTGATAACGGCCAAATGTTAAGCTTAGCTTATAATAGTGAGCCGAACGATTTGCCCATTCTATCAGGTATTGAAACGGAAAATCCGGGACATAAGTATAAGTGGAAATGCAAAAGTATAGATTTTTACCCAAGTGGAAATTTAAGAAGTTCCGGGATATTGCTACACGACAAAAGCCTTATAGATTACACCTGCTTTGAATATGGTGAATGGAAGAAATATGAGGATCACGGAGTGACGGTTCAGCAGTCCCATCATATAGCAGGCGTTAGTATTTATGAAACGCTACTTGACGGAAAACTGAATGGAACTCAAGTAATAATGAACAGTTCTTTGCTTCTCCTGTATAGGATTAATTATTATAAATCGGGAACATTATGTGCTCAATTTATGTTTGATGGTAAGAACCGCCTTAAGGGCATAGCCTATGACATCGCTCCAAACGATCTTTCCGAAGAGTACGAATACAAATGTACATATATCGAATATGGTGTAGACGGCACTAAGCTTAGTAGCAGTGTTAAGCAATTCAACACTCCTTCAAAGTACGGCGGATTACAATTGCATTAATCTTTTCAGCTGGTTTTTCGGAGTGTCATTAAGTCGAATTAAAAGAGCCGGACAGATACTAAATCTGCCCGGCTCTTGATTACCAAGTTATTCTTTTAATAAGATCATTATCATTCTTATTCTCCTTCGCTACGTCGCCGAGATAGTCAACATTATATATGCCATCTCGTAGTTTATTCAAGTCAAAGGAAAAAACGGGACGAGGTAGAAAATTCAATACATATAATGTATTGTTTTTTATTTCAATTTTCTTGAAGTCTTTATAGAAAAAGAGCTCATCTGGTCCTGTTCTAAAGACTAAACCTTCCGTAATGAGTCGTGTTTTCTTAAGGTCATAGACTTCCAGATTCAACGTAAAGTCGAATGTGGTGAACTTGCACCTGAAGACGACATAAATGCCATAATCTCTTAGAGGCTTTTTTATCCAAATCCACTCGTTTTTATAACCACCATCGCGGAACTGCTGGTGAATCTGTAGCAACTCCTTTACGGGGACTTTAAATTCGTCTTCGGCGAATCTATATCCTCTCTCAAGACAAGATAGATAAAACTCATATCTATCCTCTAGCTTGGACATTGCATTATATGCGAGTTGTTCTTCTTCTGATAAGTGTAATAGGATATAAAGGACATCTTCGTGTATCAATTCGGCGCGTGTTTCGTCAGGAGTTATATCAACAGTTATCATATTGTAACTCCCGTCCCCGACTAGTTTAAGCGATCTGGACGACTTTAATATATAATTACATATAAACCTTGCATTAAAATCAAAATTATATGTATTAATAATCATTTCTTTTCTGTCACCGCGCAGTGAAATGTATCTGATTTTTTTCTCTTTTGTAATCATGGTATTTTGTGTATGTTTTCATCCAGTTCTCCCCTTTTGCGGAGCATATTTGCGCTTCATCCCCCCACATCCTGTCATGCTTTATCAGCCCTCTGGCATCCTCGATTCCGTGTATCAAAGAGCTGGTCTTGAATCCATTTGCAAGATACGAATAATTAATGAATTCTATTACGAGAAAGAGGCCGCAAATACGCGGCCTCTAAGTTTTATTCGTTATCGTAGATTTCTTCCTGTTTGTCGTCGTCTTCATCTTCTTCGTCGACTTCGTCATCGTCGTCTAGGAAGTCATCGTCATCTTCTTCGTCAGGGAGTCTGCGCCTTTCTTTAGGAAGGTCTTCGAAAGCCACATATCCATTATCGAACGCTGCAGGCTCCGGCCCTTTTGCGTCCGGCAGGAGTGTAGGAACGGTTATGGCGTTACCGCTCTGCTCGCCCTCAAGAGTGAGTATGACTCTTTTTTTCGATTGAGTATCGTAGTAGTAGTCAAATTTCACCGCACCGTCTTTCAAAGCCTTTTCGATAGTAACGTCGTCTACTGTTCCGAATCCCAAATCTATCAGGGCATAGCGAGCTACGACATTTTCGTCGGCATCGTAGGCCTTGAAGAGTATGGGTTGGTCGGCAGGAAAAGCCAAATCTGACTGTAACTGCTTGTGAAAGTGATATAATGAATTGGCAGAATTTACCTTGTAGATTCTGTAGAAGCCCTTAAGTCCAGGGAGTGTGACACGGAATTGATAAATCATAAGGCGAATATAAAAAGAAATTACTAAATTTGGATATTATGTCTGCAAATTCTGACGAATATTATAGCATAGAGGCCCCTTCGACAGGGATGTTTAAGGATCAGAAGAGTAAGTTCTACGCCTTCGCGTACCCTGTGGAAAGCGAGGCGGAGGTTAAGCGCCTGCTCGAAAACGTGAGGAACGAGTACCACGACGCCAGACATCATTGTTGTGCATATAGAATAGGGTGCGATGGGCAGAAATGGCGCGCAAGCGATGACGGAGAACCGTCAGGAAGCGCAGGCCGTCCTATTTTAGGCCAAATCGACAGCGCATCTCTTAGCGACGTGGCCGTCATAGTGGTTCGCTATTTCGGAGGAATAAAACTGGGCGTACCCGGACTCATAGCCGCATATAAAGCCGCGTGTGCCGACGCTCTGAATAATGCCACGCGAATAACCAAGATAGCGGGGAAGTGGTACACCCTTCGTTTTGACTATTCGTCTATGCCAGAAGTGATGAAGGTAGTAAAGGAAATGAACCTCCCTCAGCGTAATCAGGATTACGGTTGCGAGTGTTCCCTGGAAGTCCGCGTACGCACTTCACTCGATGCCGACTTCCTAAAGAAAGTTTCCGCCATCCCGAAAATGCTATGTAACGAAGAATAAATATAACCACTAATAACACTATTGTATAACACGTTTAATTCCTATAATCGGCACTATTCTAGTTTCGCTGGTGTCCTGTTATAAGGGTCAAGAATACTCAAATCAAAACCGTGTCCGAGTAGCGCCGTAAGATTGTTATAAATAAAGGCCAGTCGCGATGACTGGCCTGTGTTTGTATCAAGAACGAAACATTAACCTCCGAAGTTATCGTAGAGGATGTTCTCCGGTGGAACTCCCAAGCTGTCGAGCAGCTTGTTAACTGCGCCGACCATCATAGGAGGACCGCACATGAAGTATTTGATGTCCTCCGGTGCCTCGTGATCCTTAAGGTAGGTTTCATACATCACATTGTGAACGAAACCGGCTGTGTAAGAAACTCCGGCCTCATCTGCTGCAGGATCCGGACGGTCCAGGGCGAGATGGAACTTGAAGTTAGGGAATTCTTTTTCGATCTCTGCGAAGTCCTCCAGATAGAACGCCTCGACAAGCGCACGAGCTCCGTAGAAGAAGTGAACGGTGCGATTAGTCTTGAGCGTCTTGAAGAGCTCCATAATGTGAGAGCGAAGAGGTGCCATACCTGCACCACCACCCACGAATATGTATTCGACATCATCCGGGTCATTCTTAGGGAGAAGGAACTCTCCGTAAGGACCGCTGATGGTAACCTTGTCACCAGGCTTGCGGGTAAATACGTAAGACGAAGCTATACCAGGGTTGACAGGGAGAAGCTTAGGACCCTGCTCGCGAGGAACGCTGCGATCGAACGGTGGAGTAGCGATACGGACGTTGAGCTTGATGATTCCCTTCTCACCAGGGTAAGAGGCCATAGAGTAAGCTCTGATGGTAGGAGTAGGGTTAACGCTCTCGAGATTGAAGAAACCGAATTTCTCCCAATCCTTACGATACTCAGGCTCTACGTCGATGTCCTTAAAGTAAAGGTGATAAGCCGGAATGTCTATCTGAATGTACTCACCGGACTTGAACTCGAGGTTCTCGCCCTCCGGAAGCTTCACTGTAAACTCCTTGATGAATGTAGCGACGTTCTTGTTAGAGATAACCTCGCACTCGAGTTTTTTCACGCTCAATGCGCTCTCTGCCACCTGAATCTTCAGGTTATCCTTAACCTTTACCTGACAGCCGAGTCTCCAGCCTTCCTTAATCTGCTTGCGGTTGAAGAAACCGGTCTCGGTAGGGAGAATCTCTCCGCCACCTTCGAATACCTGAACCTTACACTGTCCGCAGTTAGCCTTACCGCCACAAGCGGAAGGAAGGAAAATCTGGTTGTTGGCAAGCGTACCCATAAGGTTTCCGCCAGGGGTAACGTCGAGGGTCTTCTTGCCGCCGTTAATGTCGATTTTAATAGTGCCCTTAGGCGTGATAGCTGTTTTTACAATCAGCAGGATAGCCACCAAAATCAGGATGACGACCACCATAAGCGCTATAGCTGAAATTAAAGTATTGCTCATAATTTCTGTCTCCTTTTTATAGTGAAATACCCATAAATGCCATAAATCCTATACCCATAAGGCCCACGGTGATGAATGTGATACCGGTGCCCTTGAGTCCTGCAGGGACGTTGCTGTAAGACATCTTCTCGCGGATGGCTGCAAGTGCCACGATGGCCAGATACCAGCCAAGTCCGCTACCCAGTGCATAGACTGCGCTTTCGCCTACATTGGCAAAGTCCTTCTGCTGCATAAACAACGCACCACCGAGGATGGCACAGTTTACGGCGATAAGCGGAAGGAAGATACCCAGTGATGAGTAGAGGGACGGCATGAACTTCTCCACTACCATCTCCACTACCTGCACGATAGCCGCGATGACGGCGATGAACAAGATGAAGCTGAGGAAGCTCAAGTCGACCGTGGCGAATTTCTCGCCCAGCCATACCAATGCTCCCGGCTTGAGTACGTATTCATTAAGCAAATAGTTGATAGGCAGGGTAATCAACAACACGAATACCACCGCGATACCCAGACCATTCGCTGTCTTAACATTCTTTGATACTGCCAGGTATGAACACATACCGAGGAAGTATGCAAATATCATATTGTCAACAAATATTGACTTTACGAATAAACTTAAAAGATCCATAATTCTTCTGTGTGTGTCTTATTATTATTCCTGAAGTGACTTGTCTATGCTTCTGTGAACCCAAACGACACATCCCAGAAGGATGAGGGCCATAGGTGGAAGAATCATAAGACCGTTGTTAGTATAACCGATGGCTGAAAGTACAGGAATACCGAAAAGGGTTCCGCTTCCGAGAAGCTCGCGGAAGAAAGCCACGATTACGAGTATCATGCCGTAGCCGAGTCCATTGGCCATACCGTCAAGCAGTGAAGGGATAGGCTTGTTGCCGAGTGCGAATGCCTCGATACGACCCATCACGATACAGTTGGTGATGATAAGTCCGATATAGACTGAAAGCTGTTTTGAAACTGCAAAGGCGTAAGCTTTAAGCACTTGGTCCACCAAGATTACCATAAGGGCCACGACTACCAACTGAACGATGATACGTACACGGTTAGGAATGGTCTTTCTGATGATGGAGCATACGAAACTGCTCACTGCTGTTACGATGGTTACCGAAAGGGCCATGACGAGGGCACCTTTGAGCTCGACTGTAACGGCCAGAGATGAACAGATACCGAGGATAAGGACCGTAATAGGGTTGCCCTTGAATATCGGATTGAGAATTGTTTCTTTAAGATTGCTCATTTTTATTTCTCCTCTGCGTTTTGAATGTAATTCTTATAAGCTCCGAGCCAATTGTTGATGGCTGCCTCCAGACCCTTGCTGGTCATCGTAGCACCGGAGATGGCGTCGATGGCATTAGTCTGTCCTGCAGGAGCTCCGCCCTTAACGATTTCGAAATGCTTGGAACCTGCCATATTCAATGTCTTGCCGGCGAAGGCAGCACGGAAAGAAGGGTCGTCCTTAATCTTTCCACCCAGACCAGGAGTCTCGGAAGCGTGGTCGAAGTAAGCACCTACTATGTGGGTAAGAGACGCATCCATGGCGACATAACCCCAAATAGGGCCCCAAAGACCTGCACCATAGACAGGGAACACGTGAACACCGTTATTAAAGATGTAGACAGGAATCTCGAAAGAAGCATCGCTCAATTTGTAGCCTTCGGCCTTAAGGTCGGAAGTGCTGTAAACCTCAGCGTGAGCTTTGTCCAGATTGCGGACCTCCTTACCTTCTGCATTTACTAACGCAGCATGGTCGAGCTCATTCTGGAACATCTTGATGATGGCCTTGTTACCCTTCTTTGCCAACTCTTCCTTCTCTCCGAACCTTCCAGCAGTAAGAATCTGGCTGATGGTCTCCGCTTTCTCGTTATCTTCCTGCATAGGCTTGAGGCTCTGTGAAACGAATGCCAAAATGGCTGCTACAAGCACACAGATTACTGTGGTGTAGACTACTGTATATACGTTACTATTTGTATTCATACGATTAGCCTCCTATTATTCAGCGATTGCTTTTTTGCTTTTAGCCTTAAGGTGAGCGTTAACCACTATGTAGTCGATAAGAGGTGCGAAGATATTTCCGAGGAAGATGGCGAGCATCATACCCTCAGCATATCCAGGGTTGAAGAGTCTTATTATTACACAGAGGGCACCTATAAGGATACCATAAATCCATTTGCCCGGTTCGGTCTGCGCAGATGTAACGGGGTCCGTAGCCATAAACACTGCACCGAATGCGAAGCCGCCCATCACCAGATGATAGTAGAACGGAACGTCCGAAGCGCCGGTAAGATTGGCCAATCCGGCCACTGCCACTGCACCTATCACACTGCCGGCCATAACCTTCCAGCTGGCTACGCCTGTCCAGATGAGGATGATGGCGCCGAGCAGGATGGCGATTACCGAAGTCTCGCCCACAGAGCCCGGGATACCACCCCAGAACATGGTCCAGAAGCTGGTGCTGTACTGAACCGGAGCATTTGTGAGGGCATCCATGCCGTTAGCTGCGAGGGCCAATGGGGTCGCACCGCTGAAGCCGTCGATAAGCTCGCCGCTCTTCGCTGCGATCCAGCAATCCTCACCTGACATATGGTTAGGGTAAGAGAAGAACAGGAATGCGCGGGTAAGGATGGCAGGGTTTATCAGGTTCATACCTGTACCGCCGAATACCTCTTTACCGAAGATTACTGCAAATGCCACAGCTATGGCGAGCATCCAGAGAGGCACGTCGATAGGCACGATGAGAGGAATGAAGAATCCGGTTACCAGATAACCTTCGTTCACCTCTTCGCCCCTAATCTGGGCTGAAGCGAATTCTATGGCCAATCCCACGATGTAGGACACCAAATACAAAGGAAGTACCTTGACGAATCCGAACCAGAAAGCCTGAAGGACGTTCATCGAAATACCGGTAGCGAGTGCGTGCTGATATCCCACGTTCCACATACCGAAGAGGGCTGCCGGACCTGCTGCGATAACAGCGATGATCATAATACGCTTGATATCCACTGCGTCGCGCACGTGTGCACCTTTCAGTGCTACTGTGCCAGGGACGTGAAGGAATGTCTCAAAAGCGTCAACCGTAGAGTGCAGCCAGTGAAGTTTGCCGCCTTTTTCAAAAATCTTGTTCATACTCTTAAGCCATTTCTTTAAGCATCAGGTCGATACCTTTTGCGATTATATCTTGAATGTTATTCTTCGAAGGATCTGCGAATTCGCATACTGCCAGATCTTCAGGCAGAACCTCGTAAATGCCATATTTCTCCATCTTCTCGATGTCGCCTGCCAAGCAAGCCTTCACCAAGTAGAGAGGATAGATGTCCATAGGGAGGAACTTCGCATAGTATCCGTCTGACATGACGAATGCACGAGGACCTCCGTGGAGGTTAGTGTCCATATCGTACTTTTTCTTAGGAGTAAGCCATCCGAGGCACCATTTGAAGTAGGTGTGGTCTGCGCTGAACTGCTTTACGCGAAAAGGACGAGCCCATCCGAGGAGTTCCTGCTCAGTACCTTCCTTAATGAGGGTAACGGTGTTGTCGAAGAAGCCGAGATAGCCGTTTACACCGACGTTCTTACCGGTCATGATGTCGCCGCTGACAGCGCGGAGGATGTCCTCGTTAGTGCCGTAGAATGCTTTAAGACAATTGATAGGCATACCCGGAGTGGTGTAGATGTATGATGGCTCTATAGCCAAAGGGCCGCTGACTGCCACCAGTCTGTGAACGTCATGGACGCCCTTAGAGAAGAGCTTGCCTATCGCTGCGAGACCTGCGAGCGATATGGTCCATACTGTTTCCTCCTTACGGATAGGAGAGATGTGGCTTATCTGCACACCGACATTACCCATAGGGTATTTTCCTTTGAAAAGATGAATGTGGGCCCCTTTGATCTTGTTAAGCGGAGAAAGCTCATAGGTCTTCTCGTCGAAGCTCAAGTGCATACCGCCTTCGCTGAGTTTGGAAAGGACATTTACACCCATCTGGATGTTAGCCACTTCGCCTGCGAATGCGAAATCCGGGTCTGCAGCGTCCGGTGCCGAACAGATAGCCGAAGCGAAGATGGCCTTAGGCTTGGCTGCCGGGTCAGCTAAGATACCGTATGGACGGCTGACGATGAAAGGCCAAAGACCGCCTTTCAAAATAACGGATTTGATTTCTTCTGCGCTGAGAGAATCAAGAGATTTTACGCCGAACTCTACGGATTTCTGTTCCGTGTCGGCCTGAATTAACACTGCGAGCAGTTTTCTTTTCTCGCCCCTGACGATTTCTTTAACTACACCGCTTACCGGCGATGCTACGATAATGTCAGGATTCTTCTTGTCTGACAAAACTGGAGAGCCTGCGAGGACGCTGTCGCCTTCCTTTACAAGAAGTCGTGGAAGCAAGCCCTTGAAATCAGTAGGCTGTATCGCAACGATCTCGCTGCTGATGGTTTTGCTCAGGCGTTTCTCTGCCATTCCGGAAACGGGAATGTCGAGACCCTTTTTCAAAACGATGGTTTTGGACATTTTATTTAAGGTTTTATAGTTTATCTTAAAAGCGCTGCGAAGATAACAAATTTTTGCGTAATTTCGTAACCTTTTATGGATGGATATGAATCAGAAACTACAAACGATACTGGAAGGACTTAACGACGAACAGAAAAAGGCGGTCGAGGCGATGGAAGGCCCCGTTCTCATCGTCGCCGGAGCAGGATCCGGAAAAACGAGGGTTTTGACAAGCCGAGTGGCATATATGATGGCTTCCGGGGTGGATCCCGCGAGGATATTGGCCCTGACCTTTACGAAGAAGGCCGCCACGGAGATGAAGGAGCGAATCGCACTGATGGTCGGTAACGTCGCCGCGAAAAGGGTGACTATGGGAACTTTTCACGCGATTTTCGTGCGCTTTCTCAGGGAATATGCCGAATTTCTGGGATATCCTAGGGATTTCACCATTTACGACACGTCCGATTCCATCTCGGCCATCAAGTCTTGCATAAAGGCATTGGGCCTTGACGACAAGCTCTACAAGCCGAAGGACGTGCTGGGAAGGATCTCGAGCGCGAAGAACAATCTCATTACTTGTGAGAGCTACGCCACGCGCACCGAGCTGTTGAACGCGGACAGTCAAGCGCGCAAGCCGAGAATCTGCGACCTGTACAGGCTCTATCAAGACAAGATGAGAAACAGCGGAGTTATGGATTTCGACGACATCTTGTTGAATATGAACATTCTGCTGAGAGATAACAGAGAGGCTCTGCTTTCCCTGAGCGACAGGTTCTCGTACATAATGGTGGACGAGTATCAGGACACGAACTTCTCCCAGTATAACATAATACGAAAGCTCACGCTCCAGCACCATAATATATGCGTGGTGGGAGACGACTCACAGTCCATCTACGCATTCCGTGGCGCGAGGGTGCAGAACATACTTAACTTCCAGAAGGATTATCCTGAATGTAAGGTGATAAGGCTCGAGAGAAATTATCGCTCCACCCAGACCATAGTGAATGCGGCGAACAGCGTGATAGAGCATAATAGCAGTCGAATCCCTAAGAATTGCTATTCGGAAGCCGACGCAGGCGAAAAAATCCGGATTCTGGAGTGTATGAACGAAATCGAGGAAGCTGCGCGCATCACCTCTGAGGTATCCATCCGCAAATCCGTCGAAAACGGGCACTATTCCGATTTCGCCATCCTCTATCGCACTAATTCCCAGTCCCGAGCCATCGAGGACGCCCTGCGACGGAGAAACATCCCTTATATGGTCTATTCCGGAAACTCCTTTTACGAGCGTGCGGAGATAAAGGATATGATGTCCTATCTTAAGTTAGTGGTAAACGTTAACGACGACGAGAGTTTCAAGCGCGTGGTCAACAAACCTACCCGAGGCATCGGCGATACTTCAGTCGAAGCGCTAACTAAGGCGGCCAATGCCCACAAGACCTCGCTTTTCAAAGCCATCTGGCTCGACGACCTCGCATCCTTCGACCTTAAGAGTGCCGCGCAAGCCCGCCTGAAGGACTTCGGAGAGAAAATCAGCCGCCTTTCGGCCAAGGTCCTCACCATCGATGCCAATGTCCTCGCCCGTGAGACAGCCGACGATATGGGCTATCTTGACTCCCTGAAAAAGGACACCTCCCAAGAAGGCGTCAACAAGCTGGAAAACGTAAACGAGCTGCTGGATTCCATAGAAACCTATGTTCAGGAACGCACCGACGAGGCTTTGGAAAACGAGCAGCAGCCTACGGAGATAGCCCTTCCCGACTTCTTGGAGAACGTGTCGCTTCTCTCAAATGCCGATACCTCCGCCGACGGAGACGAAAACGACAAGGTGGCACTTATGACCGTCCATTCGTCCAAGGGTCTGGAATTCCCGTATGTAATCATCGCCGGAATGGAAACGAACCTCTTCCCCTCGCTGTCGATGATGGGCTCCTCGCGCGACCTCGAAGAGGAAAGGCGCCTGTTTTACGTGGCCCTCACCCGTGCTAAGAAGAGCGTAGTTATCACCCACTGCGACAGCCGATTGCGAAACGGGAAGACGGAAACTAACGAGCTGTCGATGTTCGTAAAGGAGATCGACCCTAAGTATCTGGCCAATCCGCCCGCACCGTCCCGCCCTTCGTTTGGGACCTCCTACGGACGCAGTTCTGCAGTGCGATACGAGTCTCGCACGCCTCGCCCTGATTCTGCCTCGCGCCCCGGTTTCGCCTCGCGTCAGAAGCCGCAGAGCCCGATGCCGAAAGTCCAGAGCCTGAGAGCCGCAGCCGTGCCGCCTCCGGTCCAATTAGACTTCGTCCCGGACAAGATGGAGGTATTCCGTGCCGGACAGAGGGTGGAGCACAACCGTTTCGGCAGTGGAAGAATCATTTCACTTACCGGAGAGATTCCGGAGCTTCGCGCCGAAGTGGAATTCGATGCCTTCGGTAAAAAAATACTCCTTCTCAAATACGCCAAGATGCGAGTGGAGAAGGAGCATTAGAATTTAAGATTTTACTTACACCATTTGTCTAACCAGCTGTAGAACTCCTTGTGCCAGAGCAGTGAGTTCTGCGGCCTGATAATCCAGTGGTTCTCTTCCGGGAAGATTACCAGCTTGCTTGGCACGCCCATCATCTGGGCCGCGTTGAATGCTGCCAATCCTTGCTCGTACGGGATGCGGAAGTCCATCATACCGTGGAAGCACAAAATCGGTGTATGCCAATTCGTTACCTTCATATCGGGAGATTCTGCGTAATGGCGCACTGCCTTAGGGGTGCTGGCATACGGAGCACCTGCCTGCTGCATACCTCCGAATGTGATTCCGTCGCCGCGAGGGCCCACCTCACCAGGGGTATATGCGAACTGGGTGAGTCCGCCGTTATCCCAATTGGCAAACCACATCTCCTCGGTGGTGAACCACATCTGACGCTCGTTGAAAATACCGGCGTGCGCGATGAAACAGTCATACAAATCGCCGTGCAGGCCTTCGAGCATATATACGGAATATCCGCCGTAGGATGCTCCCACACAGGCCAATTTGTCCACGTACGGCAAGCTCTTTACATATCTTCCGGCAGTGAGGTAGTCCTGCATGTTCAATCCGGGATAGTCGCCGCTGATTTGCTCCTTCCACTCCTGTCCGAAGGCCGTGGTACCGCGTCTGTTAGGCATCATGACTATGTAACCCTGCTGAGCCATAAGGCGATAGCACCAGCGATAGCTGAAGTCTTGTGAGTTCGTGCCCTGAGGGCCTCCCAGTACTATCTCGATGGCAGGGTATTTCTTCGAAGGATCGAAATGCGGAGGATAAAGCATCCAGCACTGCATCTGCTGTCCGTCTACGGTCTTTAGGTGTATGCTTTCCGATGTCGGAGTGTCGAGTTGCTTGAGGATGTGCTCGTTCTCGTGGGAGATTTGCTTGAAATCCGAAGAGGCGTCGCCGTTTACGCTGACTTTCACCAGCTCGACAGGGAAATTCAGGCAGTAATAGGTGGTGTAGATGTCTACGGCGCCGTTCTCTGCGTTTCGGATATACCACGGAGAGAAAAAGTCGTAAGCCCAGTCCTTATTTGTCAGTTGGCTTATGCGGCCCTGCATATCCGTCTTGAGGATGGCTTGGGTGCCGGTAGGGCGCATCGAGCTGAAGTATATCTCGTCTCCGTGCCACACAAGCGAGTTCGCGTCGTTGTCGAAATTGGCCGTCAACTCCTTTATGCTCTGGACTGTAGGAAGTCCATTCAGGGTAGAGATGTCGGCGAGCAGGATTCTCTGTCTGTCGGCCTCGTAGCCGTCGCGCTCCATTGAAATCCACGCGAGTCGGGTGCCGTCTTCGTTCCACACTGGGTCGGTATCGTAGCCGCCGTCTGTTTTTACCGGGATGGTGGTTCCGCTGGCGGTGTCGTAGATGTAGATGCCGCAGTTCGTGCTGAATGCGTATTCCTTACCGGTGCGCTTGCGGCAAGAGTAGGCGATGAGCTTTCCGTCAGGAGACCAGTCAAGCTGCTCTGTGCCTCCGAAAGGCTCCGTAGGCAGTTCGTATGGCTCCGACCCCAGAATGTCGGTACTGTGCTCAGGGTCGATATGTGCGATAGGGGCTATGTAGGTACGAGGCGTCTCGGTTACCCAATGGTCCCAGTGCCTGTACATAAGGTCTTCCGTGATATAGGCCTGAGCCTTGTCGAGAGCGGGGTCGACGTCGGTAGGGGTCTTGACGGGACCTGGAACGGTGCTTATGTAGAGAATCCGGTCTGCAGAAGGAGAGAGCTTGAAATCGGAAATTCCTGAAGGGACATTGCTGATTTGCCTGCGTGCGCCGAGGGTCTTTCCTCCTAATGGTGCTTTCCAGATTTGTCCGTCCTGAATGAAATAGATGGATTTTCCGTCCGGCGCCCATCGCGCGCACGATACGCTTGACGCGTAACGGGTGATTTGGCGCAGCTCCGTGCCGTCTATGTTTGAAAGGAACAGGTTACGGCAGCTCCTGTTCTTCGCGATGTCCGTGTAGCTAACGCCGTAGAGGACTTTCTGCCCGTCAGGGGAGACCTGTGGGTCGGAAATTCTTCCGAATGCCAATAATGTCTCGGGGGTCATCACTCCGTCTTCTATCTTAATCTCCGACGGTCCGATGTAGCCTTTTTCAGTTTTGCTTGGTGTCATAAACGATAAAAATGCGGATGCGATGAGGTAGCCGCCCAGGCCGGCCACCACACATATCCCAAAGTTTCTTAAGAATCTTTTCATAAATCTATAGCTGTAAATCGAAATCCAATTTATGTATTTTTAGCAAATTAAACAAATAGTTTTGATTTTCATGGATTATTTCATACTTTTCCGAAAAATAAAACCACAAGAAAATGAGAAAAATATGTCTTTTTGTAGTTTTGGCTTTATCGTTAGCATCGTGTAATATAGAAGACTGGTGGTATTTGTATTGGAGAAAGCCGCATCACAGTTTTGATATTGAAAATAGAACGGATGGTGACTTGTACGTTTATGCGTATCTTGTAGGTGCTCCTAAAGAAGAGTACTCGTTTTGTGCTTATTTATTTGAAATAGATGCTTCTTTAAATAATAATAGTTTTCTTGATGGAGTGATATATATTGATTCGAAAACTAAACAACGCGTTCTGAGCTTAAGTGGCAGATATGAATTGATGTTAATGGCCCCAATGTTTTATATTCGTTTTGAGGATATTATTCCAGGGGATGACGGAATCATTACTTATTTATATGTTTGCCGCGTAAAAGATTTATATGCTGTCTATAATGGTGAAATGGATGCAGTGCCTTGTTGGAGATATAGTTACACTTTGGCGGATTTGCAGCGGTATGATTGGAAAGTTCCTTTTCCGGATGATTCCGGTACTATAAAGATTGAACAAGGTACATATGAACTCAAGGAATTATAGGGTCAGGGGGCTGGCGTTCTCAAGATAAGTGGCTCGCTGGAGCTCCGCAAATTCACTTTGGCAGGGCGGATAGCGTAGAGCGCACTCTATGAAGGATTGCTTGCCAAAGTGAGACTTTTTTAGCTCCACCTTGGCAGGGAGGTGCCATTCTACACGCTTCTGTGGCACATTGGCTGCCAAAGTGATTTTGATAAGGAGTTATCACAGGCGAAAAGGCCCCCATGTTCAGGACCGATACGCAGATTGACAAAACAAATAGGAACTACGAAATCTTGCTGTAGTCTTTCGTGTGGTACTTTCCTTTGCGGAGTTCCTTTACTATCAGCAGATTCTTTTCGTCTTTGAGTTCCGGGTCCGCCTCGAGAACCTTAGTGGCATAGCTTCTGGCCTCGTTCAGCAGGAGCCCATCCTTAGCTAAGGACGCTATGTTCAGGTCTATAGGAAGACCGCTCTGTGCCGTGCCATCCAAATCGCCCGGACCGCGCATCTTCATATCCTCCTCCGCTATCTCGAATCCGTTTTCAGTCCTGCACATAAGTTCCAGTCGCTGAAGGCTCTCCTTCGAGCATTTGTACCCCCTGACCAGGATGCAATGCGACTGCGCCGCGCCCCTTCCCACGCGTCCGCGCAACTGGTGAAGCTGCGACAGCCCGAAACGTTCCGCACTCATAATAACCATCACCGAAGCGTTCGGCACATCCACGCCTACCTCTATTACCGTGGTCGATACTAATATGTTAGCCCTTCCGGCGGCAAAAGCATTCATATTAAAGGCCTTCTCCTCGCTCGTCTGCTTGCCGTGCACTATGGCTGCCTTATAAGGCGGAAAAGGAAATGCCTGAACGATGTCCTCGTAGCCCCGCTCCAGATTTTGCAAGTCTATCTTCTCGCTTTCGAAAATCATAG
>ENA-UEQL01001511-UEQL01001511.1-human-gut-metagenome-genome-assembly--contig:-NODE-1511-length-16143-cov-8.514565_pt1 | contig 16143 bp, 13 predicted proteins | sample MGYA00242905_ERZ507926 | MGnify/ENA primary metagenome ERZ507926 (study PRJEB26167, sample SAMN06115531) | human gut metagenome | host: Homo sapiens | place: China:Henan | collected 2015-09-09...
ACATCAGACGGAAGTAAGATTCCGATGGAGGACATGTGCCAGCTTACAGAGAGACAGACGGAATACAAGTACAAGAGCTCGTATGAACAGATTGCCAAGGTAATCGCCAAATACTCATATGTGCCGCTTTTGGATCTAACCGATTTCTATGAGCAAATATTCTTCTGTTGGCTGGTAGGAAACAATGATATGCATCTGAAGAATTTCTCTCTGTATGCACCAAAAGGAAAGTGGTTTCTTACCCCAGCATACGACCTGCTGAATGTCTCAATGGCGAATCCTAAAGACACCGAAGAAATGGCGCTTACACTCAATGGTCGGAAGAAGCTATTAAAGAAAAGCGATTTCGTCAGTGCCATGACACTTTCAGGCATTGCACCTAAGGTGTTTGACAATATGCTCGAAAAGTACATAAAACTCCTACCGAGATTCCTTGACATGATTAATATGTCGTTTCTGGACGACGAGAGTAAGGAAGCGTATAAGCAGGGCCTCACATCACGGTTGGAAAGAATATCATGTTGGTAAAGCTTACGATTTCACCCTTGCCTCTGAATATGCGCGCCTAGCTCATTGAGTCTTACATCTATATTTTCATAGCCACGGTCTATCTGCTCGATATTATGAATCACGGAGCGACCGGGACACGACAGCGCAGCGAGCAAGAGCGCGATACCCGCCCTGATGTCCGGCGATGACATAGCCCCCGGTTTAAGATTGTGCTGATGGTTATGTCCTATCACCACAGCCCTATGCGGGTCGCAAAGAATAATCTGCGCGCCCATATCGATAAGTTTATCCGTAAAGAACAGACGGCTTTCGAACATCTTCTGGTGAATGAGCACCGAGCCCTTGCACTGCGTAGCCACCACGAGCATAACGGACAGCAAGTCAGGTGTCAAGCCAGGCCACGGTGCGTCGGAGATGGTCATAATGGAGCCATCGATGAACGACTCTATCTCATAACTATCCTGTTCCGGAATGAAGATGTCATCGCCACGCTGCTCTAACTTCACTCCCAGCCTCCGGAAGCTCTCCGGGATAATGCCCAGCTGGTCATAGTGCACGTCTTTTATGGTAATCGAGCTGCGAGTAATCGCGGCCAATCCTATAAACGAGCCCACCTCGATCATATCGGGCAGACATCTATGTTCCGTTCCTGCCAATTTCTTCACACCCGTAATCCTCAGCAAGTTGGAACCCACGCCGTCTATCTGCGCACCCATAGAACATAGCATCTTGCAGAGCTGCTGGATATACGGCTCGCAGGCAGCATTGTAGATGGTAGTCACCCCGTCCGCGAGAGTCGCTGCCATAAGGATATTGGCCGTACCCGTAACGGAAGCCTCGTCGAGCAGCATATACTCGCCTCGAAGGCCGCTCGGCGCCGTCAGATGATAGGCGTGGAAAGTGGTATCGTACTCGTAGACAGCCCCCAGCTTCAAGAATCCGTCGATGTGCGTATCCACCCTTCTTCGGCCAATTTTATCTCCTCCCGGCTTCGGGAAATAGGCTCTTCCGAATCTGGCCAATAGAGGTCCGGCGATCATCACCGAGCCGCGCAGCTTTGCGCAAGTAGCCACGAACTCGGAGCTGAAAACATAGTCCAGGTTAATGTCCGCCGCGGTGAAACTATAATCTCCCTTAGCGTTTTTCCTAACCTCGACACCCATATTTTCGAGCAGCTTGATGAGGTTCAATGTATCCAAAATCTCCGGGATATTACTGATTCTGACGGTCTTGTCCGTCAAAAGAACCGCGCTTATAACCTCGAGAGCCTCGTTCTTGGCACCCTGAACCTTAATCTCGCCACTTAGCCTGTGACCACCATCTATTATGAAAGATCCCATATCAAATATGCTCTACTTCCGGAGTCAATTCCACTCCGAAACGATTTTTTACTTCGTCTATAACCTTTTTCTCAAGAGCCAACACGTCTTGAGGCGTCGCCTTGTCATCCTTGTTTATGATAACGAGCGGCTGCTTTTCGTAAACCTGTGCGCCCCCTACGGAAGCTCCCTTAAGCCCACACTGCTCTATCATCCAAGCAGCCGGCACCTTTATGAAGCCTCCTGTCTGAATGTAGTGAGGCACATTCTCGTAGCCTTCGCTTATCTTAGTGAACTGAAGCGGACTTACTACCGGATTCTTGAAAAAGCTTCCCGCAGAACCCACTATCTTCACTGAGGGAAGCTTGGCCTCCCTTATCTTTATTACGGCCTCTCTAACCTGCATAGGGTCTGTAGGCGCAGCCCCTTCGAATACCGACTTCAATGCACCGTACTCAGTCTTCGGAGCCGCTTCGCGAGAAAGCCTGAAAAGCACGCCGGTAATGATGTACCTCTCCTTAAACTCCGGCGTCTTGAAGATGGATTCGCGATAGCCATAGCGGCATTCCGGAGTCTTGAAGGCCGTTTTCTCCTTCTTAAGGATGTCGAAACAAGTAACGCCTGCTATTATGTCCTTAGCCTCCACGCCATAAGCGCCGATATTCTGGACTGCGGCAGCGCCTACCGTTCCCGGAATCAATGACAGGTTCTCCGCGCCCCAGAGCTTGTCTTCGCAGGTCTTGAGCACCAGGTCATCCCACTTCACTCCGGCTCCCACGGCAAGAGGGACAGTGTCGGCACCTACATCGAAATATTTTATATATTTAATCTTCGAGCAGAGCACTGTACCTTCGAAATCTTTAGTGAACAGCAGGTTCGACCCTTCCCCTATACTCAATATGGGTTTAGGGAGACTATCGAAATCGATGGTTCCGAGGTCAGCTGCGCTATCGTACTCTATATAACAGGCGCAGGATACCCTCATACGGAAGGTATTCTGCGCACTTAAATCGTAATTATCTATTCTCTTTATCATTATTCAGACGAAACCGTGCTCTTGAGGCATAGTTCGTCCATCTGAGACTGGTCGATAATACTTGGCGAATCGATCATCACATCACGTCCCTGGTTGTTCTTAGGGAATGCGATATAGTCACGGATAGTCTCTTGTCCTCCAAATAGAGCACATACGCGGTCGAATCCGAATGCCAATCCTCCGTGAGGCGGAGCACCGAACTTGAACGCATTGATAATAAATCCAAACTTATACTCAGCATCTTCCTTGCTTATGCCCAGCACCTCGAACATACGGCGCTGCATAGCGGCATCGTGAATACGAATAGAGCCGCCACCGAGTTCCGTGCCGTTCAACACGAAGTCGTAGGCGTTAGCGCACACGCGCTCGAGGTCTTCCTTCTTGTCGGAATAGAACCACGCCTCGTGCTCCGGCTTAGGCGCCGTAAATGGATGATGCATAGCATAGAACCTGCCGTCTTCCTCGCTCCATTCCAAAAGTGGGAAATCCACTACCCAGAGTGGTGCAAACTCATTCGGCTTTCTCAAGCCCATCCTGTTACCGAGTTCGATACGAAGCACGCCGAGCTGAGTCTGTGTCTTGCGCTTTTCGCCACAGAGCACGAGAATCAAGTCGCCTGTCTTAGCCTCGACGGCCTCTGCGACCTTAGACAACTCTTCTGCAGAGAAGAATTTGTCGATGCTGCTCTTTATGCTTCCATCTTCATTCAGTTTAATATAGACCAACCCCTTAGCACCTACCTGAGGACGCTTCACCCATTCGGTAAGTTCGTCGAGTTGCTTGCGGGTGTAGTTAGCCGCGCCTTCCACTGCGATGCCTCCGATGTATTCGCAACTGTCGAACACGCTGAATCCGTAGTCTTTCACCAGAGAAGTAATCTCGTGAAGTTTCATACCGAAACGGATATCCGGCTTGTCCGAACCATAGAAATCCATGGCGTCGTACCATCTCATACGAGGAATGCGATCCGCGATGGTCACTCCGAGTGCGTTCTTGAACATCTGACGCATCATTCCCTCGAAAGTATCAAGCACGTCTTCCTGCTCCACGAAGCTCATCTCGCAGTCTATCTGCGTAAATTCCGGCTGGCGGTCGGCACGAAGGTCCTCGTCGCGGAAACACCTTACTATCTGGAAATACCTATCATAGCCGGCTACCATCAAAAGCTGCTTGAAGGTCTGTGGGCTCTGTGGGAGGGCATAGAATTGGCCCGGATTCATACGAGAAGGCACCACGAAGTCGCGAGCTCCCTCCGGAGTGGACTTGATGAGGTACGGGGTCTCTATCTCCATAAAGCCCTGCTCATCGAGGTAGGTCCTAATCTCCTGTGCCAATCTGTGTCTCAGCGCAAGCGCTCTCTGAAGCGGAGGCCTGCGGAGGTCGAGATAGCGGTACTTGGCCCGAAGGTCCTCACCGCCGTCGCTATTCTCCTCGATAGTGAAAGGAGGGGTAACGCTCTTATTTAAAATGTTTATGCTCTCTACTGCGATTTCGATCTCGCCGGTCGGGATCTTCGAGTTCTTGCTCTCTCTTTCGAGAACTTCGCCCGTGACTTGAATCACATATTCGCGACCCAAGGATTCGGCAGTCTCCACCAGTTCCGCAGGGGCTTCAGCCTTAACCACGAGCTGTGTAATGCCGTATCTGTCACGCAGATCGATGAATGTCATACCCCCCAACCTACGGGATTTCTGAACCCATCCCGCCAGGGTCACTCTTTTTCCTTTATCGGAAAGTCTAAGCTCTCCACAAGTATTAGTTCTATACATTGTACTAAAATCTATTACAAGACTACAAATATACCTAATTTTGGAGAGAAAAGTTGCCTATTCCCAAATAATTCTTTCTTTTACAAAAAAACACTTAACCTGTAACTGCAGATTAAGTGTTTTCCGTGGTCCCTGTAGGGCATGATCCTACGACCCCCTGATTATGAGTCAGATGCTCTAACCAACTGAGCTAAGGGACCAAAAGGAATACAAATATACAAACTCTTTTGATTTTTATCAAATCGTCGTCCGGATCTTTCCGTTTCTAGAAACTAAAGCCGAGAGAAATATCCGCCACTACTTAAAAATGGCATCAAGGCATTTTTGGATGGCTTTCCTAATCTCGTCAGTTTCCGTTCTTCCATCTCCTTCTGCCGTTAAGCTACATATCAATTCATATGTGCCGGCATCCAACAATTGGAGAGTTACCTCTGTAATGTGTGTAAGACCGCGTAATCTCTGACCACTCTCGCCATAATTTACTATAAGGGTTCGTGCCCTTTGGGACTCAATAATCTCCGGAGTCCTGGTAAACCCCCGCTTCATAAAATAGCCCGCTATCACATCAGATGGAGTTACGCTTTTACTAGATGTAGAACTATGTACGCCAAATTGATCGCTATATGATTCGCTCAGCATAGATGTTTTTTCTGCTGTAGGCGTAATGTAAACATACTTATACTCCGACAAGTCAGGCTTATTTGAGATGTAGGCGTGCCTAGGAACCATTATCCCACAACTCACAAGACCCAAGGAAATGGATAAAAGAATAATAATGTGTTTAATTGTTCTCATCTTTTTATGTATTACTTACCAACGATGTCATCTCCAAATGATAAATTGCCAACAAAACTAATTCATTCATAGACATATCTTGGACACATCTTGGACAAAATCTAGGCGATTGGAATACCTGTTGCCCTACCTTCAGTTAAATCTAACGCTTTGAGAAATTCCCCCAATCTGCGATTGCGATACCTACGAGATCTAAGCATCTGGTTCACGCTCCTTAAAAAAAACATAATCCTACTGGCTATGCTTCAGCCCAGCCATCAATGGTTTTCGTTTCGGACGAGAAATTAATGCCAAGCTTGATTATCCGCTTTCCGGACGCCATGAACGGCTTGTCATAACCCTTTTCCTCAATTTGCCTTAATGCGATTTCCGGAGACTGGTCGCGCTTCAACTCAATGATATAAACATATTTGTCCGTATCGAACACGATGTCTATCCTGCCGTTAGATGTCTGGTACTCGGTCTTGACATAAAGCCCCATCATCTTAAGCATTATTGACATTACATTCTGAAAATACAACTCCAAGTCACCCTGAATCTCATAGCTATTCCCGGCGAAAAATGCCGTGAGGCGGTTCATAAAAGCCTCGGTATTACCACTGCGAACATCTCTAACAAACTGATATACCGAAAGTTCCCCGTCTATCAACGCCGGAGCGAATAACTGACTTAGAGAATGCATGAAACCACGCTTAACTTCCTCATTAGGGTAGTCAAGGTTATATGTGAAAAAGTCAGGATTAAAACCCTTAATGGTCAGATATCCCGCTTGATACATCAATGTTATCGGAGCCGGGCTCACATAGTTCGACCCCGTGAGAGTCTCCAACGAAACGTCGTTTCTGGAAATATTGTCGAGATTATAATTTCCCTGCTTCAGATATCTCACAAGAAATGTCGGCGTCCCGGTCTCGAACCAATACATCCGAAACTTACCTGAGTTAAATGTGTTTAAAAGGCTGAACGGATTATATATTCCGACGCTATTTTCGGTAAAATGATACCCGTCATACATCTGCGCGAGTTTTTTATAACAATCGTCAACAGAAAGTTCATTGGCCCTCGCCAATTCCTCCACGCTTTCACCGAACGTTGATTTCAATTCCTGCTCCGATATACCGCATATATCAGAATATCTTGCATCCATCGATATGTCATTCAGATTATTAAGGCCACTGAAGATGCTCATCTTGCCCAATTTTGTCACACCTGTAAGGAAAGCGAAACGGATGGCATTGTCCTTTCCCTTTATGACGCTGTAGAATCCCTGGAGCTCTCGTCTAAACTGCTCCATAAGTTCGGGATTGTCAATATTGTCGATTATCGGTTTTTCGTATTCGTCGATGAGGATTACTACTTTCTGACCAGTCTTAAGATATGCCGCGTCAATGATATCTTTAAACCGAGATGACAAGTCTTCGGACATAGGAGCGACATCATACAGGGATTCCCACTTGCGAAGATACTGATCAAGGCTCACCTTCAAATGCGAAATATCTGTATATGAGCTACCTGTCAAATCCAGATGTAGTACCGGATATTCCGTCCATTCTTTCTCTAGCGACTCCATCGCTAGATCTTCGAAAAGTTCTTTTCTGCCGCTAAAATACGCCTCCATAGTCGACACGAGCAGACTCTTTCCGAATCGTCTCGGACGACTCAAAAAATAATACTTGCCCTTAGAGACCATTTGGTAAATAAGCGTAGTCTTATCTACATATACATAATCACTATTACGAATCTCCTCAAAACTCTGTATTCCTATCGGGTACAACATATTCCGTCCTCCTTTTATTCCGTTCTGACGTAGAGTCATTTACAAAGATAACGTTTCTGTCCGAATTTAAGAAGCTGTTTTTGAAATTATTGAAAAGCCATCCCGTGCCTCTGCGAGTTTCTTTTGAAATGCATGTAACATTTTGATATAATAATAATTATATTTGTATATTAAAAATACCGGATGCCCTTATGAAAAAATTACTTATCTTTTGCGTGTCGTGCGTGAGTATATTTGGATGCTCTCGCGGGCTAAACGACAAACTAGATCTTGCGGACAGTTTATTCAATCGTAACATAGATTCCTCTGCTATAGTGTTGAGCAGTATAGACACATCGGCTTTACATAACATATCACAAAAGGCGTGGTATGATCTTCAGACGTGGAGAATGCTTGAACTCACAGACATAGACAAGTTTACGACTTTCAATCCACATCGCGCTATGAGATATTACCGTCATTTCGGCACGAAAGACAAAAAGGCGCAGGCAAAATTCTACTATGGGAGAACGCTTCAGCTTAGAGGAGATCTACGCAATGCTATGGATTGTTATAACCAATCAATAAATTTATGTTCAACCGCCAGAAACGCACAGTTATACGGCCGTACGAGATATCATCAAAGCGAGTTGTATGAGTCGGTTTTCTATGACTGGGATGATTGTATCAGATGGCTTGAAGATGCCAAGTCCTGTTTTGAAGCATCCGGGGATTACGAGCGCATGACCATGTGTGATATTAAGATTGCCGCCATTATGATTTCACACGAAAAGTACATAAACGGAGCATCTCAATTAGACCTCATCAAACCCGATTATTTACAAGAATGCAGCGATGATATCCTCAGTAAATACTATTTCGTGAAGCTATGCGCCATAATACATACCACACGCGAGATGAATCAATTGTATGATACTCTTCAAAACTATATCGACGAAGTGCCGACTTCACTTCAGGAAGAAACTGTCATACAACTTTCTAAAGCAATTCTGGGGCAATCTACAGACCCCAATATTACGTATTACGATATTCAAACAGCCGACGAGGGTATTTGGGATATCCTTCGCTGCGAGGTTTTATATGAGTTCTTGAAATTAACCTGCGGCGTAAACGAATTGTACATTCCGCTTAGAAAGTATCAGCAGAGAGTATATGAGATGATGTCGACTGCCATTTCTCAAGAGGTTCAATTCTCTGACGACGAATTGCAGACAGTTAAAAATAAAAGGAAAATTACCTGGGGATTCTTCAGCATCCTTTTTCTGTTCATGGCCACGGCTATTATCCTTCTTTATGCCAATTACTCCACCATAAAAAAAAACATGGTCATGGCTCGCGACCTTGACCTAATAAGGGGAAAACTGGAAGATTCTATAGCCCAATCACCGAACGTAGATAATCATATGTCAGAATACCTGAAAGAGAGAATGGATATTGTAAATTCACTTATTTGCTATCATCTTTCCGGTGACGAAGCTTCATACAAAAAGATTTCAAACAGGATGAAGGAATTCTCTTCTACTAAGGATACGGTGATGGCTAAGAATGCCGAGGCTTTCTCATCCATTTATCCTAAGTATATCAAATCTTTACTAGACAAAGGCCTTACAACGAAAGAAATAGAGTATTGTTGCCTCTATGCTCTGGGGATGAACGGCAAGGAGATATCATCTTTCCTTGGCAGCGCAGGACATTTCAACATGAGCAGCATAATCCGACATAAGCTTGGTTTGACTTCTTCAGATACTAACCTCGGCATTTATATTAAGCATCTCATAAGTGAAGAATAATGCACTTTGAAACTATTTTGAAACCTCGCATAATTACTAGTGCTTATTTTATTGATTTACAATAAAATAAAACCACATAATTTTTAGGCAATTAAACTATTTCCTATTACTTTTGTATCAATAATTTAAATTTTATTTGATATGAAAAAATTAGTATTTGCAACTTTGCTTTTAGTTGCATTTGTCAGTTGCAACAAACAACAGCCACAAATTGACATCCGACAAGAGAATGTCAATGAAAAAAATGAGTATAACGCTCAAATCTCTGAACTAGCCGCCGTATTAAACAAGGCTTTAATCCATTCGTCAGATTTTCGCTCAACAGTAAAAATTGAAGCCGAAAAGAAATTTGATGGGGATATCAACGTCTTATTCTCAGACCTTGTGAAAAAGACGATTAAAGTCGAAACAAAATCAGGTAATACCCAGTTGAGTATTGGCGATTATCTGAATGGATTCTATAATGTAACAAAGTCTTCAAGTCAATCTATAGTTGATTCCTTACAAAAAGCATATCCTCTTCTGCAGATTGCTATTCCTGTACATTCCGATGAATGGGACGGCTCAACGCCTTTAAAGGTTGCGTATGTTCCTTCTCCATTTGACGAAAAAAACACTACTACCATCCCAGCAATTTGTCCCGACGGTTCTTGGGTTTCTCTTGACGCAAAGTCCGAACCTAATGAACCTGTTATAGTCTTATCACAAAACGAAAGAAGTTCAGGCCTTCCCATTGTACGAGACTCTCTGGTTCCACTAAAGCCTGTTTTAAAACCAGATACTCCTCAAAATCTCAACGGAGTTGTGGCTAATGATTACATTGAACTTAATTGGGATAAGGTTACATGTGACACCTACAGAATTTATAGAAAGGGGCCCAATGATACAGATTTTGCAATAATTGGCTCATCAAACTCCGCAACATATAACGACAAGGCCATTGTGGCTAATTGTGTTTATTTTTATTATGTGGTTGCCGTTAATACCCAAATTATTAAAAAAACTTTTGAAATAAGAGAATCAAGTTCAGATCAGTCGAATACAATTCGTATCCAAGCACCAAATATTCCTGAACCATTATCATATTTTAATGTTGTTTGTCAAGGAGATAATATTGAATTTAGATGGAATGATGATGGAATTCCTGATTCAAAAGTAATTATTAATTACAAATATGCAGCTTCTCAAAATAACTATAGTTTACTCCATACTTCTCCTTCTTCTTCTGTAAATTGGGCTTATAAATGCCCTGTCAAGGGTAGTCGTGTAGTCTACCAAGCAATGCGCCAGCACAATGTTGGTTTATCAAACCCAACATATTCATTTATATATCCACCATATAGAAACACCGCCAACTTATCTCAGGTCAGAGTTAAATCTATTTCCATTGATAATTTAAATGATGTTGAAGCATGGTATAGCGGTGCACCTGAATTCTATATTAAAATATTTAAATCTAAAATTGATGATAATGGAAATTTATCTACAATAGATATTGGTGATGAATATAGACTTGGCTTTTTAGATAGAACTAATTCACAAGATTTTGATGATTTAGTTTACTCTTGGTTAGTTAGTGAGCAATTGGCATGGAGCGATGCAATTACTATTTATATGGTAGAGGGTGATAATAATCTTGACTGGGAATTTCAAGCGGGGGCGGAAGCATCAATTCCGGATTTAGCAAAATTAGATTTAACTTTTACAGTTGCACCACGAATTGACTCGAAATTTTCAACTTCGGGGCAGAATTGTGGTTGTGATGCAATTTACTATTTTGAAAACCCTGAGAAATCTCTATTTTTCTCATATGGAATTGAAGTAAAAGTAGATGATAAATAGTTTGTTTATATGAAAAGGATCATTGTTTTATTATCGCTTGTGCTTCTGAGTTTACAGGTGGATGCTCAGGACATTATTACGAAAAAGGATGGCACCACGCTAAACGTGAAAGTGTTAACTGCTACTTCTAAAGGCATCAAGTATATGATTCCATCTGAGCAGCCCGGTGGTCAAGTGTATTTCACTCCGATAGAGGAATATACAAAAATACAATATAAAAAGTCTTTGAGGCCGAATATGAAATATAGGGAGCTCCGGCGAATGTATAATACCAGAGATTATGTGCACTATGAAAATGCGGCGTATCAACCTGGACTTATGGGAATTGCGTCATTTTTAGTTCCAGGGCTTGGCGCATGCCTTGCTGATGAATGGGGCCGGGGATTAACGTGTTTTGTGGGGACAGGTCTTTTATTCGGAGCTTCTTATGGAATGTTTGCCTATAATGCCCCGATACAAGCTACGGTCGCCATGGCAGGTGGATTGGTTTTATGGGCATGGAGTATAGTCGACGCCGTGAAAATCAGCAAAGTTAAGAATATGTACATTCATGAATACATGAAAATGTATGGGGCTAATCTTATAATAAAGCCTTCTATTTCTTATGCGGCATTAAATAACTCCATGACACCGGTAGCAGGTTTGTCCATATCTTTAAATTTTTAGTTATGAAAAAATTAGTTTTTGCACTATTTCTACTCGGCTTATCAGCTCTTGCTTCAGCGCAGAGCCTCACTGAATCAAAGGAAAACCTTGAACCAGGACTTCATTATGAATATCTGAAAAAAATATATAAAACTAAAGACTACTCTAAGTATTCCGATTATTATGGTGAAAGCCTATTTTCAGTGGGGCTTACATCCCTACTTATCCCCGGTCTTGGAGATGCAATTGTAGACGAAGGCCTTAGAGGTTTCATCAAGTTCGGAACTGGTTGTGCTTTAGTCGGCGCAGATCTAATACTTAATGGCTATAATAAGGATTATAGTATGTATTTAGAATTTGGCATAATAGGATACTGGATATGGAACGTGGTAGATAGTATAAAGGTGGCCATGATTAAGAACATGTACTTTAGTGATTTATACAAGGAATATGGCATAATCCTGAATATCGCGCCGACTGTTTCCCCAATCATCACCCCAAGCGGTGTCTTGCCTTCAGCCGGCATGAATATATCAGTTTCTTTTTAAAAATAGAGCAAACACAAAAAAGCACCTGCGAGTTTTCGCAAGTGCTTTTTTGTGGTCCCTGTAGGGCATGATCCTACGACCCCCTGATTATGAGTCAGATGCTCTAACCAACTGAGCTAAGGGACCTTATCAGGCGGCACTAAGGCCGCCCTATTATCAAACTTTGATCTCAACATCTACACCTGCCGGGAGTTCGAGTCTCATAAGAGCATCAACGGTTTTAGCGTTGCTGTCTTCGATATCGAGAAGCCTGCAGTATGTATCGAGCTCAAACTGCTCACGACTCTTCTTGTGAACGAAGGTAGAGCGGTTGACTGTGAAAATCTTCTTGTTTGTAGGAAGCGGAATAGGTCCGTTTACCTTAGCGCCAGTAGATTTCACTGTCTCAACGATCTTCGCCGTCGACTTGTCGACGAGCATATGATCGAATGATTTGAGTTTAATTCTGATTTTTTGGCTCATATTTACAATTTTTTACTATTACTCATCATCATCGGACAGCTTGTAACCGCTCTTCTCTATGATATCCTTAGCCATAGCTGCAGGAACCTCTGCGTAATGGTCGAACGACATAGTGCTTGTAGCACGACCAGAAGAGAGGGTACGAAGTACCGTTACGTAACCGAATTGTTCTGCAAGCGGAACGAATGCCTTTACGATACGAGCTCCGTTAGCTGTAGAGTCCATAGCGACGATCTGTCCGCGGCGACGGTTAAGGTCACCTACGATGTCACCCATATAATCTTCCGGAGTAACGACCTCGAGATTCATAATAGGCTCCATAAGGACAGGTTTACACTTAGGGCAAGCGTGACGGAAAGCCATACGTGCTGCAAGTTCGAACGAAAGCTGGTCAGAGTCCACCGGATGGAATGAACCATCGAGAAGTGTAACCTTAAGGGACTGAACCTCGTATCCTGCGAGAACACCATTAGCCATCGCTGACTGGAATCCTTTCTCGACACAAGGGATGAATTCCTTAGGAATGTTACCACCCTTAACCTGGTTGTCGAACTGAAGACCTACGACACCTGCATCGGCCGGTCCGATTTCAACGATAATGTCAGCAAACTTACCACGACCACCGGTCTGCTTCTTGAAGACTTCGCGGTGAGTTGTAGTGGCAGTAATTGCCTCCTTGTAGTTTACTTGTGGTGCACCCTGGTTGATATCGACGCCGAACTCTCTGCGGAGACGGTCTACGATGATATCCAAGTGAAGCTCACCCATACCGCTGATCACGGTCTGACCGGTTTCGTGGTCTGACTTAACCTGGAAGGTAGGGTCTTCCTCAGCCAGTTTTGCGAGTGCAATTCCAAGCTTGTCAAGATCGCCCTGGGTCTTAGGCTCCACTGCGATACCGATAACCGGATCAGGGAATTCCATAGACTCAAGTGAAATAGGGAACTTCTCGTCACAGATGGTATCACCTGTTCTAAGATCCTTGAAGCCGACTGCTGCACAGATATCACCAGCCTCCACGAAAGTGATAGGGTTCTGGTGATTAGAGTGCATCTGATACAGACGAGCTACACGCTCCTTCTTTCCTGATCTAACATTATATACATACGATCCTGCATCAAGTTTACCTGAGTAAGCACGCAAGAATGCAAGACGACCTACGAATGGGTCGGTAGCAATCTTGAACACGAGACCACAGAATGGCTCGTCTGCTGAAGGTTTACGCTCGATTTCCTCACCTGTGTTAGGGTCTGTTCCCTTTACGGAACCCTTGTCAAGAGGTGAAGGCAAATAACGCATTACTGCGTCGAGAAGGAACTGAACACCCTTATTCTTGAAAGAAGAACCACAGCAAGCAGGAACTATCTGCATTTCGATAGTACCCTTGCGCAAAGCTGCGATGATTTCCTCCTTAGTAAGGGAATCAGGATCCTCAAAATACTTCTCCATCAAAGCGTCATCGCACTCTGCAGCGCTCTCTACGAGCTTATCTCTCCAGATAGCGACTTCGTCTGCCATATCGGCAGGCACGTCCTTGATTTCAAAGTTAACGAGATCGTCTGTAGAATTGTAATAAATAGCCTTCTTGTCAATAAGGTCAACAATACCGAGGAATTTATCCTCTGCTCCGATAGGGAGACAAATCGGTACTGCCGTAGCGCCAAGTTTAGTCTTGATTTCTTCAACCACTGCGAGGAAGTCAGCGCCGACGCGGTCCATCTTGTTAATGTACGCGATCTTCGGTACCTTGTACTTGTCAGCCTGACGCCATACGGTCTCAGACTGAGGCTGAACACGACCTACAGCGCAGAATGTAGCGATTGTACCGTCGAGCACGCGAAGTGAACGCTCTACCTCTACGGTGAAATCCACGTGGCCCGGAGTATCGATCAAGTTAATCTGATATGTATCTCCGTTATAATGCCAGAATGCGGTGGTAGCAGCTGAAGTAATGGTAATACCACGCTCCTGCTCCTGTACCATCCAGTCCATAGTGGCACCACCGTCGTGAACCTCACCTATCTTATGAGTTTTTCCCGTATAGTACAGGATACGCTCAGAAGTGGTGGTCTTACCGGCATCGATGTGAGCCATGATACCGATGTTTCTTGTGAACTTAAGATCTCTTTTAGCCATTGATACTAACTACTAACTAAATTAAAAACGGAAGTGAGCAAATGCCTTGTTAGCTTCTGCCATTCTGTGCATATCCTCTTTACGCTTGAATGCACCACCTTCGTTATTGTAGGCTGCAATGATCTCCGCGCACAATTTTTCTGCCATAGAGTGGCCTGAACGCTTACGAGCGAAAGCGATAAGGTTCTTCATAGAAAGGGATACCTTTCTCTCAGGACGCAACTCTGTAGGCACCTGGAAGTTAGCACCACCGATACGACGTGACTTAACCTCGATCTGAGGAGTTACGTTCTCGAGTGCCTTCCTCCAAATATCTAGAGGAGCCTTGTCAGAATCTTTCATCTTCTCGCCTACCATATCGATGGCATCGTAAAAAATTGAATACGCGATACTCTTCTTCCCCTGCAACATAAGATTGTTCACGAAACGTGTAACCTCCACGTCGTGAAACTTAGGATCAGGAAGTAGAATCCTCTTTTTAGGCTTCGATTTTCTCATTTTACTTAAAAAATTAAAGATTAAAAACCATCCTTCAGACTACTTCTTTGGTCTCTTGGCTCCGTAGAGAGAACGAGACTGTGTTCTACCCTCTACACCAGCCGTATCCAAAGCGCCTCTAAGGATGTGGTAACGTACACCTGGAAGGTCCTTTACACGACCACCACGAACAAGCACGATTGAGTGCTCCTGAAGGTTGTGTCCCTCACCAGGGATGTAGGCATTGACCTCTTTAGCGTTAGAAAGACGTACACGTGCAACCTTACGCATAGCTGAGTTAGGTTTCTTAGGTGTGGTTGTATACACACGCACGCAAACGCCACGCTTCTGAGGACAAGCATCCAACGCACGAGATTTTGAACTGAATTCGAGAACCTCGCGTCCTTTGCGAACTAATTGTTGAATTGTTGGCATAAATAATTGTTAATAAAAATGTTTTTTACCCAAAAATTGGGGGCTGCAAATATAAGAATAATTTTTATATTTCCTATCTAAAATCGACAAACTCGACGTCTTTTTTGTATTTTTCCGCATAAGTTGCATCTACGCAAGCCTTTGAGAGCGCCGATTTGAGTTTCGCCTTATCCCCGCTGCGAGCATAAGCGACTGCCGCGATATAGGCATCGCGAGGAGTGTCGCAAGACGCGTTCGCTACTGCCTCATCTATCTGGCCATTAAGGATATAGGCCAATACCTCATTAGCTCCCTTGCTTCCGGCCAATTCCTTCGCCGCGCCCTCGTAATCTCCTGCCAGAATCATCAATGTGCCCAGATTGCGCTTTGCATCAGCATTTTCACTGCGCAGGAAATATTTTCTGGCCTGCTCGTAATTCTCCTTGCGAAGCTCGACCACGCCGCGAGCATTCAGCACGTCAGCATCTTCCGGAACCATATCGAGATAGGTCAAGGCCACGTCGTTCTTATTCTCATCAAGTGCGAGCATGGCCAAGTTGTAATAAGCCGTCTGCGAAAGGAATCGCTGAGAGGCGTACCTATAATAGAATTTCTTCAAGCCC
>ENA-UEQL01001514-UEQL01001514.1-human-gut-metagenome-genome-assembly--contig:-NODE-1514-length-16099-cov-8.691299_pt1 | contig 16099 bp, 12 predicted proteins | sample MGYA00242905_ERZ507926 | MGnify/ENA primary metagenome ERZ507926 (study PRJEB26167, sample SAMN06115531) | human gut metagenome | host: Homo sapiens | place: China:Henan | collected 2015-09-09...
CGCGTGAGCGCGCGGTATCATAAAGTATAAAAGCTCCTGCATGTGGCAGGAGCTTTTAATATTACTTTTCAGAAGCTGAGCTCACCCTTGATGAGTCCGGCGCCGACGGCGAAGAACTCGCGCAGGGCGTAGTGCGTAAAGCCGTAGCCTGTGGAGGATGCCGATATGCCGCTGAAATTCAGCACCGACACATGCCGCGCCGTCGCCAGCGCGCGGAAGATGTGGAAGTCATTCGTGACGATGCCGATGTTCTCCGCACCCGCCGGGAGCAGCTTCAGGCTGTTCTCGATATTCGTCAGCGTGCTGGTAGACTTGTCCTCGATGAGCACCCGCTCCGGATCGATACCGTATTTTTCGAGGTTTCGGCGGATGCACTCGGCCTCGCTGATACCCTCGTCCGCGCCCTGCCCGCCGGATGCGATGCAGACTGTATCGGGGTTTGACATGAGGTATTCCGCCGCAGCGTCGATCCGCTGCGCCAGCGCGCCGCTCGGCTGCGTTCCGTTGACCTTCGCCCCGAGGACGATTATGCAGTCAAGCCCCCCTTCGGGCTCCACAAACGCACCGGAGCAGATAAAGCACTCCGCAAACACGAACACCGCAAAGCCCACGGCAAGGCAGATGTGGACTATCTTCAGGAGCCTGTCCGAAAACGGGAGCGGCTTTCCGGTGCGGATGCTGCGGTCAAAGATCACAAAGCGCGCGATACACGCAAGCCCCGCCAGCAGCCACAAAAACAGCAGCGACTGCCCGAAGCGCACGGCAAAGCCCATGCCGAAATAATACAGCAGGCAGAGGATACCGAAGATCAGGATGAGGGTATTTATAACGCGGCTGTGTTTCATATCGCCGCCTCCTTATTTTTTCTCTGTTTTATAGACGGTAAAAAATGTAAAAAGTGCCATGTAATTTTTGTTATTACTTTATCATATAATCGCGTTCATGTCGATAGCTGCCGGAATTGTTGACTTTATGTACACAGTTAGGATATAATTTCTTCAAATATCATCTTGTTTGGAGTCATTATATGCAGATCGTTTTTCTCAGTATAGTCTTTCTTGTGATCGTGATCCTCCTCGCGCTCCGTCGTCCGCTTTATCAGGCCATACTTGGCGCGCTCATCGCGGCGGCGCTGCTCTACCGCATCCCGCCGAAGGCGATACTGAGCCAGAGTGCGCGGGTGTTCACGGACTGGAACTCCTTCTCGGTGCTCGTCTCGCTGTATCTCATCACCTATCTTCAGCGCATGCTCGAAGCGCGCAGCCAGATAAAGCTTGCGCAGCTCGACCTCAACGGCCTTTTCCACAACCGGCGCGTCAACGCCGCGGGCGCTCCTCTCTTCATCGGGCTGCTGCCCTCCGCCGCAGCAATGATACTCTGTGCGGACATCGTGAAGGACTCGACCGACGGCTATCTCGACCCCGAGGAGCAGGCCTTCGTCACGAGCTGGTTCCGTCATATCCCGGAGAGTACGCTCCCGACCTACACAGGCGTGCTGCTGATGGCGAGCCTGTCCGGGCAGCCGCTCGGCAGGTTTATGCTCGGGATGATAATACCGATGCTCATCCTTGCCCTCGTCGGGTATTTTCCGTATTTTCTCCGTCTGCCGCGCGACCCCGGCACACCGCGCAGCGAAAACCGCGCCCGCGACGCACTGAACCTTGTGAAGCACCTCTGGTCGCTGCTGCTTATACTCGTGCTGATACTGGCCTTCGATTTTCAGGTCGTGACGGCGGTGCTCACGGTCATTGTCCTCGCAGCGTTCATGTACCGCTTCAGCTTTGCGGAGCTTAAAGGCTTCCTCGTCAGCGCCTTTGAGGTAAAGCTGCTGCTCAACACCTTCCTCATCCTCGTGCTCAAGGAGTTTATTTCCTACACCGGTGTGCTCACCCTGCTGCCCGCCGTGCTTTCCGGATAGTCGAAAGCCATGCCCATCATATCTACTACGCCACCGAAATTATAATGACAGGTTACAGCCACCGAACCGTCAGAAAGGAACTGCCAGTCTACCTCATCGAGTGAGCCATGCTGATATGTAGCCACCAGCTTTGCCTCCGCTTCCTTCCATTCGAAACCGGCAAAAGCACCCTGGTCAACAAACTCGGTATAGAGTGTCTTTTTCTTCTCAGCCTCTTTGTCATCGTGATTATAGAACTGGTCCAGACTGCGGTCGCTTCTTCTGGCTGCCATGAACCGAGGTCCATTGCTCAGCGAGATTGCCTTGCTGCCAACCTCAACACCCATCAGTCTGCCATCTTTCTTGGCAAAGCGATAAGTTCTTCCACCCGCCTTCACTTCAACAGCATCAGCCTGGTCAGCATAAGCAGCAGATGAAGCACTTGAAGTACTTGGAGCACTTGAATTTTTCACTCTTCGTTCTTCACTCTTCACTCCCCTGCTCCATGTCATGATTTCCTCACCTTCATGGTTCACAGCCTTGATTTCTACCGCATCAGCATTCGCCATCATCGGTATCTTCACCTGGGCTTCCTTGCCCGGAGCTACATCCGGAGAAGAGAGATTGCCCTGCTTCAATACCTTGACCTGAGTGCTGCCCATCGCTGGCATCTGCAACAGACGATAAGAGAAGCGGCAATCCTTCAGATTCACGAAGTTATACTGGTTAGATAAGGTGAGTTCACCTTTCTCTACATCATTCCAAGTCAACTGTACCGGGCACCATACCTCTTTAATCGTATAGTAAGAGCCTTCCTTCTCGGCATGAGGACCCACGATACCATCGGCTCCGAAGTTACCCATACAGTCTACATAATTGTTCTTGTCGGTACGCACCACACCCTGGTCCATCAGATCCCAGAGGAATCCGCCGGCACAGCGAGGGTTCGCCATCATCATGTCCCAGTAATCCTTCAGTCCTGCTCCGTGTCCACCGTCATACAGACCATGCAGGAACTCGGTAGGCATGAAGATTTCCTTCTGTCGCATATACTCCTGGGTCTCGCCATAAGAGCGGTAGTGCTTGGTTTCAAAGCCGTTGCGGTTAGCCCAAGGATAGAGAACCACGCGCTTCTGCTTGTCCCAGAGAGCGAAGTCTGGTTCCAGTTCATAATTGAAACCACCCTCGTTACCGTTGCTCCAGAAGATGATGCTAGGATGGTTCTCATCACGGGTAATCATCTCCTTCACCAGCTGCTTGCCCACAATGGTAGGATGCGCCCAATGCCAGCCGCTCAATTCACATTCTACATAGAGACCGAGCGAATCGCATGCCTCCAGAAACTCAGGATCGGCTGGATAATGACTCAATCTCACGGCATTCATGTTCATGCTCTTGATGAGTTTCACATCTTCTATATTCTTCGCCTTGCTCAGCGTTCTACCGGTCTCCGGACGGAAGCTGTGACGGTTCACGCCTTTGAAGATAACTTTCTGACCATTGATATAAACGCCATCGCTGGCACGGTATTCGATGGTGCGGAAGCCGAACTTCTGACGTTCTCTGTGGAGCGTCTTGCCTGCTGCATCCTGGAGTGTGAAGACGGCAGTATAGAGATGCGGAGTCTCGGCAGTCCACTGCTTAGGTGCTTTTGCCTGGAAGTCGACATGCGCCTCATCGCTGTTTCTGGCATCAGCCACGTTCGATGCCACCACCTTTCCTTTCTCATCCAGAATCTCAGTCTTCACCTTCGCACCCTTGATAGCACGGTTCAGGTAGCAGTCTGCCATAAAATGACCATCCCCCTTGGCATCAATTGCCACACGGTCGATGTTCTGCGCAGGTTTCGCCACGATGAATACAGGACGGAAGATGCCGCCGAAGTTCCAGTAGTCAGCACGGCGCTCCGCCATGTTCACCTGACTGTTGCTGCTTTCCTTGCTCACCTCCACTTCGAGTCTGTTCTTATGTTTTCCGAAGAAGATGCGGTCGCTCACATCGTAAGTAAAGCGATAGAAACCGCCCTGATGCAAACCGTTTCCCGCCTTTCTGCCGTTGATGGTTACCTTGGCATCGGTCATCACGGCTTCGAAGACGAGTTCTATCTGTTTGCCCTCCCACTCCTGTGGCAGCGTAAACTCATATTTATATTTTCCTTTTTCGTCAGCAATACCTTCCGGAGTAGCCTTTCCATAGAATCGCATACCATACTGATAGGTACCGAATCCCTGGAGTTCCCAGCAGGAAGGCACCCCAATCTTCGTCCACTTGCCGGCATTTCTACCACCTGTGCAGTAGAAGTCCCAGTTCACCATATCATCACATCCATGTCCCGAAAGATACTGGCGCTGTGTATCAATACTAGCCTGTGCGGCAGCAGTCATCGCCATCGCCCCCAAAGCTATTATTAAAAACGTTTGTTTTAGATACATATTGTTTATTCCGTATTTGTTTATATTCATTTTGTTATTCATCAATAAAGACTCATAAACACAGATTTTGTAACTATTTAGCAAATCGGAAATACGCCTATAAGCTGCGAAAATATATCAAAAATCATCAACTTTCGCAGATTATAGAGCTAATTCAGCCACAGCTTCATCAGTTGGTCATCAATATAGTACGTACCCAACGAAGTAGATACCAGATGATACTCCAGCAATTTCTTGATGGCAGACTGAACGCTGCTGGCAGAGCGTAGATTATGCCGTTTTACAAAAACAGTGGAAGTAATCTGCTTGGCAATGCCATCCTTGGCTATCGCATAGAGCAATTCCTTCTGAGGGAGCGTGAGACGCGACAAGATTTCACTAAACTTACGGTCGTTGTCCAATATCATCATGTGGATGATGGCTTCCGCCATCGCCTTGTCAGCCTTGCCCTTTACATCCGTCTGGTTGAAAGCTTCATGAAACACCTTCTGCATATAATACGTATTTCCTCCGAACGTATCATAGACATCACGCACAGCCTCTTCCTCCACGTCCTTCCCAAACCTGGCAAACAAACTTTTCGCAAATTCCAAATACTTATCGTATGGTATCACCTCCAAGTTCATCATGTCGGCACTATTGTAGAATGGATGCGCCTTTTCGGAGAACATCTTCGTAATGAGATGGCGCTCGCTACCAGAGAATATGAAGTTGGCATTGCTGCACTTCTGCACATAAGTGCGTAAGATTGCTTCCATGTTCTTCTCTGGATAATAGCCAATCTGCTGGAACTCGTCTATCGCCACGATACATTTCTTGTCGGCATGCTCCAAACAGGCAAATATCTCATCCAGGGTATAGAGCGGATTGGAGATATCACCTAGCGAAAGGTTAAAGGTCGGCGTGTTCGAGATGGGATCATAGCCGAAACACCCATTGATAGATTTCAATGTGTTGACCACCATCTTGAGCATCTTCTGACTGCGATGAGCCGCCTGTTCGAAAACAGCCTTACCTAGTTCGAAGGCAAACTCCTGGATGCTCGAAGTACGGAGTATGGCGATGGAAATGGCGATAAAATCATTCTTGACCATCGGCGAGTCAAGACAAAAGTCGATAAGCTTACTTTTGCCCACACGCCGTGCAGCCATCAACACAATATTTTCACCCGAAGTTACCTTTCGGATGATTCTTTCTGCCTCCACCTCTCTGTCGCAGAAGTACTCTGGCTTAATCTTGCCTGTGATAATAAAAGGATTCTCCATACTCTTTACCTAATTAAATCATTGGTTATGGCGGCAAAGATAATAAGATTTCTCGAATTATGCAAATTAAATTATGCAAATTGCATAATGCAAAACAAATAATTCGAGATAAGGCTAAGATACAGCCGTTACCGCAAGTGATAAGAACTCAGGTCTGAAGCTACAAGTTTTTCTATAAGTAATTGAGAATGGAACATACTATATATATAGTTGATTGCCGAATTTCTGTGTCCTTCATCTAAAAACATTATAAAACTTTTATGCAGGGCTTATTATCCCGAACTGAGGTAATTAATAAGCTTGTTCCTAGGAACAAGGATAGCAAGAAAAACAATCCTGCCATCCTTTACATGATTTTTTTATGAATTTAGACCTTCTTAATTAGGATCTTTACACATCATGAAAATACTTTTCCAACCTGTGCATTCGCTCCAACAGTTCTTTGAATGTCGGTTTTTCACCAAATATCATGGTTGAGCACATGCTCTTGTAATCTTGTTCCCATACAGCCTGTACCCCTAAAGGAGGAACAAGCACGATTCGTTTTCTTACATCGGGAGTGTAATCCATATCTCTGACACTTGTGAATATCTCTCGGTGGTGGCGAATGGATTCCCACAATTTATCATCATAGATAGCTTTTACAGCAAAATCTTCATCCATCATTCTTGACAAATCATATAGGTGTCTTGACTTACGTTCCGCAATGTTACCACGACCTTCCACAGAAAACAGCTCATGCAAAAGAAATGCCTTTTCAAGGAAAGTCTTGCTTGCCAATGCTGTTGCCACTTGGCTGTCAACAAGTGTCGTTTGAATGGAAGGGAACATTTCTTCCACCATGCTCCGTATATGGGTCTGTTCATTAGGTTCAAGCAATGACCTTGCACCTATCTCCAACATGACTATTGGGGACAGATATTCCATTGGTTCCGCCCATGCGCTTTGATACTTTACAAATATCTTTCTTGGCTCAGGATAGGTATTGTCTCCTTCGCCATCTTGCTGAGGCTCTACTGAGCATAATGAAGAAAGACCATATTTCTCAATTCCTTCTTGCAGGGCAGGACAAAATACTTCCTTGACAAAAAGCGAAGATGCCTTGCGAAGTTTTTTGATTTGTTTCTTGGTCAAGTCACCCTCCATATCGAACAAGGAGCGGTCAACAGCCAAGTCTATGTCTTCAGAAAAGCGTTCAATCTGATGCCAAATCTTGCTCAAAGACGTGCCGCCCTTAAAGATAATTTTGTCTGCGAATGACAAGGTGAACACGATTTGAAGAATGGCTGTCACCCACAAGTCTTTCTCTATAGCCTGCGGAGGCAATCCCAATCGAGCTGAAGCCTGCTGCAATACACGTTGTTTATCCTCTATCGAGAGTTGAAAATAATTATTCATACGCCTTTTTTACTATTTTTCTAATCCATATAGGCATAAGAGCCAAATCTGCCAAAACAGAGTCCCTGTCCTCCTTTTTCAGTAATTGTTCTATGTGCGCAATTTGCTCTGGTGTTACATTTTCTCGCTTGATTGATTTCAAAGCTGATGTTACGAGCATTGCCAAGCGGTTTTTGAAAGCCAAGTTCTTGGGAGCGGTCTTTTTGAAGATGATGCCTTTTCCATCTGCTATGTCAACCTTACGTGGACTACCATCTGTCAGATAAACAAAGTTCATTGGCACTTGCGTAGACACCCCCAATACATTTAATGCGTAGTCACCTGTCGGAATGATTCGGGCATGAGCCCTCTTCGCTATGGCATTGGCTATTTGGTCGTAGGAAGGATAAAGTATTCCAAGACCGAGTTTATCATCTACTTGCGGATAGCAGTAGATGCCTTTAGCCACACGGATAATTTTGTCGCTCTTAGCACACCGAAGCAGCGTCTGCCGTATGTTTTCTGCAGACCCCATACTCACAAAGTCATCGGCAAAGAAGATGTTTCCTCTTCCTAAATTCTCTATGAAGTTTTCTATTTTCTTAGCTGTACTATTCATATACCTAATAATTTTGTCACAAAAATAGCAAATTTGCGTGACATAAAAGAATAAAAACTGCTTAGAATAGGGATATTTAACAAAGTTTATTACAAAAACGTGGTTTTATGTGTCAAACTTGTACTACAATGAGATAATCATTGTATATAAAAAGGATGGCAAGATATGTTTATCCTACCATCCTTTTGCTATTTGTAGAGATTTTATGACAACTATTTACCTATGTGCAAATGAAATGTTTTATCTAATCCTTGTACCTTTACCATTTAGTATTTAGTATTTCAACTTTACTGGCATTAACTATAAGCGTCCTACAATACCTAACATCTATTATTATTAAGCGTTAATTTAACACCACCTTTTGGTATCCTGCCCCTTTATGATATAAATAAATTCTACCTCGATATGTTTTACGTACAGGTTTACCTGTTAAGTCGTATACCGTTGAATGCGTATTCTGTAGTTGTCTTTGTACATTATTTATACCAGTAGCCTCGATATTAAACTCTCCGAGATTAGTTCCACTATCATCTTTAAGCAAAACAGACTTAATACCTTTTATTGAGTTACTAGCTAGAGACACTTGTATATGTCTTTCAACATTATCATTCGGAACATCAACATCAAAAGTTGCCAATTCTTTTTGAGTAGAACTGCTTCCATCTACCAAAACTATCTTTCCCAAAGGCAATGTTCCATGATTGGTAATACCAAGTTTGAATATACAAGACTCTCCATCTGTAACATTTTCTATATCACACTTTAGCGTAATATTCCGTTTCTCTGGTCGTATCCCATATACGCAAGCCTGATTTACACAATATCCATCCAAACCCACAGTATCATCCAAAGAATAAAAGCCATCCCCAATACCTCCCCATCCAAAATTAACATGAAAAAGATCCAGTTCTTCATCATAGCCATCTATAACAAACGCATGGCCAGCACCACTTTTAGTTACCCCCGAGTACAATATCGGGAAACCTTTCTGCAAATTTTCAAAAATTAAGTCTTCCCAGTTTTCTTGTTCAAACTTATTTTTAGAAGAATACTCTGATACTAATCTAAATTGAGAATAAATAGCATTGGCTGCATCAGATATTTGTCCCCCTGTAGAAGAAGCATAGTTTAGATAGGAAGTCGTTCCTACCACATAAACCAATTGAGCAACTGCATTCCGTGCATCTTCATCATCTACACCAATATAAGTATCCAAGATTTCATCCCAATTATTAGGAGTTCCCTTTGGAATCGAAAACGTAACTGGAGCAGTGCCATAAGGATACAATGGTGTATCTTCCAATGTACTACTTGGATTGTCTAATTTCCAATAATTTACTATTTGTGCAGCAGCCACGGCCACACATCCTGCTGCTGTTTTTATATTTCCATCGGCAATAATTGGACTCATATCATTATATGGTGCGCCTTGATGCCAAGAACTTTTAAGCAAAGGAAGTATACGATGTCGTTCTATAAAGAAAGATCTACCCTTATGAACATCTAGCAGTTTCTCCTTACAGATAGAATTCTCTTGAATATATTCCAACCATTCAGACAAAGGGGGTGGCATATTTTTTTGCTTCCAAACACTCGTTTTAGAATAGCCTATGATTTTCGGAGAATTTGGATTAAGCAAAGAAACAATGGCATACCCTTTACCATCCACTACCTTAAAAATTCGAGTGTACTTAGAATCTTGTATCAATTCTATATTATCAGAGCCTAAGCACGACGCAGCGCTTTCTTGACCTTCCACATTCTTTGCATAAATGCACTGCACTATACCTAATAATAAAAGTACTACAAACTTAAAATGTTTCATGGCTTTTCTCTTAAGAAAAAAATGGCGAAGTACTGCATTACGCAAAGACTTCGCCATTACAAATATTCGATAATTATTTACTCCATATATTACCAGGCAAAGTCTTCATAGAAGCATATGACCTTGCGTTTGTGGTATACGAGTTCCAATGTTTATTGTCTGCAATTCCCAAATATGGATTGCCAACCTTAAAATAATCCCAATAACCAAGATAAACCTTACCAGGCTGGAACACTTGCTTAGTAGTCTCACCATACGATTTAAATGTAGTTTCCCCATCAAGTGTGTATCCAAATGTCATAGATGCTTCTGGAGCCAAGAAATAAGCATATCCATAAAGGTTTGACTGGAAATATGTCCAGGATTCATCAAAATCAGCAGGTTCTGCCTTTTCTACAATATACCAACTATTAGCCCCTGCGTCTGCTAAATATTCATACTTATTTGTAGCCTTAGGGTTGAGTTTGTACGCCACAGCATAATTGCGTGTATAAATAGAGACACGCCGTATTCCATTATCAGCAACCGTTCCATAAGAAGCTTGGTTTTTGAATTGGAAGTTTTGAAGATAATAATAAATTATAGAACCAACAGGAGCGGGAACTGTAGAAGCAGAAACATGAGAGTTGCGAAGAACCGATATTTCTTCTGTAGATACAGATAGAACATTCCACAGTCCATAAGATTTTCTATTCTTTTGAACTAATTTTGCTGTTTCCAACTTCTCTCGGTCTGCTACATTCCAAAAAGGAGTTTTATCGCCATAAGCCATACAAATTACTGAAATTGCATAATAATCTCCTACAGGAAGGTTCACATCCAAAACAACATCGTTGTCTGCTGTTTCTACAAAACTACGAGCAGAATCTGCTAATACTCCTGTACTCTTGTCATAGAAATAACTTCTAACTGCAATTAAGCCGTTATATTCAGAATGAAAAGTGCGATAATCATCTGCTATACCCGTTATACCATGTTTTGTATCCACATAATTATAAGAAGAAACAAAGTTACTTGGTGAAACCGTCATCGTCACAGCATTCTTTACTTTACCTGCCGAAGTTTCAATTTCAATAGCCTCATTGCTACATGCTGTAAAGAATGCAGCAATAGCAACTAACAAAATATTGAATATTTTTTTCATTGTATTCTACTTTTATTGTTAAACATTAAAACTTAGCAATATTGAACATCCAAGAAAGCGATACCTCCAATGTATTCATCTTTGACTTGAAATTCTCAGCCATCTTACTCATACCCAAATAGTATCGAGCATTGACATCAAATCCTGTACCAGGAATAGTATAACCAATGCCAGCCATTGGACGAACATCCATACCTTTCAATTTACTTCCATCCGCATCCAACTTATAAGTTACCTGAGAATAATCAGCACTTGGTTCATCCACAGTCAAGGTCTTAGGCGAACGACCCAATGTACCAACGAAAGCAGTTCCAACCTCAATATACAAACTATTCATGGCGTTAGACTTTGCCAATGGATAGAATTGCACATAAACTGGAGCCTCGAAATAGCTCATAGACAGGCTCGCATTTTGATTTCCGTTCTCATCTGTAGCGATTGTCTTCGCTTTATTTTGTGTATACTTTAGTTCCATGCCTAACCCTACGAAGCCTGTACCTCCCTCAGAGTTAGGAGTAGCTTTTCCAAATCTCGCTTTCAAAGCTAAGCCTGCAGAGAAACCGATGTCACTTTTATCGAACAACTTACCCTCTTCTGGTTGCGTCATCGTAGTCATAGTGACACCAGCTTTTGGTCCTAAGAAAAAAGCATTGTTCCTTGCCTTTACTACATTACCAATTTCTTCGCCATCATCACTTTGAGCGAACGTAGGCATAGCAAATAGCAACGCCATCAATGTAAATGATATTTTTTTCATAATCTTAAATATTTAAATTAATATAAATTATATTTCCGTTAATGCACTCCTTGATATTTACACTCACTTATCTTCTTTCCGCAAGTAGGACAAACTTTCTCTGTTTTCCTCTGCACTTCATGATTTTCTTTTCCTGTCAATTTTCTCTCTGGCTCAGGATGTTTTCCACGATACCTACATTGGGTTACATCTAACTTGCACACTGGGCAACGTTCCTTTCTCACAAAAGTAAAAGATATAGAAACTTTATATAGCAGCAAGCCCTCACTAGCAACCTCGACCATGAAATAATATTTATCCCTATTTGGATAAATATCAAAAATATATCCCTTTGTTGATTGTACAAGCGGAATATCTTGTTCGCTGTTCTTCATTTTTACATCAAGCACTTTGCCCGCCCACGAAGTAGGAACCATTAATTGAAAACCACATTTCACCTTTTCTCCTGCATAATAGCCAATAGAGGTACTTGTACCTGTAACTCGAAAACGTTGTCCATCCACATATCTCAATATGCCATACTTTCCATTTAGACATACCACAGACAAGTTGTCTTCAAATTGATTAGCTTTTGAGAATTGAGCCGGTATTACCACTCCATTCCCAAGATTAAATCCATACAAGTTGTTTATCAACTCTGGAGCTATGCCTTTTTTTCCTCCATTATTAACCTTTTGAAAAGGTACTTCTTTTGACTTATCTGACAAAGCTGCAAAACGATAGAGATAATCAAGCACCTTACTACTAGGCCATTTCACTGGTTCGCAAGTTCCACCTTGAGATGTATCAAAAGCATACAATTTGCCATTTGTATCCCATACGTAAGCCTTACCCATAACCACATTGGTTCCTCCATAGAGTTCTGCGACCCCCTTAAAAGTGAAAGACACAGGAGTTCCAACTTTATCTATCAAAGAATATCGTTTGTTTTTAAATACAGCCGCATATCCCTCCGTAAAAGGTTTTATCTTATCATACTTACCATCAAACCCCAAGACTTTGTTTCCATAAACATCCACATAGCCTAGTCTACCTTGTGTATCTGCTACCGACAACAATCCGTCAGAATAAAACGCTTGTCCAGAAAGCGTATAGTACTTTGCTGAGAAGGCATTGTATTTTCCATCGTCCATCAAGACTCCCCTCACGCACTCTTTTTGTCCGTCGATATAAGTAACTAGAGACTTATTTTCGTAAAAATCACTAATATGTTCATTCGCTATCGGAGCTACAATGGAGCCATCATCTCGAACCAAGCCAACTTTTTCATTTATTTTCGCAACATATAAGTCGCTCACCAGATGACTGATTTCACTATAATTGCTTGGTTTCATTTGCCATACAACCGTTTGAGAAAGAACCTTACATGGCAAGAATATCAATAATACGCCAAATATGTAATAACCAAATTTCATTTAGTTTTCCTTTTTCTTCTTAAATAACTTACCTATGGATTTAAATGCAGAAGGCTTCGATTGATTTACCACTAAATCAACTTCTTTATCGTAACACTTTACACGTACTACACCTGATCTTTCATCTGTAGTATTATTTTCCTGCACACTTACAAACAATCTTTTTTTGGCAACATCTACAGTAACCCAGTCTGGTTTTGAAGATATTTCTATCTTTTCCATATTGCATGCTACATCTACAATTTGGACTGCACCCTCTTTCGGATTACTTTTAAAATCAAGTCTAGACTCCGACAAAGAGAGCTCTACATTTTCTCTTTGAGGTTTCTCTTCTGCCACCGAATCTTCTTCCACATTCAAACGTTTTTTAACAGGTTTTCTTCCACCTCTAGCATTTGACTTTTTTAATGTTGTAATATTTCTGCTACAGATGGCAATCTGATTATCACACATTTTTTTTTTCACGGTTGTGGTATAGACGACCTTTGCCGCTCTAAACTTTTTGATGGCAGATATCTGAGCGACAACTGTCATTTTCTGCTGTAACTTTTGTCCTTCCAAAAACAACTTATCACCACTCGTTTGGGCAGAAATTGCAATTGAACAGAACAAAACAACCAGCATACATACCCATCTATCTATTCTATTTGTTCTCATTTGCTTTTGTTTTAAAGTCTATAATTGCTTTTACTCTATTCTTATACGATTTAGCCAGTTCTACTTCCCCAATTTTTTCCAATTCATTAGCTTGATTGGTCAAAAGTACTTGTGCTGAATCCAAATCCGTGAGAATTTTCTTTTTCTTTAATCGCACCTCGGCATTCACATTATCCATATCAGCATGGTAAGCTATTAACTTTTCCACCTCCCTTAACGTCGTATAAGCCGACAACAAGTTTTGCTCAGCATTATCTTCCTCCTCGCTTTGAGCAAGGGTAAGATATCTACTAACTTGTGATAGTTTCGCATCAACTCGCGCCTTCAATTCCGTTTGCTGCTGTTTTTGTTGCATCAGTTCGGTTTGTGCGACCTCTTGATCGTGCTTATGCTTCACGATTCCAAACACCACGACCATCAGCACCAAAGTGGCAGCTACCACTCCAAAGATTACTATCTTAATCTTAGGCAAAGTTGAAGATTTCACTCCATTAATACTTTCCAATGCTACTCGCATTTGCGAAGATGATTGATAACGCAAATTCTGTTTCTTTTGGCAAGCTGTAGCAATGATATTTCGGATAGCCTTGCTATGCACTTTACCTAATGGCATCTTTGCCTTTAGTTGCTTTTCCAAAATCTCATGTCTTGCACCCTCAAAAGGAGTATGCCCAACGATGCATTGATACAGAAGAATTCCTACTGCATAAATATCCGTTGTCTGATTTTGATGACTTAAGTCACCTAAGGCGAGTTCCGGAGCTGCATATTCAGGTTTTCCCATAAACTTACCTGCAACTGTCAAAGCCTTGTCTCCTGTTGTCAAATTATTCATTTGCTTGGCAATACCAAAGTCAATCAACTTAATATGTCCATCTTCTGTAAGCATAATATTGGATGGGTCTATGTCTCTATGTATATAACCGGCATCATGCAATGCCATCAAGCCAGAAAGGACATTGATAACGACCACAATGGCAAAATGTTCCGGGTCATTCTTATAATCTTGCAACATCTTCACCGCAAAAGGCACATCTTTACCTTTTCTATCTTTAGTCTTTCCATCTAATACATCAGAAAGGGATACGCCTGTCAAGAGTTCACTTATGACATGGCAATGTCTTACCATGTTGCCATGACCATCAACTTCCTTGGTTTCAATAAAGCCAAGCATCTCTACCAAGTTATCATTTCGCAGTTGTATTTCAGCTTCACGCCTAGCTCTCTCATAAGCACTAGCAGGAAGGTCGTCAAACATAAACTTGATAGCCACATCACGAGTGGCCCCAGTTCTCTCGTTAACACAGATGCCACGAAACACCTTACCCATACCACCTTCGCCTAAAGGTCTTTCATCCGAACTCAGCTGATAATAAATACCGAGTCGTTTTTCTGTCTCACCTTGAAGTCTTATCATTGCCATATCTTATGATATTATTTAAACGTTCCACATTCTTTTTGACTCTTCTAATTATCTTCTGTGCACCAACACTGGTAACATAACCCTCCACCTTGTTTTTGTCTTTTGGGGATTCTTTTACCATTTCCACTGCATTCTTATCTATATATTCTTTTGTTCCCATCCATACAGATTCTCCTGCTTGTGGAAGGTCTTTATCTTTAATTTGTTTCATTAAGGTTTTGATTTTTTCTAGACGCTTCTCATTTTTAACTTTAACCTCCCCTTTCTTGCCCTTACAAGACAGCATAGAATCCAAATGCTCGTTTATTTTATCCAATGCTTTGCAAACAGCCTTTGTCTTAGCAATTTTCTTTTCCTGTACAGATTCCTTATTCTTACCAACATTTTTGTTTACAGAATCCTTTTTCGTTTTACTGTTATGCTTAGCAGAGTCTTTACTCATGCTATCCCTTATTTGTTCTATCGGCTTTAAAATTCTTTGTTTTACAGTATCCTTTGGGTGTGAAGAATCCGCTGTTGGTTGTTGCTCTCCTCCCATACCAGCCGCTCCTGCAGGTGTAGATAGCCCAGGATTTGACGCTATTGGCTGGGAGGTTTCCTTGTGGGTGGAAAAAAGTAATACTGCCCCAACAACTATCACTAACAAAGAGAATATCTGCAAGATTCTTTTATAGAAATCCATTTTGTCTTTCATCAAAGAATCGCATTTTAGCTCTATAATTCCCAAAGTATGATTGTCGTGATGCCCACCTTCCGAGAATCCAATTTGGTCTATCTCCAACGACAAATTACCCACAATTTTCTGTACCGTGTCTTTGGCTACTAGTCTCTTTACTAGCATCTCATGAGGCATGGCTCCCCAAACACCATCTGTGCAAAGCACAAAACGATCTCCTTTCTTAAAAGGCACCTCGTCTATCTGCGGCACATTATTGATAGGATGACCTAGATTTCTCGATACAATGTTAGATTGAGGAGAGGTGCGAGCTTGCTCTGGCGTGAGTACATTCTTTCTAACCAACTCCCCTACCAAGGAATGGTCCTGAGTGCAAAACACCATGCGGTTTTTATGGATGCGATAGCAACGACTATCACCTACATGAGCGATAACAGCCGACTGCCTATTAATCAGTATAGCAACCAAGGTGGCTCCCATACCAGCGAGTGCAGGAATCTGCCTTACCTTATCAGCAAGTGCATCATTTGCTTTACCAATAGCCATTCTCAGAGCACTGCCACGTTGCATTTGTGAGTCGCATTCACATAACGACTTCATAATCTCATATTT
>ENA-UEQL01001526-UEQL01001526.1-human-gut-metagenome-genome-assembly--contig:-NODE-1526-length-16036-cov-10.738956_pt1 | contig 16036 bp, 9 predicted proteins | sample MGYA00242905_ERZ507926 | MGnify/ENA primary metagenome ERZ507926 (study PRJEB26167, sample SAMN06115531) | human gut metagenome | host: Homo sapiens | place: China:Henan | collected 2015-09-09...
AAAATTGCTAACTTCACGGCAGAAGAAATTCATAGATACACGGAGGAACAGAAAATGAGTTACGATTATCAGAACTGTCTAAACTACGCGGTAGAGACGGCCGTAGAAGCGGCAGTAAAAACTGCTACCGAGAAAGCTCTGTCCGAAGGTGAAGCAAAAGGTAAAGCAGAGGGCAAAAACGAAGCTCGGTGCGAAACGGCTAGGAATCTACTGAAAATGAGGCTCACCGCTGTGCAAATAGCCCAGGCCACCGGTCTTTCCGAAGAAGAAATCATTAAATTAAAGTAGTCACAGACTACCATACGACAAGCATTCCCGCAGGACATAATAAAAGTCTCTGCGGGATTTTTGCTTGCAGGGGAACGAACGCACGTAAAAAGGTCGCGGTGTTTCACAACGTCGCGACCCTGATCAAATCATAACCAGTCTTTACTGGTTTCACAAGTAAAAATGCCTTTCGGCATATCAGTCAACCACATAATAATGTGGTTGGAATTTATTCACCTCAGAGCTAAGGAGTTAGCGCCAAGGTGAACATATATTAAGGGTTAGTTGGCTGTTTTGTACTTAACCTGAATGTTATAGCACTTAACGCCCTTTGCGATACCAGTTACAGTTATCGTAACCTTATTACCGACTGCGGTAGATGTACTTGTAACGGTAACGTCAGTTTTAGCATTCAACGCACCAGTTCCGACTGATGTATCGCCTACCTTTAGGGTGACGGTTCCGGCTGTGCCTTTAAATCCTCCGAATTTAGATGAGATAGATGTCACCTCTGCATCTGCCGGAAGAGTGGTAGTGAAAGTGATGCTTGTGGCAGGATTATCCGAAGAACCTACTTGAGAATATGTCGGTTGCTGAGTATAAGATGTTGTTCCAGCCGTTGTAATCGTCCAAGTGTTCTTCTGGTCGTCGTTAGCTGTTACGGAGGCACTACTTATCTTTACGTCATTCGTTCCGAACTTGATTGTGGCGGTCTTATCAACCAAGGCGGAACTTCCCGCGGCGCGTTGTGATACTGTTACGGCGACAGGGGCGGCGCCTGGGTAAGACAGTGTGACTGTGGCAGTACGGGCTCCGCCTTTATTTGCATCAACTACAAATGACACTTCGCCAGGCACTTTATAATCAAACCCCTTTACCCAAGTTTCTTTAGATGTAGCTGTGATGGTTGCATCGGCTGCAGGGTATTTAATAGAATACTTAAGAGTTAATTTATCGCCTTCTGGTTTTGCTGAAACAGTAGTTTTATCTACTGTGATAACCGGCACTTTAACGTCCAATTTTATGTCATCAATTCGAGCATTCGAAGAAGTGGCATTCTTGATTGTCAAAGTAAATGTACATCCTCCTTCAGGAACATTAAGCAGGTATTCCATACCTGTATTCTTCGTTACCGTTACATTCCTATCTGAAGATGCGACAGTTAAATTATCTCGATTAGATTTAAAAGTCAAAACATAGTTACCTGCATCCGCTTTTACCTTTACAGAGAACGAACCTCCACTTTTAACCATAAGTTCCGGAGCAAATCCACCAGCATAATTATCGGATGATTGTTTACTACTTTGGTTAAGTGTATACAAACTCAAATCCCCAAAGAAATCTTCAGTCCAAGGAATAGTCACATAGTCGACTACCACCTTATCAAAATTAAACGCAAGGGTCTTGATGCTGCCGGCGGTGAAGGTGACATCCTTAGGGAGTGTGAGCGGCTTTTCGTAGCCGTTTACGGAAATCTTAAGGATGGAACCTGATGCTGCGGTGTGAGGCTTGATAGGAATGTAATACACAGCACTTTCACCCTTTGCTAAAGGAGTAGCTCCCTTAACGGTCAAACTTGCCGTAGACGAATTGAACAAACCATCACCAGTAGTGTACTCAACTGCAGTACCGGTAACATCAATGTAGAATTGTCCCACAATCGGCTCAGTAGATGTGAACGCCACTGAATTTACGGTCAAAGGTTTTTCTGTAGTATTCGTTACCTTAACTTTCACTACAGAAGCAAGATGCTGCATCATCATCGATGGCTTTTCGTTTGACGGCACATTCGCTACTTTTCCCCAAAGTGGAGCATAACGTTCCACGAGATGAGATGTGGAATTATTACCGTTCTGAACGGCAGGAGTGTCAGAACGCCCACCTACATAACACCATTTAGCAGTAGTAGCATTATTTGCCGGTGTCTTCACGGCCTGGTTATACGGATAAATCGCATACCAGTCATAACTCTTTGATGCGTCAAGTGCACTTGAGAGATTTCCCTTGAAAACACCTACGCGGGTAGCATCGAGTTTAAAATCATTATCAGATACATAATCAGTCTTACCTGCCTCGGCGTGGAAAAGATTAATCGCATCGCCTGTAGCCCATTGGGTAGCAAGTCCGTCGTTAGTAGTCTTAGTAGAGATGTCGGCTGAAATCTCAAATGGGATTCCGGCAGGAGTAGCAGGGGCGATAGGTCCCTCGATTTTCTCGGCACAGTTAGTCAGAGACAGCGAAGCTGCGAGCGCCATCCCTAGGAACAATGATAATTTTTTCATAACGCTTTCAGATTAAAAGGTTAAATCATCATCGAGTGGGTCCTCGCTCCATTTATTAATGGAGAAAGAGTTTGTACTTGCCTGTAAAATGGCCGATTCGCTTGCGATGCAGATAACATCACAAGCAGGAGCTTCATAAACTGAAGCCCCGAAAGGGATAATTTTTTTCATCGTATTGTTTGTTGTGGAAAAACTTGCGGGTATACCCTGATAGATGAAATCTATACCCCCCCCGTTTGGAATTTGAAGGAGGACGCAATCAGTCTTATGCGTTACGATTTGATTCATCTTTTGTGGAAAACTCCACAAAGTTAGCAAGAATCTTACGATATGCAAACAATCCTAACAAGAAAGTATCTTTGCGACCAGTTCGACGAGGAGCTCCCCGGCGCCGGTCTCCACACCGTCACCTCCCTTGCCGAGGTAGTCGTATTCGCAGAGAAGCGAGATGATGGCCATAGTCTTATGCATCGGATAATTTCTCGCTGCCGCCTCATAGTCCTTATAAAAATATGGATTCACCCCGGAAAGGGCCGCAGCCTTATCTGAGGGCGAAGGACTTCCCTTTCGAAGCATCATCGCCTGAAGACGAAGCACCTTCGAGAAGGTAGCATATATGACGCTAACTGCCGCAGGCAGGGCAAACTTGGCCGAATTGCCTATGTATCCCGCTATCTTGAGAGCCTTTTCGCTGCGCTTGTAGCATAGTTCCTTAGTAAGTTCGAAAATGCTGAATTGACGGCTTATGCCTATATTCTTCTCTATGTCGGACACGGTGACCTTCTTACATCCGGGGTCCAAGTTCTTCAAGAGCTTGTCGGTCTCTACCGCGATGGCGCCCAGATTACAACCTATGGATTCGGCGATAAGATTCGCTCCTCCGGGTTCGAGGTCCAGTCCGCGAGACTTGTAATAGCCTTCTATCCAGCGAGGAAGCTCGTAGTCCCTTACGAGAGGGCTATCCACCACCACACCATTTTTCGAAACCGCCTTATACAGGGCCTTTCGCTTGTCCACCCCGCCTCCGTGCATAAGAATCACGAGCACGGTGCTATCCAGAGGCGATTCGCAGTAAACCGAGAGAGACTCGAGCGATTTTAGCATCTGACCCTCCTTCAGCACCACCAACACCCTGTCGGACATCATAGGGAACTGACGGGCAGCACTTATCACGGCGTCCGCGTTAGCGTCGGCGCCATAGCAGATGAGTTCGTTGAAGTCCTTACTGCTCTCGTCTATGCAATTATCGATTATCTCCTTACAGACCAAGTCCGGATAGTAGCTCTCTTCTCCCATAAGAAGATAGACCGGACTAAAAATCCCATTTCGGATGTCCTCGATAAGGTCCCGACACTGGGCCGCCACATCTATGCCCTGTTTCGCCATCCGAAATTACTTTTCTATAAACTCCAGCACGTCATCCCACACCTGTTTCTCCCCTTCCAGAAGAATCTCGTGCCTAAGTCCCGGATAGAGCTGATAGGTAACGTCCTTATAACCTCTATCCTTCATAAAGTTCACCGCACTCATAAAGTCCTTATTACTAATGCGACAAGGGTCGTCTCCTCCGGAGATGAACATTATCGGAAGCGATGGCTTGCTCATCTTCCAGCCCTTCGTAGCGTAGCACTGCTTCATAATCTTGAAGAGGTTCTTGAAACCATTGGCAGTGAAAATGAAACCGCACAGCGGATCGCGATGGTAGTCGGCCACATTGGCCTTATTGGCCGAGAGCCAGGCCAGCGGGTTCCCCTCTTCGAAGAGCTTCCCGTAGCCGCCGAATGCCAATTGGTTCAGAAGCCTGCTTCTGTGCTTCGAGCCGCACAGAACCCCGATTATCGATGCCAATCCGATGCCGACACCCTTTCCCGGGTTGTTCGACGGGCAGCCGCAGACGATGAGCTTGTCGATGCGGTCGTCGTATTTTCTGGTGAACGCGCGCACGACCATACTGCCCATACTGTGACCGAAGAGGTAGACCGGGAGGTTAGGGAATTGGCCCTTAGCCCAATTCTGCACCAGCAGCACGTCTTCGACCATGGCGTCCGCACCGCCGTCGTACATAAAGCCCAAATCCTGCTCGGATTTCACGCTCTCGCCGTGACCTCTATGGTCGTGAATCACACAGGCATAGCCGTGCTCCGAGAGAAATTCCATAAATGGATAGTATCTTTCCTTATGCTCCGCCATTCCGTGAACTATCTGGAAAATGGCCTTAGGGGTTCCCTGCGCTGGGAGAAAGGCGACGCCTAAAGACAGGTCATCGAAATTAGATTTGAGTTTTAATGTATTCATAACGATTGAAGATTTGAGCAAATTTAGTAATTTTACACGATATGAAAAATATAATTATCTCTTTAGACCAGGGGACGAGCAGTTCGCGCTCGATAGCTTTCGATGGTAACGGAGTCCAGCTCGCGTGCCGTGCGAAGGAATTTCCGCAAATTTTCCCGCAAGACGGATGGGTAGAGCACGATCCTGCCCAAATTTGGGCATCGCAATACGAAGTATTTATGGATGTAGCGAGACAGGTGGGCGTGGAAAATGTGGCTGCGATAGGCATCACGAACCAGAGGGAGACCACCATAGTGTGGGACGCCGCGACGGGAGAGCCCATCTATAACGCCATAGTATGGCAGGATCGCAGGACTTCGGGGTATTGCGACTTTCTCGCTTCTCGTGGATTCGGAGCAATAATAAAGAGCAAGACGGGCCTTAGGCTGGATTCGTATTTCAGCGGCACGAAGATAAAATGGATATTGGACAATGTCCCGGGAGCGAGGGAACGGGCCAAGCGAGGAGAGCTACGCTTCGGCACCGTAGATACCTTCCTGCTGTGGAACTTGACCGGAGGAAAAGTACACGCGACTGATGTCTCGAACGCTTCGCGCACTATGCTTTTCAACATACACACCCTACAGTGGGACAAGGAGTTACTCAGCCTTTTGGACATACCAGAGAGTATGCTGCCTAAGGTCCTGCCTAGTTCGCATCTGTACGGCGAGACGGAAGTGGACGGAGTGAAAGTGCCGATATGCGGTGTGGCCGGGGACCAGCAGGCCGCGCTTTTCGGACAGATGTGCGTAGATGCAGGCTCCGTAAAGAACACCTACGGCACCGGAGGGTTCCTGCTGATGAACACGGGACGCCGCGCCGTATCTTCCACCTGTAACCTACTCACTACCATCGCTTGGCAAATCGGCGACGAAGTGACCTACGCTCTCGAAGGAAGCGTATTCGTGTCCGGGGCTGCGGTCCAATGGCTTCGCGACGGGTTGGGCATCATCAGCAAGTCTTCTGAGGTAGAGGAACTTGCACGCAGCGTCGAGGACAGTGGCGGGGTATATTTCGTACCTGCCCTGACAGGACTTGCCGCTCCTTTTTGGGATGCCAATGCCAGAGGCACCATCGTAGGAATAACCCGTGCCACGACGAAGGCGCACATAGCACGCGCGACCTTAGAGGGAATGGCTCTTCAGGCGCGTGACGTCGTGAAGGCCATGAGTTCGGATGCGAGCGTGCCTATCTGCGAACTAAAAGTCGACGGTGGGGCATCGGAGAATTCGCTCTTGCTCCAATTTCAGTCAGATATCCTTAACACTAAGGTACTTAAGCCACGCGAAAAGGAGACGACGGCTCTGGGCGTAGCTTATATGGCGGGACTCGAGGTGGGACTCTGGAAGAGCATCGGCGAACTTAAGGAGCTCTGGACTTCGGACAGAGTTTTCGAGCCTCAGCGCGACGACGAATTTAGAAAAGCCAAGGTCGGCGGATGGGAAAAGGCACTTCGCGCCGCTATGGTGAAATAATCAAATATTTGCAAATAAGGCGAGGTTTAAGTATATTTGCAGTTCGGAATTGAGGTATGGTGTAATGGTAGCACTACAGATTTTGGTTCTGCCTGCCCAGGTTCGAATCCTGGTACCTCAACCTTAAGAGGTCGGTTATGCCGACCTCTTTCTTTATATCGCCTTACGATGCTTGGTTCTATAATCGCGTGGGGTAAATCCGGTCACCTTCTTGAATCTGGTACTGAAATAACGCGACGAGTTGTAACCTACCCTATACGCTATCTCGCTCATAGAAAGATTCTCCTCGGCAAGCAATCGACAGGCTTTTTTCATACGCATCTCGTCGACATATTCACCTATACCCTTTCCCAATACCTTCTTCGACTTCGAATACAAGGATGCTCGGCTCATAGCCATATGCATGGCGATGGACGGGATGTCGAGATTCTGGCTCGACATATTTTCCATAATGTAGGCGTCGAGTTTTTCCACGAAGTCGCTGTTTCGAGCCCTAAGGTCTCGTTCCATAGTCGCCACTCGACGATTATAGAGCCATACTACTCCATAGCTCATCATAGCTATGAAGATAAGCAATATAAGTCCCACGAAAAGAGGCGTTCTATACCACGGTGGCAGGACCTTCAAGGTAAGAATCCGAGACGGCTCGCTCCAGATGCCGCTATTCTTGAAATACGACACGCTAATGTCATAGGTGCCTTCCTTTAGTGCCGGTAGCAAGATGTAATCGTCATAAGACTCTATGGTATAATCCGACTTGCCCTTTATTTCGTAACGATAGGCCGTCTTCTCGAATGGGTCCATAAGGGAAAGACCTATGGAGAGCCTAAACTGCGAATACTTAGAAGTAAGCGAGATGGTACCGCGGACAGGAACGACATTGCGTCCGTCTATACTTACGTTATTAAGATTTAAAGGATGTTCGTATTCCTCGCCGAAAACCTGACTATCGTCGGTCCTTATACGCAACATTCCTTTAGTGCCGCCGAGGAACAGATAAGGCTCGTCGCCGGAATTTATCTCTATGCCGTACCTAATCTCGTTCGCTCCCACGCCCTCGTTCTCGCCGATAATTTCAACCCTGTCTTCACTCTTCTTAAAAAGAGTGTTGTCTGCCGCTATCCAGAGATCCCCGGCTCTGTCGAAATGCAGATGAGTCACCCTTTCGAAGAGGTTCGATTCGTATTTCCGTGTAATTCCGGTGTTCATATCGTGCCAATACAAACCATCTTGAGCGCCTATCCAGACCAAATTTTCGCCGAACGCTGCGGTATTTATAGTAAAGTCATTCTGAGAGAGGGGAATCCGGCTCACCTTATAGTTCGAAGGTTGTATGACAAAAATACTTTCTGAATTATAAGCATATAGGACATCTTCGTAGCTCCCGCACACCCTCATATCGGCCATCGACCCTCCACTTACGGAAAGGAATTTGGTAAAGGTATCGCGATTAAAGTCATAATCATAGACATCTATGCCCATTATCAGAAAATGACCACCTCCCATAGCATAGAGATTCGGCGGATTACCATAAAAGAACTCCCTATAGTTAGCCTGAGCATCCTTTATGATAAAAGGAGTGAGTTTTCCGGTGTTCAAGTCGTAGACATTTAGCCCGACACTATAAAGCGAAAGCAGGAGTTTGTCCCTCGAGAGCTCTACCATAGACGACACCTTGAGTCCTCGCGTCCTAAGGAATGGTATTACGGTAGAATTCTTAACGATAAATTTGTTTACTCCCCCGCCGTCGGTGGCCAACCACAGATTCCCGTCATAGGAAACGGCGAACTCGTCTATCACGTCATAGGAAAGAGCGCTGTTATCCGACGTATAGCTTAGAATCTTCGAAGGACGAAGTCCGTAAAGTCCCGAGCATATGGTACCTACCCATATATTCTTGAAGGGGTCTTCGTAAAGGCAGCTTATGGAGTTCGACGGAATGTATTTCGCCTTTATGTTTCCATCCTTAAGGGATAGCACATCCAGACCGCCGCCGTCGGACCCTATCCACAACTCATCGTCCACTATAAGAAGCGATAGCAGGATATTAAAAGAAAGCTTGGAATTCGAGGTGTTGTAAAAACGGTACTCCCCGGTTTTCAAATTGAGATTCAGAAGCCCCTGCCTATAGATTGAAAGAAAGAGAGTGTCGCCATAGAGCTCGGATGCGAGAATCACACTTCCGTTAAGGGCCGAGTATTCCAGTTTTTCGAAAGATAGATTACGAAAACGATACAGCCCGGTTCCCTTATCCACTACCAGAAGTCCGTCATCGCAATTATAGATCCCCGTCAAATACGCACCTGACTTTTTTATAAGAGTAAAACTCTCCCCATTATACAAGAGCATACCGCCCTCTCCCCCGAAAAAGAGATAATCTTTACCCTGATATATACAGAAAGCCTTGAAAGTGCTTCGGCGAACGAATTGGCCGGATTCGAAATCATAGGTATAGATGCCGTCCTGAGCAGCCACCCACAGGCGCTCGCTGTCATCCAGAAATAAGGTATGGATACAACCTAATTTGTAAACCGAACGTATCTCGTGGTTACGGTACTCGTTAAGCCCGTAACGCGTGCCTATCCACAGCGAGCCATAAGGGTCATAGACCACGGAAGTCACGCTGGACTGCGACAATCCATCCTCGATACCTATATTTTTATAGTAATACTCCGAAAGCTCGGCTCCGAAGCCAAACACACATAATAATCCAAGTAAAATGGACAAAATGTACTTTCTTTTCATTATTGTTCGCTCTTTTGGACAAAATTAGAAATTTTTTGAATATTTATAGAACAAAAATAGCATATAAAATTAGACATTTGCAGAACGCTTAAGCAAGCGTTAAAAATAAGTTGGTAAAGATTTGCGAAAGATTATCAAGTTATTTTTAAGGATTACTAAAACAATAATAACAATGAAAAGGCTTTGCACTTTTATTTTAGCATTACTATTTACGATTTCACTGTCGGCGCAACAAATGGCGAAGGGAATCGTTTACGATGATTCGGGAAGTCCGGTAGGCGGCGTTCTGGTGTCAGTAGACGGAGACAACTCCACATATACTCTCACCGATTCGAACGGATTCTTCGAAATTTCCGCGAACAAAGGGACTGTCCTGAATTTTTCATGTTTGGGGCTTCTACCTAAACAGATTAAGATAGACGGCTTCGGCAGTTCTCTGTCCATAATAATGGATACGGACACCCAGATGCTTGAAGAAACCGTCGTAGTGGGTTATGGCGTGACGAAAAAGCGCGACTTAGCCGGATCAGTATCCCAAATCAAGGCTGAAGACGTAAAGGCAGGCGTGATTACCTCCACGGCGGACTTGCTCAGAGGACGAGCAGCAGGCGTATCAGTACGTCAAGAGTCATTCGAGCCGGGAAGCGGCATCACCGTCAGAGTCCGCGGCGCTTCCACCATCTCCGCAGACAACACCCCACTTTATGTAATAGACGGTATCCAGAGTACTGCAGGAAACCAAGTCAGCCCGGAAGACATCGAGAGCATAGAGATTTTGAAAGACGCCGCAGCGACTGCCATTTATGGTTCTCGAGGAGCCAATGGCGTCATCATCATCACAACCAAGCACGGCAGTGCAGGAAAAGTAGCAATCGACTACTCATATAATACTTCAGTCAAGGCATTGAGGAATCCGTGGGATTTGATGAACGCATCGGATGTCATTAGATATGAAATGCTTAACTGGAAGAATAACGGAGCTGCAGGCGACCCTCCTTACACGGAGGCTGAGCAAGCCTACACCGGTGCGGGCACGGATTGGATTAAGGAAATGACTCGAAACTCCACTACACGCACCCACGCCCTGAATTTGCAGGGAGGTTCAGACAAAATCCAAGCAGCTGCCAGCATAGTAAACACGAAAGACGAGGGATTGGTTCTCAATTCCGACTTCGGCAGGACGAGTGCCCGCATCAACGTGGACTTCAAACCAAGCGATTGGCTTAGGGCAGGAATAAACGCCTATGCAGCCAAGACGGACAGGACCTACATCAGTATGGGAACCAAGAGTTCCACCGACAATGCGATGTACTGGATGTTCCTCGCCAGCCCATTGAATACCATAGAGGGCAAGAACGTGTTCGGAGAGGAAACCCGTATGGAAAACGTGTACTACGAACTCATGTACAAAGACCTTAACGTAAGGGTGAACAATTCCTACATAACTGCTTACGCACAAGCCGATTTCCTCAAGTACTTCTCGCTGCGCGCCCAGTATTCCTATAACTTCGAGATGGACAAATATTCCACTTACTACGACTGTAACACGAACCACGGTGCAGCGAACAAGGGTATAGCCACTATGGAAATCGAGAATTCCGATTTCCGGCAGATGGAAGGCGTGCTTACATTCCACCGCGACACCGGCAAACATAACGTCAAGGTGATTGCAGGAACGAGCTTCCTCGGAAACAACTACTATTACACGGGAATGGGAGCCCACGAATTCACTACCGACGCATTTCGCGTGTGGAATATGGGAGCAGCTGCCAAGATAGATTGGTACAGCACGGCTAGAAGCGACAAATACAACCTCTCGTTCTTCGCACGTGCCGAGTACGTACTCAACGACAAATACATATTCAATGCGAGCATTCGCGCAGACGGAGCATCGAATTTCGGAGCCAACAACAAATGGGGCTACTTCCCTGCAGCTTCAGTGGCTTACCAAATCGGCGACGAACCATTTATGGAATTCACCAAGCCGGCCTTCGACAACATCAAACTGCGTCTTAGTTACGGCCAAACCGGTAACGACGGCATCGGAAGTTACAAATCCCTACGTTCCTATGCATTCCAAGACATCTACCTCGGAGGAAACAGCATCATAAAAGGTATGTATCCGGCCAATGCAGGCAATGCCTTCCTTCACTGGGAGACGACGACGCAGGGCGACTTCGGTATAGACTTCTCCATGTTCAACCACAAATTGGAAGTCAACTTCGATTTGTATAGCAAAGTCACCACCGATTTGCTTAACGACATTAACATCTCTTCATCTACTACGGGAATCACCACCACGAAGGGAAACAATGGCGTCATCTCAAACAAAGGTGTGGAGCTTTATTTGAACTATCATATCTTCGACACCAAGGATTTTTCTTGGACCAGTACATTCAACATCTCGCATAACAAGAACAATGTCGAAAGCATCTCTTCCCCTACCTATTATAGTCTAAGGCCTCACGGAAGCTATGCCGACACACAATACGCCGTAGTTCAGGAAGGTTCCCCACTAAGCACCATCTATGGATACGAATGGATAGGAATCATCCAAGAAGGCGAGACCTACGCTGCTCAACCTAAATCCCAGCCCGGCGACCCTAAGTTCCGCGACATCGACGGCGACGGATTTATCACCAATGCCGACCGCAAGGCTATCGGAAAAGGTGATCCCGACGTGGTCTTCGGATGGGGCAACAACTTCAGATGGAAAGACTTCGACCTGACTGTCTTCATCGACGCATCCATAGGAAACAACCTTCTTAACGTCTCGAAGGTGCTTCTGGAAGACAACAACAGGCTCAATTCCTGCTTCGACAGATGGACCAGAAACAACCCTTCACAGGACGTCATACGTGGCACTTGGAAACGAGACGGAGGCTTGCAGTATGGTTCGTTCGTAAACTCTCACTTCGTGGAAGACGCTTCCTACATTAGATTGAGCAACATCGAATTAGGCTACACCGTTCCGGTAGAAAAGCTCAACTTGTCCCAGTACGTGAAAGGCATTCGTGTGTTCATAGGAGGAAACAGACTCCTGACCCTCACAAAATACTCCGGATTCGATCCCGAAGTAAGCGTAAACGGCTCCAGCGCAGTCACCCAAGGACTTGACTACAACGCATATCCTGCATACAAGCAGTTCAATGCCGGAATTAAAGTTACCTTCTAAATCGAAACAAATATGAAAAAGAGAATATTACTATTGGCCATATTAGGAGCAAGCATCATCTCCTGCGACAAACTCGATGAGGTGGTCTACTCGTCCCTTACGGACGCAAACGCATTCACCACAGGCGAGAATGCCCAGGCTGCGGTAAACAGCATCTACGCACCTCTGCGAAGCCTCTACCGCGAACCGATGTTCTACATAAACGACATCGCTGCCGACACCGGATTCAAGGACGGCAACTGCTTCGAAGTGATGAACGACGAGGCCAATTATGTCGACAACCGCACCGAGACAGCGTGGACTCTGCTAACCCAGATAGCAGCTCGGGCCAATATTGTCATCGACAAGGTGCCTCAAATGTCCGACGGGCTCTTTAGAAACGGAATCACCAAGGAGCAACTCCTCGGCGAAGCTTACTTCATGAGGGCCTTCGCCTATATGAACCTGACCGACATATTCTACAGAGTACCTCTCATAACTGACAGTAACATAGACCCTACGGCCAAAGAGCCGCTCGCAAGCGTAAAAGACATAGAAAAGCAAATAGAGAACGACCTTTTCAATGCCAAGGATTACCTCCCTAAAAGCTACGCATCGCGCGATGACGCCGGACGTCCTACCTATGGAGCGGCCTGCGGGTATCTGACCAGACTCTATATGCGCCAGGCAGGAAGGGCCAGACTTCAAGGTGATGCAGATGCAGCCGATTACTGGAATTACGCGCTCGAGGAAGTGAACAACGTGCTCGCACTCGAAGGAGTACAATACTCCCTCCAGCCAAGCGTGTGGGATGTCTTTGATCCTACAAGTGAAGATAAGATTTATAACAATGAGCTTATCTTCGCCATCAGGGCGAGCGGTTCCATAGTGTCCGGGTCTTGGGATCTGGGACTTCAATTCACCAGTTGGGACTACGACATGGGTTGGGGAAATATGTACCAGCCTTTGGAGATGACTTGGAAATTCGACCACGCCGACCAGAGATACTCCGTTCTTCAAGTGGTGTCTTATGAAAATGTCTACAATCCCGACAAAACCTTCTACAAGGCTGCCGAGAGCATAGACAAATACGGAACCGTTCCTTCGGAGCACACCTATAACGGAAAGACCTATACCGAAGTTATCGAAATGTCTGAGACGTTTACTCAGAAATACAAATTCCTGAACACTTGGAAGTATATCTACGAGTGTCCTAACAACCTGCCGCTTCTGAGGCTTTCCGATATGATTCTCTGCAAGGCCGAAATTCTCAACGAACTCCACGGACCTACCCAGGAGGCGATAGATTTGATAAACAGAATCCGTAAAAGAGCTTTCCAGAACGACAGTCACGCTCTTAAGCTATCCGATTACAGTAACGCCGACGAACTCAGGAATGCAATTTGCGACGAGAGAATGTATGAATTGAACCTCGAATGCGTCAGACGCCCTGACCTTATCCGTATGGGACTATGGAAGGACAGAATGAGCAAATACGTCACTTCCATCGCGAAGAAATACGCTTGGAAGGAGGTTAACGAGGGTCGCGAATCGGGCTACTACGATGGCGCTTGGCAGGCATATCCGAAGCCGGAATCCCTGAGCGACAAGGACCTGAGAATGTATATGCCTATTCCGGAGCGAGAGGTTCTAATGAATGGAACTTATAAGGATGCAAGAGATTACGCAGACAATGAGTAAAATGAACAATATTATTTTTTGCATTGCGTTAGTCACGGCTCTAATGGGCTGTGTCCACACCGGCCCGTCTGAGGGTCCCGACGTCCCGTCGGCCCCGCAGACCGAATGCCGGTGGGACTTCGACTCCGTCGAAGGGTGGGCATACGCCCACCAGGACACAGCCTCCATCTCCCAGTGGTCCATAGAAAACGGCAGCCTCTATCTTCGCACACGCGCCCACACCAGAGACCGCTCGAAAATGTACACCACTCGTAACGACTTCCAAAGCGGCGAATACACTTGGCGCATATTCGTAACTAACATTAAACCTTACGAGCAAGTAAGCATAGGCGGATTCATCTATCAGGACGACGAACACGAAATAGACTTCGAAATAGGCTACGGCACTAAGGCCGCACGTGAAGAATACGGTGCCTCCGACGGAGAACTCCTGGCCTGTATGACAAACCAAGGCCACCCATTCTCCTCATCCTATGTCCCGATCACTCCCGGCTGGCATACCTTCACGATAAAGCTTGAGGAAAAAGGCGAAAACTACTTGGCGCACTGGATTATAGACGATGTCAGCCGACAGAGTCTTCCCTTGGACTTCGGCCCTAAGGACGCCCGATTTACCATAATGTGCAGCGTGGAAAACCTTCTCTTCATGGGTGAAAAGATTCCGGAGAACGACAATTACGCCCGCTTCGACTACGTCTCTTTCAAAGGACGCGTCACCGGCGAATATGAACCCGGCGAAGAAAACGTATCCAAAAGCTTCAAGGTCAGCGGCGACTTTCCGTCTACGGACAAGACGCAGGCTAATGTCTTCGCAAACGGAAAAAGTTTCACATTCACCTATTCCGCAGCCACTTCCACTCTCGAAGGTGCTGCGAAGGAAGCCTCCGACTACTACGCACTCTATCCATTTGACGTGCACGCAAGCGCCGGAACGATTGGCATAACAAGCAGTCTGGGAACCGGCACTGTGGCAGCTACGAGCGCAGACGGCACGAAAATGCTGTCGGTAGCGAAAGCGGCCGGGGAGGAATTGGCATTCACAAATGTACTGTCGACTATCGAATTCTCACTTCCGGATGCACTTTCGAAGGTGAGCGAGATTACCCTGAGCGCCGACGGAATCAGCGGGAATTGCACCGTAGATATGGACGATTACGAAGTTTATGCTTCCGGAAAGGAGCTTAAGGTCAGCGCACCGAACGGAGTCTTCGCCACAGGCAGAAATTACTACGCAGCCATCCCGGCTAAAAACTATAAATCACTGAAAGTCACCATTAAAAATGATGACGATGTCGTAGAGCTCGAAAAGACGGAGCTTAAGGCAAAACGTGGTGCGATATTATCTTTAGGTGAACTGAAAGTCGAGCAGGAAGATGTATGGAGGGAGACTCGATGGGACTTCGACAATGGCATCGACGGATGGTATTATTACACTCACACGACTAATCCGAGCGAATCTTGCTATAGCATAACGGACGGAATGGTAAAGATCTGGACGAATGCCAACACTATGGAGAGGAACAAACTCCACACCATCGCAAAAAGCTTTACGGAGGGTATCTACACTTTTCGCACTTACGTTACGCCTATCGCGGCAGGAGAAAAGTGCAGCATAGGAGCCTTCATCTATAGCGATGACTCTCACGAGATAGACTTCGAAATAGGCTACGGCACGAAGGCTGCGCGCGAAGGTTGTGGGGCTAAAGCGGACGAGATGGTCGCTTGCATGACAAACCAAGGTCTTCCATTCAACTCCACGTACACTCCTATTAGCGTAGGATGGCACGACCTAACTCTCTGTCTTACCGTAGTAAACGGGAAATACCAGGTAGAATGGTATATCGACTCAGAGTTGAAAAAGACACTCAATGTCAAGTTCGGCCCTGAAACCAGATTTCTCATAAGTATAAGCGTGGAGAACCTGGAGTTTATGGGCGAAAAAATTCCGACACACACAAACTACGCACTATTTGATTATGTATCATATAAAAAGAAAATAACAGTTCCTATGTTTGAAAACCAAATAAAAATGGAGTGAGCTTCCGAGAAGCTCATGAGGAGCGCTCTCAGGGGTTCCG
>ENA-UEQL01001530-UEQL01001530.1-human-gut-metagenome-genome-assembly--contig:-NODE-1530-length-15972-cov-3.900157_pt1 | contig 15972 bp, 15 predicted proteins | sample MGYA00242905_ERZ507926 | MGnify/ENA primary metagenome ERZ507926 (study PRJEB26167, sample SAMN06115531) | human gut metagenome | host: Homo sapiens | place: China:Henan | collected 2015-09-09...
CTCTCTTTGGGAAGCTTCGCCCTTATCTGAGGAAGTACGCTTTTGTGAAGAAAGACATGGTGTGTTCCTCTGAAATATGGTCCTTAGTCCCATCGGAGGTAATAATCCCAGAATACCAAGGCGTCGACAAAGTTCGACGCCTTGAAAACTTATTCAGGAGTATTCAAAAACACTCCTGAATAAGCTTGGATTGAACGCAGAAAGGGGACTCCCGTCCCCCTTTCTGCACTCTCCCCATGCAATTCTATACATTGCCGACAGCTTTGTCTACGGTCAGCAAACCAGAGTTAAGCACTCAGGTTTTTTGATTATTATTCTTGCTATTCGATTTTCAGCTCAAGAGCACACGCTTTCCTGCATACATCGACCTGTCGGCCCCCGTAACGGCGCGCTGGTGAAGCTCAATATTCTCTACGAAAACCGATTTGAAGAGCTCCGAGATGTTCCCAATCCTTATACGGTAGACCCCGTCGTTCCGGTTCTTCCCTCGACAATAAGGGCAGCGGCGAAAACCCGGTTAGCAAAGCTCTCCATGCAGCTCGCCGTCTCGCGGCGTACCCGGTCAAGGCGAATAAGCTCACTGCCGCAGGGACAGGGCTGCGGGAGAATTCTTGTGCGGTCGCCCGTGCGGTATCTGATAAGAGGTATCGCGTCCATGCCAATCGTCGTTATCACAAGCTCACCGTATTCCCCGACCGGGGCTTGGCGACCGTTTTCGTCTATAATTTCGGCAATAATATGGTTTTCGCGCAGATGCATACCCTCGTGCGCCGGACAGCAGACTGCGCCGCCGAGTCCCATTTCGCGGGAGCCGTAATGCGGGAAAAGCCTGCTGCCGAGAAACTTTTCCGCCTCCGATATGACGCCTTCAGGGCAGGCATCCGCGCTGACGAGCGCCCTTTCCAGACTGCCTCTGCCGCATACGCGAAGTAGGCTCAAAAGCTGCACCGGCATACCGACAAAGCTGTCCGGTCTTTCCGCGCGCATCAGCTCACTAAGCTCAAAATAGCTGTGCTGTGCTCCCGCACGTATCGGACTTGCTCCCAGCCGGCTCACCGCCTCGGCGATAAGCTCGCCCAGACCGAATTGACCCGAGAAGGGCATACATATCAGCGTCCTGCCGCCGGGAAATATAAGCTCACCCAGACCCGCCATGAAAAGCCGCACCGTGCGCTCACAGTCGGCGCGGGTATAGAATACGCTCTTTCCAATGCCGGTCGTTCCGCTCGTCACATCGCTTATCACGCGCTGCACCTCCGACTGAGAGCACAGGAGCATGGCTCCCGCGTTTTCCGCAAGCTCCGTCTGCGTCGTAAAGGGAAGCTCGGAAAGCTCTGCCAAATCGTCTAAGCGAGCCGGGAGTCCGGAATAAAATCCGCCGCGCTCCCGCTCACGGGCAAGCAGCGCGTTGAGTCTTTCAAGCTGTATGCGCCGTATGTCCGCGCGCGTCAGCGACTCAAGCCCCTCCTGCTCACATATGAGCGCGTCAAGTCTTGTCCTTGTCATCGTCTATACAGTGCCCTGCCTTCCGTGTTCGTCAGGTTATACGCGCAAAACGGCACCATGCCGAATTCTGAATCGACCTCGCAGATATAGCAGCGGCGCAGCCGCTCAAGATCAAGATTATATGCGTCCTGAAAAATCATACCCGATACGGCGAAGGTGCTCCGCCGCGCCTGCTCAAGAAAATCATCGAGCGCCGAGGTCTCGCAAAGCTCCGGGTCGGAGGCATAGTCCGGCTCGTCCTCGCCGTTCCACTGCTTGGCGACGTAGCTGCGCGAATCGTCCGAGGTCGTGCAGCAGCAGGGGGAGGCGCCGGATTTCTTCGGCAGCAGACGGAGACTGCCGTCCGCACGGCGCAGATAGCTTGCGTGGAAGGAGCAGTAGGGATTTTCCGCCCCGCCGCCGGCAAAGTCCTGCGCGTGCATCACGCCGCCCATCTGCTCCTCGATGAGACGAAGCATACGCGGTATGGTGATGGGCTTTTCCGGCCGCTCAAGCCCGCAGCGCCCGAAGTAGCTGATGGGCTGAAAATGCACTCCGCGTATTGCGGGCATACGCTCAAGAGCGAAGCGCAGTATATCGCCGACCTGCGCGTCGTTCACTCCCGGCGCTATGACCGGCACAAGCACTATGCCAAGCCCCGCCGCCGCGCAGTTTTCTATCGCGGCAAGCTTTTCGGTCATGAGCGCCCGTCCGCGCAGTGTCATATAGACCGCGTCGTCCACGCCGTCAAATTGCAAAAACACCGTGTTGAGCCCTGCCGCCTTGAGCGTCCGGGCGTATTCCGCATCAGCTGCAAGGCGTATGCCGTTTGTGTTGAGCTGGAAAAAGCTAAAGCCCTTTTTGCGCCCGAGGGCTATTATCTCCGGCAAATCGTCCCGCATGCTCGGCTCTCCGCCCGAGAGCTGAATATTAAACGGACCGCCGTGCGACATGAGATAATCGTACTGCCGCTCGATTTCCTCCATGCTTAGCTCGCGCTCCTCCGTACCCGCCGAGGCAAAGCACACGGGGCAGCGGAGATTGCAGCGCGTTGTGAGCTCCAGCAGCATACAGCAGCCCTTACGCAAATGCTCCTTGCAGAGTCCGCAGTCGTTCGGACAGCCGTTTTTCGCGTCCTTGCCGTTTACCGGCGGCTCCACGGTGCTGCTGCCGAGGTTCCAGCGCATATAGCTTATGAGATTGTCCTCCCAGATGAGCGTGCTGAATTTGCCGTGCTCGGGGCACTGCTTGTCCATATAGATATAGCCGTCTGCACCCGTGCGCTTTTCTGCGGAAAGCTTTCTCAGACACACCGGGCACACGCTCTCCGTCCGCCCGACGCGCATCAGATAAGCCCCCTTTCGGAGAGTATCTCCATGCATTTTTCGTAGGTGGAGGCGATTATCTGCGGGCACAGCTCCACGCGCTTTGCGGGGTTGCCGTGGGTTATGTCCTCGCACTCGTAGCCGCCGTAGTATAGCGTCATTTCGTCCTTGAACCAGCGGGTAAACTCACCCAGCGCCGCCTTATGCTCAGGTGAGTCCATGCCGGTGTCCTCGCCCTTGCCGGTGAAATAGGATATGATGCACGCGCCGCCGCTCATGCAGCCGCAGTCCCCGCCGGAGTAGCCGCCGCCGTTTATAAGCCCGCCCATCGCCCGAACGAAGCCGTCGTCCTCCTCGCCCAGCAGTTCCAGCAGCAGCAGCGCCATCACCTGTGAGCAGCAGTAGCCCTCAAGGCTAAGCTCCACCACCCTTTCCAGCAATTCCATGTCTACTCCTTTCCGCATATAAGCATACGGTATTCGCACTTGCCCCTTTGCTCATGGCGGCATTCCTCGCCGCGCCATACCGCGTCTATATAGTACTCCTGCCACCTTGCGGTCATATCCTCGCTGTGCATTACCGCAAAGCCCGTTTTGCCCGCTATGCCTTCCACGTCCTCAAAGCACACGTCGGTAAGCATGAGCACGCCGCCGCCCTTGAGTAGGCGGTATGCCTCCGAAAACGCCCCGCTCACGTCGCCGCCCACAAAAAAAGCGCATTGGCTTATTATGCCGTCAAAGGCCGCATCGGGATAAGGGCAGCGGAGGAAATCCCCCTTCTCGACCATATCGCTGCCCGGCCTTATATCTATGCCCCGGGCGTCGTAGCCCATATCCCGCAGCAGCCCCACGGTTTCTCCCGCCCCTGCACCCATGTCGAGTATCTTAGCGGGCGGGGCGAGCCTTGACAGCGCTATAATGTGCAGCGTGTTTTGTGTGCCTCCGAGATGTCCGTTCATGGGTTATCTCCCTTCTATTTGTCCTCTAACGCCTTTTCCACCGCCAGCACCTTGCCGACGGCAAGCTCCTCCGGAACGTATACGAAGCCGCACACGGGGCAGAGCGGCAGCTCCACGGGAAAGCCGTTGTCCAGATACATGAACCTCGCCCGGCCCTTTTCCAGCGGGACGTTGCACTTTCTGCATTTGAGCTTTCCCCCGGGGTCTATGCTGTAATAGGCTTTCTTCTCCATGCCGCCCCCCCTTAATTCCTCTTTTCCACCGTCATCCTGTGGCTGTATGCCCTATGCACGGTATAGCCCTCCGCGGTTTCCGTATACGCCGTCCAGAAGGTCACGTTGCCGCAGCGCTTTCGTGCTATGAGCATGCCGCTTTCGGCGTCCTCTACGGCCTCCCCGCTCTTTAGCATATAATCCAGCACGTTGTATATATCCGTTTTCAGTATCATGCGCTCGTCCATCATTTTGAGCGCGGCCTCGTCAAATTCCAGCTTATAGGGCAAATCCATATTCATAGTCTCCTCGCCCCAGATATCCCGGAGCAGTTCATTTTTCAGCGTAAGGCGGTTATAGCGCTTTTCGCTTATATCGGGCGGCGCACCCGCGTCCGTGCCGTACACAAGCTCAAGTATATGCCGCGACTCCCGCCCCTCCCGCGCAAAGCGGTCGCGGCAGGCCATGCAGTAGCTGACATAGGGCGCGTCACTGCGCTCAAGGCATTTTTCTGCAAGCTCGTGGGCAAGCTCGCGGTTTGTGTATGAGGTCAGACCGCCGTAGCCGCAGCAGGGGGAGCGGTCGCCTGAGTATTCCGTCTCAAGTATCGAAACGCCGAGCTTTTTCAGAATGTCGCGCACACTGCGCTGAGTCTCCGCGTCTCCGCGCGCACCGCAGGAATCGTGCAGCGCGGCGCAGCGCTCAAGCAGCTTAGCTTCCTTGGGAAGCCCGATTTCCTGCAATACGTCCCATATCCCGACGATTTCTATATTTTCATGCCCCGAAAGCTCCTTTTTGCAGCTGGGGCAGGCGGCAATGACCGTAGGATATCCAAGCTTTGCAAGCTCGTTTTCGATAAACTCAAATTGCTGCCCGTACATCTCATAGCGCCCCGCCCAATCGCATATCGCGCCGCAGCAGCCGAGCATCAGCGCAACGCCGCCCTCAAGGCGCGCGCATAGATCCTCATACGCCGCGCGTACCGTCGCCGGAGCGATGGCGGAGGACTGACAGCCGGGGAAAAAGACATATCTGCACTTATCATATCCGGGCTGCCTGCGGCATAGAAAGGCCTCGCCGTTTGAGAAAAGCATATCCATAAGCGCAAACTCATGCGGCGCAAGCGGCATTTTATCGGTCGAAACCATGTTCTCGCGGGCGCTCTTGCAGACCTGCGCCATGTCGATACCCTTGGGGCAGACGACCGTACACTGACCACAGAGCGCACAGGCGTTCATGGCCTTGTTGAGCGGGTGGTCGCCCATTATTATCTGTGTATTGTTATATATCTCCCGCGCCAGCAGACCGGGATGTTTTTTATAGTGCTTGAGATAGGCGCAGGCCTTCATGCACTCGTCGCAGCGGCACTGTATGCAGCGCTTGGCCTCCTCGATGGCCTCCTCGCGCGTGTAGCCCTCCGCGCCGCACTCGACACGGTGCAGCGAGCCGACATTGTCAAGGCTTGCGTATAGCTTTGTCTCAACGGCGCCCTCGTTGCCGCGCATATTATCGGGCGCGAGCCTTTGCGCAAGGCGGTCTACCGTGAGCGCTGCCTTTTTTGCGGAAAATGCGGCGCTGAGCACATCACTGCCGTCTGCGCCCATGACGAGAGAGCGAGCCGCACAGAGCATATAACGCTCATCACAGACGGCGTCCGGGAAAAAGCCCCTTGCCGCCGCAGCCGAGGCGCATAGCACGTCAAAGCCGCCGCACTTTTCAGCATAGAATTCTCCGCTGAGCGTGCAGCCGAACTCAAAGCATATATCCTTGGTCTTTAATCTGCCAAGCTCATCGGCAAAGGCCGTCTCATCAAGAAATGGCGCTGCCGTGCGAAGAAAGGCGCTCAGGTTAGCCTCCTCGCAGAACACCGTGAGCGGGTAGGCCTTTTTCTCAATCTCACCCGCGAGGAAGAGCGCGAAAAGCCCGGAGCCGAAGATGGCGACGCTCTTCTTTTTCTTCATGCGGAAAACGCCGCCGGAGCGCGATTTTTCACCGAAGCGGGTCACGGCGCGCTCAATATCGCGTACCGCTATGCCCTCGCCAAGCTCGGAAAGCTTGCACTTCGCCTCGCATGGGGCGCTGCACCCAGCGGAGACGACGTTCGGAAAAATCACCGCCTTTTCGTATAGCCCGAGCGCCTTCTTAAAATCCCCGTCCGCCGCGGCGGCAAGCATTGCCTTGGCATCTAACTTCAAGGGGCAGTCAGCGGAGCAGAAGGCGGGCTGGTCGTAGACGCACAGCGACACCATGTTTTCGATCTCGTCCTTGGATATTCTGTTGACCTTGTAGACGTGCGTGGAGCCGCGCTCCTGAATTACCGACATGAGCTCACCTCTTTATAAACCTAATAGAGAGACCTTATTAAAGGTCTCTCTATTATAACATTTTTTTGCTTGATGGCAAAGCTTAGTTTTCAAGCGCCTTGAGCGCTGCAAGCACCTTGTCGGGTCTTGCCGGGATGCGCGTGATGCGCGCGCCCGTGGCGTTATAAATCGCGTTGAGAATGGCGGGATGCGGTGCATCCAGCGGAGCCTCGCCGCAGCCTGCGGCACCGTAGGGACCGTTGGGACGGTAGGTCTCGATGAAGTGGAGCTCGATGTCGTCCGGAGCATCGTTCGGGTAGGGGATGCCGCACTTGAGCAGGCTCGTCTCCTTCTCCAGATCGTCAAAGTCCTCGGTCAGTGCAAGACCGATGCCCTGAACAAGACCGCCGTAGAAGTTGCCCTCAACGAGAAGCCTGTTCATGATCGTACCGACGTCGGCAACGCTTGTGAACTTCTCGACCTTGACCTTGCCGGTCTGAGTGTCAACGCGAACCTCGGGCATGAAGATGGTGTACATATAGGTCGCAAAGGGCTCGCCCTGTGCGGTATCCTGATCGATGGGGTGGTCGGCGCAGTAGGTCGTGACCCAGTTGCCCTCGACCTTCGTCTCTATGCCCTCGGCTACCATCTCGTCATAGCTGCGGTAGCTGCCGTCCTCCTTGCGCATCGCGGCAAGCAGATTTTCGGCGGCGAGGCGGCAGGCGTTGCCGGTCATGACCTGAGAGCGGGAGCCGCCCGCAGGACCGGAGTTCGGGGTGACCTTGGTGTCGTTCATGACAAGACGAATCTGCTCGGGCTTTATACCGGCCTGACGCAGAGTCTCATGCGCGGAGGCAACAATACCCATGTCGGCGCCCTGACCGTGATCCTCCCAAGAGGCGTACATCGTGACCGTGCCGTCGGGGTTGAGCTCGGCAAAGGCGGAGGAGGCGTCAACGCCGTCAAGTCCGCAGCCGTAAACGCCGAGGGACACGCCGATGCCGTACTTATAGCGCCCGTCGGAGGCGGCATTCTTCTCCGCGACACGCTTCTTGGCCGCCTCGTACAGCGGACGAGCCTTGTCGAAGAGCTCCTCCTCACAGTAAACGTCGGGAGCGTAGCCGGTGGGAATGGTGGTGTGCTCGGAGGCCTTGTAGCAGTTCATTGCGCGCATCTCGAAGGGATCTATGCCCATCTTGGCGGCAAGGCAGTCGATTGCGATATCGGAGCCCATGAAGGACTGCGGCGAGCCGTAGGCACGGAAGGCGGAGCCCCATGCATGGTTTGTGAACACGGTCTGGCTCTTGTTGCGGATGGAGGGGATGCCGTAGCCCGCGCCGGTAAACTGGCTCAGACGCATGGTGAGCAGATCGCCGAACTCGGAGTAGGGACCGTGGTCAACGTAGTTATCGCCCCACATTGCAAGCAGCTTGCCGTCCTTGTCCGCGCCGAGCTTGATGTGCATGAAGGCGGGGGAGCGCTTGCCGGTGTAGGTGATGTTCTGGAACTGATTGAATACGAGCGAGACGGGGCGGCCGGTGATTTTTACCGCAGCGCCGATGAGCGCCTCGTTTGTCGGGGAGAACTTATAGCCGAAGGTGCCGCCCGTGTGGTTCTGCACAAGGCGAAGCTCCTCCATCGGAACGCCGATGCCGCCCGCTATCATCGGCATATGAAGATGTATGCCGATGGACTTGGAGTGAACGGTGACCATGCCGTCCTCGTCTATGTAGCCGTAGCCGCAGTCGGGCTCAAGATGCAGGTGCGGCTGACGCGAGCAGTAGCTCTCTATCTCGACCTGCTGTGCGTCGGGGATGCTGTCCCAATCAAAGTCGGGTCCCTTGATGCAGTTCGTCTCGTAGAAGACGTTGGGTATGCCGGGGTGAATTTCAATAGCGTCAGGCTCCTTCGCGTCCATGGCGTTCATGTAGGCGGGAAGCTCCTCGATCTCCACCTTGACGGCGTCCGCAGCGGCGCGGGCGTGCGCCTCGGTGTCCGCCGCGACGATGGCTATTGCATCGCCGAACTGGAATATCTTGTCCGAGCAGAGCACGGGACGCTCAAAGCCGTCGGTCTTGTTGTGCTTGGGGAGCATGACAAGGCCGTTTATCTTGTTGGTGCCGCCTGCGGCAAGAATATCCTTATAGGTGATGACCTTAAAGACGCCGGGCATCTTCTCGGCCTCGGAGGTATCGATGCTCTTGATGTTGGCGTGAGATACCGTGGCCTGCGTGAGGGCGAGGCGAAGAGTATTCTCGGGCATCTTGAGCGCGTCGTCGGCGCCGAAGTCCCAAGTGCCGGTGACCTTCTGCGCGGCGGAGGGACGGATGTATTTCGTGCCCTTGATGCTGTCTCCGGTGGGCTTGAATACAAGATCCTCCTTGCTCATCTCACCGCGCATGACGGCGGCAGCCGCCATTGTAGCGTCGATAAGGGGCTTATAGCCGGTGCAGCGGCAGAGGTTGCGGTTTTTGTTGAACCAGTCGCGTACCTCCTCGCGGGTCGGGTTCGGGTTCTTGTCGAGCAGCACCTTGGCGCTGATGATGAAGCCGGGGGTGCAGAAGCCGCACTGCGCTCCGCCGTATGCCATCCACGCGACCTGAAGCGGGTGCATATCGTGCAAAGTGCCGACACCCTCTATCGTCGTTATCTCCGCGTTGTCTCTGATTTTCTCCATCTTAAGCAGGCAGGAGCGAGTGACCTTGCCGTCTAAAATGACGTTGCAGGCGCCGCAGTGACCCTCGCCGCAGCCGATTTTACAGCCGGTAAGCAGCAGATGCTCACGCAGAACCGTGGCCAGAGTCTCATGAGGCTCAACAATCAGGATGCGCTGTACTCCATTGATGACGAGTGATTTTTTAATCATTCATATACCTCCTCATAATTCTTATAATTATACTTTTTTACGCTGTTTTGCTTAGCTTTCGGCTTTGCGGATAGACTCGGGGAATCAGTGACAGTTGTCCTTATCCGCACCGATGCCGCTCACGTCCTTGAGCTTTTGAATTCCGCGCGGGGTATAGAACACAAGCTCGGATAGGGAACCGTCAAAATTTTCACCGCGCAGGCGAAGAAAATTGGCGTTTTCATAGTACTCTATCGGCAGCTCTCTGCGGAATATTTCCCCGGTCTGGGGGTCTGAGATCTCTACCGTGACAAGCTCTGCCCGGAGCTCAAAGCGTTTGTCCTCCATGTCTGCCTCCTGCTTAATATCTTCAATTATATTTTACGGCAGAGAAATCGGAGTAGCAACTATCATACAGATATAACTCGTAGAAAAAATAACATTGTTTTTGTGCATTATGCAAATATTTTGCGTCGACTTCCTTGACTTCTCCTTGCTTTTTGTGTAATATTGATATAAACCCTGCGTTTGAGCTGCTCTCGTTCGTACCGTTCACGGATTTGAAATTCAACGCGCGGGGTTTTTGTCTTTTACTGCATTTCATATATAATCTACTGGATATCCATGGCAAAATTGCTTTTCGCTGGGAGGGAGGATATATGCAGTTCGGGGCACTTATAGTCGCAGCGGGGATATCGTCACGCATGGGAGAATTCAAGCCTATGCTCAATATCGGCTCGATTTCAATAGCGCAGCGCATAGTCGCAACGCTCCGTCAGTCCGGCGTGACGAGGATAGTCATGGTCACGGGGCATAATGCGTGGGAGCTTGAGCACCATCTGGCAAACAACGGGCTTATTTTTCTCCGCAACGAGCAGTACCGCACGACCCAGATGTTCGACTCGGCAAAAATCGGGCTTGAGTATCTCAAGGATAAGTGCGACGGCATTTTATTTACGCCGGTTGACATCCCGCTTTTTACCGCCTCCACCGTGAGCGCACTCATGGACTGCGGGGCAAGGCTCGTGTGCCCGGTGTGCGAGGGCAGGCGCGGGCATCCGATTTTAATAGGCACGGAGCTTGTGGACACTATTCTGGCTTATCGCGGAGAGGGCGGACTCGGCGGCGCTATCGAGCACTGCGGTGCGGAGATGACGGAGATAGCCGTTGAGGACAGCGGCATCCTGCATGACGCGGACACCCCGGAGGACTACAGGGCGCTTTTGAGCTATCACAATCGGCAGCTTGTAAGACCGATAATAAACGTGGAGCTTGCAAAGGAGAAGGTCTTTTTTGACCGGAAGATTGCAATGCTCCTCACGCTTGTCGAGGAGACGAATTCCGTTCGCAGTGCCTGTCAGTGTATGCAGATATCGTATTCGACCGGCTGGAACATAATACGCCGCCTTGAAACGGAGCTCGGGCGGACGTTGGTTGAGCGCAGTCAGGGCGGACTCGGCGGCGGTCAGAGCAGGCTTACGGGAGACGGGCTGCGCCTTTTGGAGAAATATAACGAATTTGAGCGGAGGCTGCGTGAGAAGGGCGACCGGCTCTTTCAGGACTGCTTCGGTGAGCTGCTGTGAGCCGGCGCGTGTATCTTATCCGGCACGGAAGGCCGGATTTCCCGGACGGGAGCTGCTGCCTCGGGAGGACGGATATTCCGCTCGGCACGATAGGGCATATGCAGTCCTGTCTTGCGGCGCGGGAGCTTGAGCACGCCGGGATAAGCGCGGTATTTACAAGCCCGCTTTCGAGAGCGCGCGAGACGGCGGCGTATTTTTCGCCCTCGGCTGTAGTTGTACCGGGACTTCGTGAGGCGGATATGGGACTGTGGGACGGTCTGAGCTTCCGCGAGATAAAGGAGCGTTTTCCGGAGCTGTACGAGCGGCGCGGCGTGGATATGAGCGTTCCGATACCCGGCGCGGAGGAGCCGCAGGCGGCGCTTTGCCGCTTTGAGGAGGCGCTCATGGAATGTCTTGACAAAAGCAGCGGGGATATCGCGGCGATTTCCCACTCGGCGGTCATCAGACTCATGGCGGCAAGGCTTTTCGGAACCGCGCTTGAGAGCAGCCGGGAGTACCGTGTCCCGTACTGCGCCTGCGTGACGCTCGAATATGACGGCGGCTTTCGCCTTGTGAAAATCGGAGAGGCTCCGCGGCCTGAGTTGGACAGAGCCTTGTGTCTGCGTCTGCTGCACGCTGCGGGAGCACCGGAGAATGTCATCGAGCATTGCGCCGCCACCGCCGAGGAAGCGCTGAGGATTGCCGCCGCGCTGAAGGAAAGCGGGAATGATATCGACGCGGAGCTTGTGGAAAACGCGGCACTGCTGCACGATATTGCGCGGAGTCTGCCGGAGCATTCACGGCGCGGCGCGGACTGGCTGAGCGAGCTCGGCTATACCCGTGAGGCGGAGCTGATTCGGCGGCATCACGAGCCGGAGGCGGCCTCGCTTGAGCTTACGGCACTCTGCCTTGCGGATAATCTCAGACTCGGAGCACGGCGCGTGAGTCTTGAGGAGCGCTTTTCCGAAAGCCTGAAAAAGTGCCGGGATGACGAGGCGCTCAGGGCGCATGAGAGACGCAGACGCGAGGCGCTTGCCGCGGCGCGGAGAATAAACGGGCTTTGCGGCAGAGAGGTTATAAATATCAAGTAATAATATAGATGAATAGAGGAAAAGAGCATGGAAAGGATAGAGGTTTGCTGCCCACAGAGCGGCGGGGAGGAGCATTTCTCCGGCTGCCTTATCTGCGGCGCGGATATGCCGCTTTGTAAGCTTGGGTGCAAATATACTGCACTCAACCGAGAGTGCATAGGAGGCGATTGCCCGTATTTTCAAAAATAAACAGCAGCTGCTTAATATACAAGACAAGGAGGTTATCTAATGAAGCTTATCAAAACCGAGGACGCAGTGGGTCATGTGCTGTGCCATGACATCACGCAGATAATCAAGGGCGTGGCCAAGGACGCGGTATTCCGCAAGGGGCATATCATCACCGAAAAGGACATACCGGTGCTTCTGTCGGTCGGCAAGGACAATATCTATGTCTGGGAAAAGGACGAGAATATGCTCCACGAGGACGAGGCGGCGGAGATACTCCGCAGCATCTGCCAGAACGAGAATATGCACGCGACGGCGCCCAAGGAGGGCAAGATAGAGCTTATCGCGGATATTGACGGTCTGCTGCTAGTTGACCTTGAGCGGCTTCGCGCCATAAATTCGCTCGGTGACATGATGATAGCCGCACGGCACTCCGGCTTCATGGTGAAAAAGGGCGACAAGCTCTGCGGTACGCGCGTCATACCCCTTGTCATTGCAAAGGAGCGCATGGAGCAGGCAAAATTGCTTGCCGGGGACGAGCCTATAATGCGCCTTGTGCCGGTGAGACCGAGGAAATACGGTCTTGTCACGACCGGCAACGAGGTGTTCTACGGGCGCATTGAGGATACCTTCAGCCCGGTGGTTCAGGCAAAGCTTGCGGAATTCGGCTGCGAGATGGCGGCGCACGTCATACTGAACGACGACCATGAAAAAATCACCGCCGCGATAAACGATATGCTTGCGCAGGGCTGCGAGATGGTTCTCTGCACCGGCGGCATGAGCGTTGACCCCGACGATAAGACCCCGCTTGCCATCAAGAATACCGGCGCGAATATCGTCTCCTACGGCGCGCCCGTGCTGCCCGGAGCGATGTTTCTCGTGTCGTATTCCCAGGACGGCCGCCCCGTCTGCGGTCTGCCCGGCTGCGTGATGTACGCAAAGCGCACTATATTTGACCTTGTGCTGCCCTACCTCGTCACGGACACGCCCATTACTAAACAATGGCTTGCGGGACTCGGCAACGGCGGACTCTGCCTCAACTGCCCGGTGTGCCATTTCCCCAACTGCGGCTTCGGCAAGGGAAGATGAGCCATGCTTGACAGATATGGGCGAGAAATAGATTATATGCGCATTTCCGTGACCGACCGCTGCAACCTGCGCTGCCGATACTGTATGCCCGAGCCTATAGACGCGCTGGGGCACGGGGAAATTCTCCGTTATGAGGAGATACTGCGCATATGCCGCACCGCCTCGGAGCTGGGGATAAGAAAATTTAAGGTCACGGGCGGAGAGCCGCTTGTCCGTGCCGACTGTGCGAGCTTTATCGCCGCGCTCAAGAGGCAGAGCGGGACGGAGCAGGTCACGCTGACGACAAACGGACTCTTACTCGGAAAAAATCTGGATGCGCTTGCCGCCGCAGGGCTTGACGGCATAAACATAAGCCTCGACAGCCTGAATGCGGAGCGCTATACGCGAATAAGCGGACACCCCGAGGGCGCGGAGCTGCTGAAGCGCATAATGCAGGCCGTAGAGGAAGCCTGCGCGATGGGGCTGCGTACAAAGCTAAACGCCGTGCTGCTGGAGGAAACCGAGGAGGACGCGCCGGAGCTTGCCGCCATAGCGGAGGAGCTTCCGGTGGACGTGCGCTTTATAGAGCTTATGCCCATCGGCTTCGGCACGGCGATGCGGCGAGTCTCACCGGACGATATTCTCTCGGCGCTGAGAAAGCGCTGGCCAGACCTTGCCCCGACGGACGAAAGGCGCGGCAACGGTCCTGCGCATTATTATAAGAGCGATTTGCTGCTCGGCAGGATAGGCTTTATAGACGCCGTGAGCCACAAGTTCTGCGCCGACTGCAACCGGGTACGCCTGACGAGTACGGGACAGCTAAAGCCCTGCTTGTGCTACGCCGACTCCGCCGACCTGCGCACGCTCATCCGAGGCGGCTGCACGGACGATGAGCTGCGTGAGGCGCTGAAAATCTCGATATACAATAAGCCGCGTGCGCACTGCTTCGACACGGGCGCCGCCGTCACCGAGCGGCACGCAATGAGTCAGATAGGAGGATAACAGCATGGGAAAGGTTATAGCCGTATGCACGAGCGACCGTAAGGGTCTGCAAAAGCACGATGTAAATACCGCGCACTTCTCCGCCGAATGGGGCATTGACGGCGACGCGCACGCCGGGAGCTGGCACAGACAGGTGAGTCTTCTGAGTGCCGACAAGATAGAGGCCTTCAATAAGCGTGGGGCAAACGTCATTCCCGGTGCCTTCGGAGAAAATCTTGTGGTCGAGGACTTCGACTTTCGGGCGCTGCCCGTGGGCACGCTGCTGCGCTGCGGCGATGTGCTGCTGGAGATGACGCAGATAGGCAAGGAGTGCCACAGCCATTGCGAGATATACAAGAAAATGGGCGAGTGCATCATGCCGCGTGAGGGCGTGTTTGCCCGCGTCATCGAGCCGGGTAGCATCAGTGTCGGAGATGAGATGAGCATCGAAAAGCGCGAGGGGCATTTCCCGTGGCAGGCTGCGGTCATCACGCTCAGCGACAAGGCGGCGGCGGGGGAGCGCAAGGACGAGAGCGGTCCCGCGATAGCAAAGCGCCTGCGCGAGGCAAGCTACGAGGTCGTGGAGGAAATAGTTATCCACGACGATGAGCGGGTTTTGAAGCAGCAGCTTATTCGGCTCTGCGACCAGCGGCAGCTTGACCTCATACTTACGACCGGCGGCACGGGCTGCTCGGCGCGGGATATTACGCCCGAGGCAACGATTGCAATCGCGGATAAAAACGTCCCCGGCATTGCCGAGGCTATGCGCGCCGAGTCTCTCAAAATCACCAGGCACGCAATGATTTCCCGCGCCGCCTCCGTTATCCGGGGTAAAACGCTTATTATCAATCTCCCCGGCAGCCCCCGCGCCTGCATGGAGAATATGGACGTATTTATGGACACCATCCCCCATGCCATGGGGCTTCTCCGCAACGAGGTACACGACTGCGCAAGAAAATAAAAAGCAGGTATTTCTTCAGCACATATAACCGCGTTAAGTCGCGCTTATATAAATATTTTTCTGAAAAAGGAGAAACGAACATGAAGAAAACCCTCACACTGCTGCTCACGCTTGCACTGCTCTTCACACTTGCCGCCTGCGGCTCGCCCGCGGCTCAAAGTAAGGGAGAGAAGGAAGAAATCATCGTCTTTGCCGCCGCTTCAATGACCGAGACTCTAAATCAGGTCAAGGATGTCTACGAGAAGGAAAACAACGTCACCATCACCTATAACTTTGACTCCTCCGGTACGCTCAAGACCCAGATACAGGAGGGCGCGGACTGCGACCTCTTTATCTCCGCCAGTCAAAAGCAGATGAATCAGCTCGACTTAAGCTCCGACAAGGAGATAAACAAGGAGGGGCTGGACTTTGTCGCCGGCGATACGCGCCTGAACCTGCTCGAAAATAAGGTGGTGCTTGTCGTCCCCGAGGGCAATCCCAAGAGCATAGAGAGCTTTGACGACCTTGCGGCAAGGCTTGCCGAGGGCAGCATACTGATGGCAATGGGCAACAGTGACGTGCCTGTCGGTCAGTACACGCAGAAGATACTCAATTTCTACGGGCTTGATGAGGAAGCCCTCGCCAAGAGCGGCGTCATTACCTACGGCAGCAACGTCAAGGAGGTCACAACTCAGGTCTCCGAGGGCAGCGTTGACTGCGGCATAGTCTACTGCACGGATGCCTTCTCCGCGGGGCTTACGGTCATTGACGGCGCAAGCAAGGATATGTGCGGTCAGGTCATCTATCCCGCCGCGGTATTAAAGACTGCGAAGAACCCCGATGCAGCCAAGGCCTTCCTTGACTATCTCACGGGCAGCGAGACCATGGCGATTTTTGAGGCTGTCGGCTTCTCTCCGGTAGCGTAAAGCCTGAGACGCAGAATTGGCAGCGCATTTATTTGCGCTGCCAATCCGAGGTATATAATATGAACATTGACTGGTATCCGCTTATAAACTCACTGAGCATTGCGGCTATAA
>ENA-UEQL01001531-UEQL01001531.1-human-gut-metagenome-genome-assembly--contig:-NODE-1531-length-15971-cov-6.226501_pt1 | contig 15971 bp, 7 predicted proteins | sample MGYA00242905_ERZ507926 | MGnify/ENA primary metagenome ERZ507926 (study PRJEB26167, sample SAMN06115531) | human gut metagenome | host: Homo sapiens | place: China:Henan | collected 2015-09-09 | study...
GGACAAAGAACAAAGATCCGAAGGGTAAGGTAAGCATTCGCGAGGTAAATATTGAAGACCTCTTGCCACGTGATGAAATTCAAGTGGATATGGATAGTGTAGGAGCGCTCTTGCGTGGACGCAAGGTCCTTATTACAGGTTCGGCCGGTAGCATTGGTTCTGAAATGGTACGACAGATTGCTATCTATTCACCTGCCGAAATGATGCTCATCGACCAAGCAGAAACGCCGCAACACGACATTCGCTTGATGATGAAAAATCAATATCCTAACATTGCGGCTCAAACCGTCGTTACGAGTATCTGTAAGGAAGATCGCATGGAAGAAATCTTCCGCACGTTCCGTCCCGACTATGTGTTCCACGCAGCTGCTTACAAGCACGTGCCCATGATGGAGGACAATCCCAGTGAGAGTGTACAAAACAATGTGTGGGGTACGAAGGTGATAGCTGACCTTAGTGTAAAGTATGGCGTAAAGAAGTTCGTCATGATCTCAACTGATAAGGCTGTTAATCCCACCAACGTAATGGGCTGTTCAAAGCGTATATGTGAAATTTACGTGCAAAGTCTTGATAAAGCCATTAAGGAAGGCAAGATAAAGGGCGAGACTCAATTTGTTACCACTCGCTTTGGTAATGTGTTAGGTTCGAATGGATCAGTCATTCCTTTGTTCCGCAAGCAATTAGCAGCAGGAGGCCCATTAACGGTGACACACCCTGACATCATACGTTTCTTCATGCTTATTCCTGAAGCTTGTAAGTTAGTGCTTGAAGCGGGTACGCATGGCAAGGGTGGTGAGATATTCGTATTCGACATGGGTGAACCTGTACGCATTGCCGACTTGGCACGACGCATGATATTGCTCAGTGGTGCTTCGAATGTAGAGATTACCTTTACTGGATTGCGAGAGGGTGAAAAGCTCTATGAAGAAGTGCTGAATGAGAATGAAAATACCTTACCTTCATTCCATAAGAAGATCCGTATTGCCATGGTGCGCAGTTATGAATATGCTGACGCAGAACGCGACTTAGAAGAGTTGCGTAGCATAGCCGCCCAATACGACGATATGGCTACGGTACGCAAGATGAAAGAAATCGTACCAGAGTATATCAGTAAGCACTCACGCTATGAAGTGTTGGACGAAAAGAAATAATTTGAAATAAGTTAGTGATGCAGCAAGTGTTATCTTGATTAAGGTAGCACTTGCTGCCTTTTTGTAACCTATTCGCTAATCCAAATGAGCAAAAGAGAGTTTGCTATCATTTTGTCATGGTGAGAAAAGATGGATGTGCGAAAGTAAACGTATCTTGAAGGTACTTTTCTATACGTAATTATTACCTTCGTATTTTATGTTTCATGTTTCACTTTTTATCTCTAATGTGTTGGTTTTCAATTATTATAAGAGGTGAAACATATAGCTTTGATGTTTCATTTTATGTTTCATGTTTCATTTTATGTTTCATGTTTCATTTTATGTTTCATGTTTCACTTTTCAAAATACTGAGGGAGCGATCTGTCTCTCCCTCAGTGTTTTTGAATCTCTCCCTCGGTGTTTTTGAATCTCTCCCTCGGTGTTTTTGAATCGCTCCCTCGGTGTTTTTGAATCGCTCCCTCAGTGTTTTTTTAAGATGAAACATTGAAACGAAAAGTGAAACATTGGTGTGCTATGTTTCATAACGTAAAGATGTTGATAATCAGTGTGCTATGATAAAAAATGAAATATGAAACATAAAAATAGCAAAGGTAAAATATATGTAAGCGAAAGAAACTTATTTAGGGCATTCTGAAAAAATAGTAAAGGTCGATAATCTGTAATTTGTTATTCGAATTAGGTTTTAAAATAGTTTTAAAGTAGCTTTTATACGTGTTAAATCTTTCATTATGTAATAATTTCGTAACTTTGCAAAGGATTGGCCATTTATAAAAAATGGTTGAGATTATGAATAGTAATTAGAACGAATGAAACGACTCCTTTATATAATCGTGTTGATGTTAATACCTTTTACGGTGTTGGCCCAACAACTTGGTGATGATAAGGCAACTGCTGAAGCACAATCAAAAGACTCAGTGGTAGTGAGCCTGCTGACTTGTACGCCAGGGCAGTTAGTATATGAATTGTATGGTCACACCGCAATACGTGTAAAGGAAGTTGGTGCGCGCCAAAGCGATTGGGTGTTTAATTATGGCACTTTCTCGTTTAATCAGCCCCGCTTTGTGTGGCGTTTCATGTTGGGAGAGACTGACTACGAGTTGGGCGTCGTACCTTATAGCATATTCTACGAATTTTATGTAAAGGAAGGACGCGGCATTGATGAGCAAGTACTCAATTTGTCGTTCACTGAGGCTAAGCGCTTGGTAGACGCATTGAGTAAGAACTTAGAGCCAGAGAATGCAACCTATCGTTACAACTTTTTCTATGACAACTGCGTGACGCGTGCATTGCGCCAAATAGAAAATGCGGTTGAAGGCACGGTAGTTTGGCCAAAGGCCAACGAAAACAAAACGCTGCGCGACATAGTGCATGAGTTTTCAACCCCCAGTCCTTGGAACGAGTTTGGGCAAGACCTCTTATTGGGAGCTGAGGCCGATGAAAAGGCTGACCTCGCAAAGCAGCAGTTCGCCCCGATATATGCCGAACGCTTTGTAACAGGTGCCATGATAAAGGATAAGGACGGTAAGGTGCGCCATTTGGCAGCCCCTGTTCGCACCCTTTTACCCGCACAACCTGGTGTGCAAACAGAAGAAAGTGGCTTTCCTATCAGTCCAACTGTAGTGTTTGGTATAATTCTTGTATTGACAATAGCTATTAGCACGGCTGAGTTGTTGAAGAAGAAACGTTATTGGCAGTACGACGTGTTGCTTATGGTGGCACAAGGCTTAACGGGGTGTATTATCACCTTCTTGTTCTTCTTCTCGTCACACCCCGCAGTGGGTAGTAATTGGCTAATAACGTTGTTTAACCCCTTGCCCTTGGTGCTCTTCCCTTGGTTTATGAAGGCTGCAGCAGTGGGTAAGCGTAGTTGGGTAATGTACGTGCAAGGTGTGCTTGTCGTATTATTTATTCTCTCAGCAGTGTTGGGCGTACAACAATATCCTACTGAAGTGTATTTAATCGCGGTGACATTATTAGTTCGCGTGATAGAACACTTTAGGCCCGAAATAAGAAAAGATTAATAAGTTTAGTGAGTTTATGAGTTTAATAAGTTTATTTTATAACCTCATAACCTCCAAACAGGAAACCGAATTATTAGAATATCCCATAAATGATTAATCATCACAACCTACACTCACAGCGTGCTGCAGTAATGCGGTTGCCACTGCTTGTGTCGTTGCTTACCGCAATGACCGTGTTGTCGGCTTCCGAAGTAAAGGCTGCAGGTACGGGGGTGCCCCGTGTTGTGGTAAACATATTGGTAGATCAGTTACGCACTGACTATCTGAATGCCTTCATGCCCCTTTATGGGCAGGAAGGCTTTGTGCGTTTGCTTGGAGAGGGGCGTGTATATTCCCAGGCAGAGTATCCGCAGTATCGTCCCGATCGAGCCTCGGCAGCAGCAACACTCGCTACAGGCACCACTCCTTACAATCATGGCATTGTAGGCATGAAGTGGTTAGATCGCGAAACGTTGCGTCCCGTATTTTGTGTAGACAATGCACAGTATGCAGGCATACAAACTGCTGATGCTTCGGCTCCCACCTTCTTAGGCGTATCGACGATTGGTGACGAGTTAAAGGTGGCCACCGAAGGTAAGGCGCTCGTGTATGCAATCGCCCCTTATCGCGATGCGGCCGTATTGAGTGCAGGTCATGCCGCTGATGGTGCCGTATGGATTGACGACCGCACAGGACAGTGGTGTACAACCTCTTATTATGGCAAGTCGTTACCAACTTGGGCGGCCGTACTTAATAGTAGCGGCGGACTGAACGAACGATTGAAGTCGCTTACGTGGAAACCTTCAAACGACTTGGTGGGCAACTTCTCTTACTTCCTCTCAGGAGGTATGAAGAAACCCTTTGCACATAAGTTTGTGGGCAATGGCCGTTTCGCTTCGTTCAAGACCAGTGGCTTGGTCAATACTGAGATAGCGCGAGCAGCCACACAATGTGTGGAAGGCACCATGTTGGGCACTGACGATGTGACTGACTACTTGGCACTGACCTTTTATGCAGGTAATATCGACCACCGCACGGTGAGTGAAAGCCCTATGGAGTTGCAAGACACCTACGTGCGACTCGATCAAGCTTTAGCGCAACTCATTAAGTCCGTCGAACACAAAGTAGGGAAGGGCAAGGCCTTGTTTGTACTCACCTCGACAGGCTATGCTGACGAAGAGAATAACGACCTGACCAAATATCGCATTCCAACGGGGACGTTCGATGTGGAGCGTGCCGCAGGATTGTTGAATATGTACTTCGTGGCCGTTTATGGTCAAGGTAAATACGTTGATGCCTGTTTTGGTACGCAGCTTTATCTAAATCACAAGTTGATAGAACAGAAGCAAATCAACTTGGCCGAAATGTTAGAGCGGGCGCAAGACTTCTTATTGCAACTCTCAGGCGTAAAAGATGTCTATACCTCCTCACGTCTCTTGCAAGGCGCATGGACACCGGGTATCAGCCGCATGCGTGGGGCATACAATTCACGTTACTCGGGCGACATCATGATAGAGGTGGCACCAGGGTGGCACTATGTGAATAATACCACACGCGAAAATCAGTTGGTGCGTGAATCGTATATTCCATTCCCAATCATATTCTTAGGTGAGGGCTTTAAGGCCGAAACGATTAGCCAGCCCGTCACGATTGATTATGTGGCTCCGACTCTGTCGAAGGCCATGCGTATTCGAGCACCGAATGCTTGTAGCGTGGCACCGCTATTATAAATGTGCAAATGCGTAGGAAATGTGCAAATGTGTGAATGTGCAAATGTGCAAATGATTGGATGCGCAAATGATTAAAAGCGGTGCGTTCAGCAACTGGGGGGGGCAGGCCTTTGGCCTACGGAAGAACTCCCTAATGTTTTCCAAAAAGAACACTTTATTATACACTAAAAAACAAAAAACGCTTGTGCTCAGTTCCTTCTAACGAGGGTAGGGCAGAAGTGACCCACGATATTATGGATATTAATAAAATTCTCAGCAAGTTATTCGGTAACAAGTCTTCACGTGACATGAAGGCCATTCAGCCCTGGGTTGAAAAGATCAAGGCAGCTTATCCTGCCATTCAAGCACTCGACAACGATGGCTTACGTGCCAAGACCAAGGAGTGGCAAGAAAAGATTCAGCACTCTGCCGACGACATCAAGGAAAAGATTGAAGCGTTGAAGGCAAAGGTAGAAGAAACTCCTATTGAAGACCGTGAGGTAATCTTCAACCAGATAGACAAACTCGAAACGCAAGTGCTCGACAAGATGGAGGAAGCACTCAACGAGGCATTGCCCGAAGTACTCGCCATTGTAAAGGATACAGCACGCCGCTTTGCTGAGAACGAAACCGTAGAGGTAACAGCCAACGACTTTGACCGTGAATTGGCCACGAACCACGACTTTGTAACCATCGAAGGCGATAAGGCTATCTATCAGAACCACTGGATAGCTGGTGGTAACGATACGAAGTGGAACATGGTACACTACGATGTACAGCTGTTTGGTGGTGTCGTACTGCACCAAGGTAAGATTGCCGAAATGGCAACGGGTGAAGGTAAAACCCTCGTAGGTACTCTCCCCGTATTCTTGAATGCCTTGACAGGTAATGGTGTACACGTCGTAACGGTCAATGACTATTTGGCTAAGCGTGACTCAGAATGGATGGGTCCGCTCTATATGTTCCACGGCCTTTCGGTTGACTGCATCGATAAGCACCAACCCAACTCAGAGAGCCGCCGCCGTGCCTACCAAGCCGATATCACGTTCGGTACGAATAATGAATTCGGCTTTGACTACTTGCGCGACAATATGGCCATGAGTCCGAAGGACTTGGTACAACGTCGTCACAACTATGCTATCGTCGATGAGGTAGACTCTGTATTGATCGACGATGCACGTACTCCGTTGATTATCTCAGGTCCTGTGCCCAAGGGTGATGACCAACTCTACGAACAATACCAACCCTTGGTAGAGCGTTTGGTAGCTGTACAGCGTAAGTTGGCTACACAATATCTGGCCGAAGCCAAGCAAATGATTGGTTCGGGCGATAAGCAAAAGGAAGAAGAAGGTTTCCTCCAACTCTTCCGCAGCCACAAGGCACTGCCTAAGAACAATCCATTGATTAAGTTCCTCTCAGAGACTGGTATCAAGGCGGGTATGCTCAAGACGGAGGAAATCTATATGGAGAACAACAACCGTCGTATGCCCGAGGCTGTTGAACCTCTTTACTTCGTTGTAGATGAGAAGATGCACAGCGTCGACCTCACTGACAAGGGTAACAAGTGGTTGGCCGACCAAGTGAACGACGATCAACTCTTCGTCCTCCCCGACATCACTTCTATTCTTTCAGCGCTCGAGGCCGATACGACTATCAGCGATGAAGAGCGTGTAGCAAAGAAGGACGAAGTGTTACAAGACTACGCGATCAAGAGCGACCGTGTACATACGATTCTCCAGTTGCTGAAGGCTTATACCATGTTCCGCATCAATGAAGAGTATGTGGTAATGGACGGTCAAGTAAAGATAGTCGACGAACAGACAGGTCGTATCATGGAAGGCCGTCGTTGGAGTGATGGCCTGCACCAGGCTGTTGAGGCCAAGGAACACGTAAAGGTAGAGGCTGCAACGCAGACTTTCGCTACGATTACATTGCAGAACTACTTCCGTATGTATCATAAGTTGGCTGGTATGACGGGTACGGCTATTACAGAGGCTGGTGAGTTCTGGAACATCTACAAACTCGATGTAGTAGAAATTCCTACCAACCGCCCCATTGCGCGTATCGATATGAACGACCGCGTCTATAAGACCAAGCGCGAAAAGTATAAGGCTGTCATCGAAGAGATTGAGAAGATGCGTCTCGCAGGTCGCCCCGTATTGGTAGGTACGACCAACGTCGATGTGAGCGAACTCTTGAGCCGTATGCTCCAACTCCGTGGCATTCCTCACCAAGTATTGAATGCTAAGTTGCACCAGAAGGAGGCTGACATCGTAGCCAAGGCTGGTCAGAGTAACTTGGGCAAGGTAGTGATTGAAGACGCTGACGGCAATAAGCACGAAGAAGAGCGCATGCTCGGTGCTGTAACCATTGCAACGAACATGGCTGGTCGTGGTACGGATATTAAGCTCACCGATGAAGTGAAGGCCGCAGGTGGTTTGGCTATTATCGGTACAGAACGTCACGAGAGCCGTCGTGTCGACCGTCAGTTGCGTGGTCGTGCAGGTCGTCAAGGTGACCCTGGTTCGTCTGTATTCTTCGTTTCGTTGGAAGACAACTTGATGCGTCTGTTCGCTTCTGAGCGCATTGCTCGCGTAATGGATAAGTTGGGCTTCAAGGACGGCGAGATGATTGAGGCCAAGATGATTAATAATAGCATCGAACGTGCACAACGCAAGGTAGAAGAGAACAACTTCGGTATTCGTAAGCGCTTGTTGGAATATGACGACGTGATGAACAAGCAGCGTACTGTTATCTATGAGAAGCGTCGCCACGCTTTGATGGGTGAACGTGTAGGCATGGACATCGCCAATATGATTTGGGACCGCGTAATCAATATCATCGACAAGAACGACTACGAAGGTTGCAAGGAAGGTTTCATCGAAATCTTTGCCATGGAAGTACCTTTCACAGAGGCTGAGTTTGATAGTATGAAGCGTGACGACTTATATGAAAAGGCATTTGAAGCTGCTATGGCTGCCTTTAAGCGTAAGACTGACCGCATGGCCGAGGTAGCAATGCCTGTTATCAAGCAGGTATATGAAAATCAAGGCGAGATGTACGAAAACATTCTTGTGCCTATTACTGACGGTAAGTTGATGTACAACATTCGCACCAACTTGAAGTTGGCTTATGATACAGAGTCGAAGGAAGTCGTGAAGGACTTTGAGAAGGCTATTATTCTTCACAACATTGACGATGCTTGGAAGGAGAACCTTCGCGAACTTGACGACTTGAAGAAGTCGGTTCAGAATGCTTCTTATGAACAGAAGGATCCGCTCCTCGTGTTCAAGCTTGAGAGTGTACAACTCTTCGACAAAATGGTGAATCGTATTAATAACGAGACGGTCGCTACGTTGATGCGTGGTCAGATACCAGTTCAGGCTCCACAGGAGGTGCAAGAGGCTGCTCCTGAAGAACCTACTCAGCAGCAAAACCTCACCACTACGCATGAAACACTTGACGAGGCTGGCGACCCTGAAGCTGCCGCTGCAGCAGGACGCGATACGCGCGAACAGAGCAATCAGCCGCTCGTAAAGGAGAAGGCTCCTGGTCGTAACGATCCCTGTCCTTGTGGAAGTGGTAAGAAGTTTAAGGATTGCCACGGCAAGAATTTATAATCTCTTGAGTTAACAAGTTGACAAGTTGACAAGTAACGGGTTAACAGGTAAGTTTGTAATGAACAAACGTTATCTGTTAACCCGTTTCTCGTTTGGAAATGTATGGCTGATAAACTGCATTTTATCGACCTAACGAGAATGAACATTAATTATTCCATTAATTTTTTCGTTAATGTTCATTCTCGTTAGGCCGATAAATTGCAGTTTATAAACGCGATGTGTTATAGAGTCCTTTAAATTAGCGCAAAGCGCGTAATGCAATTTTTGTTTTTGCATTACGCGCTTTGTGCTTAAAAGAATCTTAGTGTATTCGTGTTACTTCACCACCATCTTGCGAGTCAAGTTGTTAGCAGTAGTGCTGACTTGGAAGAGGTAAACGCCAGGAGCCATGCCTTGCAAGCTGATAACCTGTTCGTCGCCATGGCGAGGAGTGGTGATGTGGCGTGACTCAACTACCTGACCATTCATTGAAACGATGCGAAGGTCAGCATACGACTCGTCGTTGTTGAAGAGTACCTTCCAACTGTCATCATCCTTTTGCATGGTGATAGGAGTTGTCGTGTTGTAAGTTTCGTTAATGGCGGTACGCATCAAAATAGCCTCTTTCAGACCATTGTAAGCGTCAATTTTGCCATATCCCCAAGAGTTGTTCCACTCCGTGTTGCGACCTGTATAGCTGTCATGACGAGCCGTCTTCTTAATAATAGCCTTTACGTCAGCGGGCGTTAAATCGGGGTTAGCTTGCAACCAAAGGGCTACGATACCCGTTACTACAGGACAAGCCATTGACGTACCATTCATCACACCATAGTAGAAGCTATTGCCGTTAGACTCAATCTCTTGTACGCGTGAGGAAGCCATGCTTGTGAATTCTTTCGACTTCTTAGAGAAAGCAGAGGTTATGCAACCGCCAGGAGCAGCTACAGTGGGCTTGTTAGGATCAATAGCACTGAGTGAAGGACCTTTGCTTGAGAACTTGCTTAAGCCCCCCGTTTCGCCAATGCTTGAAGCGTATGAATATGAACCACCATCTATGGAAGTAAAGTTTGTAGCAGCATTGTATGAGGCTACGGCAATAGAATTTGGCACTGAAGCACCTGCTTCGCCTACGATGTAGTTGTCGTTACCTTGAATAGAAGTAATGGTAGTACGAGTGCCGTCATCATTGGTGATTGACTTTGAGATACGCTCAAAGGTGCAAAGATAGCTGTCAGTGTCAGACCATGCGTGTACGGTCTTACCAGCCTTACCTGTGATTTCCCAACAAAGTATGGCACCGCTTACTGACGTTTTACCCGTTACTTGCTTGGCTAAATCATTGATTTGAATACCTAAGGTGCAGAACTGACGATTGTTGTAGGCATCAATGCCTTTATCGTACATATAATTTGAGCCTAACTGTTGGTCAGTTGGATAATACACCTTATTATTATAAATGATGACAGGCTTAATGCTTAGGCTTTCCTTACCGTCAGTGTCAGTACCCCAAGCTTGTGTCCGGGCAATGCCGTCTTGATTATTGACATCAGGCTTTAGGTAGAAGTAAGCCTTTTCGTCGTCAGCAGTGAAAGTGTAACTTGCGTGAATGCGGTTTCCTCCACTGTTGCCCATTGCACCTACGGCAATGGCTCCTTTGCCTAACAACTTGTCAATGGTCTGGTCGAAAGCTGATGTACCATCGTGTGGACCTAAGTTGGTACCGAAACTCATGTTGACAACAAAAGGCTTACCCTCGTTTGCAGCATACTTCTGAATAGCTGCGAACTGTACGGGTACTACTGCATTGTCGAAATTTGACATCATGGGCAGAAGTTCTGCACCAGTGGCAATGCCGTAATAGTCAGAACCTTCTATCTTATTGCCCATGGCAATGTTGGCTACGTGGGTAGCATGTCCGACTTGGTCGTTAGGATCAGACGTTGGAGCTGAGGTACGCAAGCCGCCACTTGATTGGCTACTACCCCAACGTTTGCTGCGACCTGTAAAGGCTATGTGCTTAAACTCAAAGCCTTGATCAATTACGCCAATGATAACGCCTGTGCCGTCGTATGGAGTGTCAAGTCCTGTGCCAGCTTGCACCTTGGCGACTCCCGTCTCGGTACGCACGTGGTTCATCAAGGGGCGTGCTTGGCGTGATTGGTTGATATAGAGTACACCTTCTTCTGCAGCCAAGGTGGGGATAAAGTGAGCAGGAATGTTGGCCATTATAAATTGGTCGCCAGCCGTTTCGGCATGATAACCTTCAGCGGTAATAAATTCGGCTATGGCATCGGCCATGCCCACGGCTGTCGTAACGCTCAAGCATAGGGTGCTATCGGGCGTAACGGTCTGTAGGCCGCGTGCACTAATGCGCTTTACACTGTTGCCTTTAATCAGAGCGTCGAATGATTGGCTCCACTTACGTCCTGTGTTGTACACCTTTATCTCTTGTGCGGTTGCTGCCACTGACATTAATGCCATAGCGGCTGCTAAAAAGGCTTTCTTATTCATTTCTTCTAAGTAATATATATATTCTTCTGTTGTTATTTTGATTTTCTGTTTGCGTAATGACTTCGGTTATAGCCAAAACGCTGCAAATTTACGTATAATTATTTACAATCGTTTGTGTTTCAATAAAATACCAATCATTTTGCATCGAAATTAGTATTATTTTACAAAAGTGTTATCAATGCATACATTTGTCTATATTAACATAAATGACTACTTTTGCGGCTCAATATCTTTAAAAACGTGCAAGAAGCATGTAATCGTGTAGAGCAAAGCATCCATTTGCACATTCACACATTTGCACATTTGCACATAAATTAATTACTCATGTACAACACAACAAAACAAGCACGTGTCGCTACCTTTAGCCATTTCAATCGTAAAGGGTGGAGCCTATTTGGTGCGCTTCATCGCGAAGTGCGCATTGGAGTGCTGAGTGTTGCTACTTTAGCCTGTGCTACGCCACGACTCATGGCCAGCACATTACTTACGGCTGAAGGAAATGACAACACTACACTGCGTACTGACACCTTGGCCTTAGGCGAAGCTGCCGTATCGGCCTCACGTGCTCCCATGACAGCCAACGTGGCTGCACGACAAGTGTTGACGCTTACGCACGACGACCTTGCTGCGGCGGGGGTGCAAAGCCTCAACGACGTTCTCAAACTCTCAGCTGGCGTTGATGTCCGACAACGCGGAGGGTTTGGTATTCAAACGGACATAAGCATTGACGGCGGAACACACGACCAAATTACGATTCTTCTTAATGGTGTTCCCCTTGTTAACCCACAGACGGGCCATAATGCGGCCGATTTTCCTGTAAACATAGCTGACATTGAGCGCATCGAAATACTCGAGGGCGCTGCATCACGCGTAATGGGTAGTCAAGCCTTTAGTGGGGCTATTAATGTGGTAACGCGTAATAATAATACGCCGACTCACCTTGAGGCACTGCTCGAAGGTGGTTCGTATGGAACTGTTAAAGGTGAAGCTCGCACAGCTTGGCAATGGGCCAAACATTGGAGCGGTTCGGCCAGTGGTAGCTATCAGCGTTCTGATGGGGCAGTACAAAATAGTGCCTTCAAAGGGGGCAAGGGGTATGGACAATTATCCTACGATGCTCCAGACTTTCGCTTCGACCTACAAGCGGGTGCTACGGCCAATGACTTTGGAGCCAACACATTCTATTCGGCTGCCTACCCCAATCAATGGGAGGCGACTCGTCGCTACCTCGTATCGGCACGGGCTGAGAGTAAAGGACGCGTTCACCTTGTGCCCCAACTTTCGTGGGTGCGGAGTCTCGACCACTTCCAATTAATTAAAGATAGCCAAACGGGTGAGAACTTTCATCGAGGCGATGTCTATACCGCAGGCCTGAATGCTTGGACTCAGTGGGCATTGGGCCGCACGGCCGTCGGAGCGGAACTGCGTGAAGAAACAATCTTTAGCACCAACCTTGGTCGCGAATTGCAAGAAGACCAACAAGTCGGCATTCCACACGAGGCTGGACGGTTCTACACCAAGAAGGACGAGCGTACCAATCTTTCTTATTTTGCCGAACATAACTTTATGTGGCGTAATGTTACGCTATCATTGGGCGTTATGGCGGAGCGCAATAGTGCGATTGACAATAAGTTCCGTTTCTATCCAGGCATAGACCTTAGCTATCGTCCTTCTAACGAATGGCGATTGTTTGCCTCGTGGAATAAGTCGTTGCGTTTGCCTTCTTTCACCGACCTTTGGTATAAAAGTCCTACGCAAGAGGGCAATGTGGGGTTGCGCCCCGAGGAGTGTTCATCATTGCGCTTGGGCGCAGACTTTATTCACCCGATCATCACGTTACGCTTGAAGGCACATTGGCAACGCGGCACGCACATGATTGACTGGGTGATGCGTACAGCTGACGACCCGAAGTATTATGCAACCTCGTTTTCATTAGACAACTTTGGCGCAGGACTTGATGCTCGTTTGTCGCTCACTAATTGGTGGGGCAAGCGTCAACCCTTTGAATGGGTGTCAGTATCGTATGCTTGGTTGAATCAACATCGTCGTGCTGGTGAACCTTATTTTAAGTCGAACTATGCCATGGAGTATTTGCGTCATAAGTTTGTGGCGCGTTTGCACCACCGCATTGTATCGCACTTAAGTGCCGAATGGGCCGTGCGGGTGCAACAACGCGAAGGAGCGTACCTTATATATAAGGACCTTAAACCCACTGCCACGTTACAACCTTACGGCACACATGCTTTACTCGACTGTCGTCTCACTTGGGCTGCCAAGCATTATACTGCATTTGTCGACCTTAATAATCTCACCGCTCACCATTATTACGACCTTGGCAATGTTCGCCAACCAGGTCTTATTGTAATGGCTGGGGTGAAGGTGAAGTGGTAATTCTCACTTATAAGTAGGTGTTCAAAATTAGTTGATATGAATTGGTGCAGTATTTCGTTCTGGGCGAAAGAAAGCGCCAAGGCATATCGATTAATTCTGAACATAATTATATAAACTAATTTTGAATACCTACTTATTCCCTCTTTTATATTGAAAGCTTCTCTCTTCAAAATCTTCTTCAGATTGGGTAGGGGAGAGGCTTTTTCTTATTCTTCATTATCTTACTAATTTTAAGAAAAACGCCTGCATACTTGCGTATATTGCACATTTGTAGTAATTTTGCGCACGAAATTAATAAGAAAGTCAGTGGCATGGCACGTTTCATCGCTGCTGCAAACTACTTAACGAATTATGACTCACAACTTACTGAAAGGCAAGCGCGGCATTATCTTTGGTGCGCTTAACGAAGACTCTATCGCTTGGAAGGTGGCAGTAAAGGCTGCTGAAGAAGGCGCACAAATTACACTTAGCAATACAGCAATGGCCCTGCGTATGGGCACACTCGATAAGTTGGCTGAACAGATTGGTGCTACCATCATTCCTGCTGACGCAACCAATGTAGATGAACTCACTAACGTATTCCAAAAGAGTATGGAAGTGTTGGGTGGCAAGATTGACTTTGTGCTCCACTCAATCGGTATGAGTCCCAACGTGCGCAAGCATCGCACTTATGACGACTTAGACTATGGCTACTTGCAAAAGACGCTCGACATCTCTGCTATCTCATTCCACAAGATGTTGCAGAGCGCTAAGAAGTTAGATGCTATCGCAGAGTATGGTTCAGTTGTAGCCCTCACTTATGTGGCTTCACAACGTACTTTCTATGGCTATAGCGATATGGCCGATGCTAAGAGCATGCTCGAAAGCATTGCGCGCTCCTTCGGCTACATCTATGGCCGTGAAAAGCACGTCCGCGTCAACACAATCTCTCAAAGCCCTACGGCAACGACTGCAGGTAAGGGTATTAAGGAGATTGACAACATGATGGACTTTGCCGATAAGATGTCTTTCATGATAATTCTCCTCATTCTTTGGGTTGCATGGCCGTTCCGTTTTTCCGCGGAACGACCGGATTCATTCGGTTACAGTTTTTCGATGTCGTGTTCGATGGCCTTCGCTTCCGCGACCGGCCACTTGGCCCACTTGTGGAAATGTTTTTCAACCGCCGGCGATTTCGCCGCCATCGTGATCAGCGAGATCAGGGCGACGACCACGACGATGACCGCGCCGATCGCTTCGGCTTTGGTGAACATCCTGCGGTCCTGTTCCTCCGGGTTGTCGTCGAGATAGTTCCGGCGCGCCCAGACGAAGACCGGGATGCCGACCAGCAGGAAGATAAACGCCATCATCAGGTAGCTCAGCCCGGCCGAGTAGATCATCCACAGCGCGAACAGCGAACCGGCCACGCCGCAGAAGAACGCGAAATGGAACTTCACGGGCATGTTTTCCGGGTACTGCTTTTTCGCGCAGATCTTCCACAGGAAGAGCGTGCACGCCAGATACGGCGGCAGGATCATCACCGAGGTGATGGTCAGCATCGTATTCCACGCATTGCTCGCGAAGTATACGAAGATCATGGTCAATTGCATCACGGCGCTGGTCACGATCAACGACACATTCGGAGTGCCTTTTTTATTTTCCTTCTTGAACACGCGCGGGAAGGTGCCGTCCATCGCGGCCGCGTATGGAATCTGAGCGATCATGATCGTGAAGGCGAGCCAGCTGGTCAGCAGCGCGACGATCACGCCGGCATTCATCACATCGCCGGCCCACGCGCCGTGCACCACGTCCTGCAGCAGCGGGGCGGTCGACGGATTCGCGAGTTTGGCGAGTTCGGGCTGGTACATCCGGCCGAAGGGCAGGATCGAAAGCAGCGCGTAGATCGCGAGGCAGCCGAGGAAGCCGAGCAGCGTCGCCTTGCCGACCGCGCTCTGGCTTTTGGCCTTGCCGGAGACCACCACCGCGCCCTCGATGCCGATGAACGCCCACAGCGTTACCATCATCGTGGACTGGATCTGGCTGAGCATGCTGCCCAGCGGCTTGATGTTGTGCGCCGGGATCGTCTCGGTGCCGAACATATCGGTCGTGAAGAATGCCCAGCGGAACGCGAAGAGCATGATCAGGATGAACAGCGCGATCGGCACGAGCTTGCAGATGGTGCCGACCACGTTGATGAAGGCCGCCTGCTTCATGCCGGCCAGCACCATGAAGTTCATGCCCCAGATCACGATCGAGCCGCCGATGATCGAGTAGAGGTTGTTGCCGCCGGTGAAAGTGCCGGGGAAGAAGTAGTTGAACGCATCCATCAGCAGCACCGCGAAACCGACATTGCCGAAGATGTTGCACAGCCAGTAGGCCCATGCCATCTGGAAGCCCGCGAACCGGCCGAAGCCGAGCCGCGCATACGCATAGATGCCGGTGGTCGCATCGGGCCGAGCATCGGCCAGGATGCGGAAGGTGTTGGCGATGAAATACATGCCGATGCCGGTGATCACCCATGCTATGATTACCGCCATCACCGAGGCCGATGCGGCCATGTTCTGCGGCAGGCTGAAGATGCCGCCGCCGATCATGGCGACCGGCTGGAACGCGTTTACAAAGATCGCGCGG
>ENA-UEQL01001536-UEQL01001536.1-human-gut-metagenome-genome-assembly--contig:-NODE-1536-length-15954-cov-35.838383_pt1 | contig 15954 bp, 18 predicted proteins | sample MGYA00242905_ERZ507926 | MGnify/ENA primary metagenome ERZ507926 (study PRJEB26167, sample SAMN06115531) | human gut metagenome | host: Homo sapiens | place: China:Henan | collected 2015-09-09...
TGATCATCACTAAGGAAGTTGACGAAAACCTCTATTTGGCTTCTCGCAACTTGAAGAACGTTTTGGTGGTGATGCCGATGCCAAGAAAGCTCAAGCCGCTTTCCATCATGATGGTGATGCCGATGGTCTGGGTCGCCATAATGATGATGGGAGAAATACTGTTGGGCAGAACATGCTTGATGAGGATTTTCAGAGGGTGCTCGCCCAGCAATTTGGCGGAAAGGATATACTCGCTGCTGATGGTGGACAGCGAGGAGGCGCGCATCATGCGGATAAAGCCCGGCATGGTGGAAATACCCATTATGCAGGCCATGGAAGCAACGCTGCGCCCATAGAGTGAAACCAGCGCCGTAGTGATAGCAATCTGCGGGATAGCACAGAAGGCATCGCAAAAGCGCATCAGCAGCGTGTCGATAATGCCGCCGTTGTATGCGGCCAGCATACCCAGGAAGCAGCCCACGATCGATGCCAGCAATACCGAGGTCACGCCGATGATCAGCGAAACCTGTGCGCCGTACACCACGCGGGAAAAGATGTCGCGCCCATACATATCGGTACCGAACCAGTGCGTGGAACTGGGGTCTGCGAGCTTATCCAGCATGGCCATCTCGTTGGGGTCAACGGTAGCGATCAAGGGGGCAAACAGCGCCAGAATAACAAAAAACAGCGTGCCGATCAAACCGAATAAGACGATTTTTCGAGCGGTCATTCTGCGCAGAAACAGACGGAGATTCTTTTTCTTCTCCTGCGAAAGAGAACCGGTTTTCATCTTCTTGCTCCTCCCTCTTGCTTACGACAGGCTGATACGGGGGTCCACTGCGACATACAGCAGGTCAGTGATGATATACGCCACCGAGATAACCGCCGCCGTGATCAGGACCAACGCTTGAATGACCGGGATATCCATCGTGTTGACGGCCTTGACCATCAGGTTGCCCATACCGGGAATGTTAAAGACGTTCTCCACAAAGATGGAGCCGCCGATCAGGCTGGCAAGACGCCCGCCGATCATCGTCAGAATGGGGATAAGCCCGTTGTTCATAACATGCTTCCATAGGATGCGTGTTTCTTTTAAGCCTTTGGCGCGCGCCGTGCGCACATAGTCCTGACCCAGAACTTCCAGCACGCTGGAGCGCGTCTGCCTACCGCAGCCGGCCATCTCGCACAGGCTCAGGCAGGTAAGCGGCATGATGCGCTGCTGGATATGCTTGTGGAAATCCACCCATGGCCAAGTAAAGCCCTGCGGGGGCAGCAGTTTCCATTTCATCGAGATATAATACAGGAACAGGATGGCGGTAACGAACTGCGGTATGGCAATCAGCAGGTTGGAAAAAAGTGTGATAATGGTATCCGCCCATTGCCCGCGCTTGACCGCCGTGACAGTACCCAGCAGGATGCCGATGGGCATTGACAGCAGCAGCGAGAGAACCGCCATATACAGCGTGGTGCCCAGCTTGCCGGAGATGACCTCCCACACGCCCTTATGGTAACAGTAGGAGGTTCCGAAATCTCCCTTGACCACATTGCCCAGCCAGGTCAGATAACGCACGATGATGGGCTTATCCAACCCCATACGGACAAAGGCGACCTGATATTCTTCCTGCGTGATGTCGGTGCCGAACTGCGCGTAGACGGGATCACTGGGCATCAGCGAAACCAGAAAGAAGGAAAGCAGCGAAACGATCAGCAGCAGGGCAATCGTTTGCATGATACGGTTCAGAAGGTATTTCGCCATTTTGGATATTGCCTCCTTTGAAAAGGGCGAGCGTCGCTCGGTGTGTTACGGTTGCGGCGGATGCGCCCGCCGAGGGCACCTAACCGGAACGGCTGCCGGAAATAACCGGCAGCCGTTCCCGATGCAGTGCTTATAAAGGTTTCAGGGGCATCAGTTCTTGCAGCCGACCATGTTGGGGTTCCAGTAGGAAATGCCCAGACTTGCCATATCGCCCAGAATCAGGCGGTCGCTGACGGCAGCGCGGCCCACGGCGTTGGCGATGGGCAGGAAGTGGAAGTCTTTCTGCACAAACTGTACGCAGAATTTGTAAATCAGCTCATCCTGCTCCTCAATGCTCTTGGCGGAACGGATGTTGTCGTACAGGGCATACTCCTCATCGGTCCAATCGGTGCAGCCGGCCATGTAGCCGTAGGGGCCGTAGAACTTATCCAGACGGTCTAGGATGGGGTCAGCAAAGTACATGGCGCCGACCATCAGGCCGCCGGCAGTGTTTTCGCCGGTCCAGAATTTTTGCATTTCATTCATGTCGGGCATTTCGACTTCGGCCTCAATGCCCAGCTTTTTCAATTCTGCCTGAATGACGGTTGCCTGCGTCTGAGTGGTGGCGTCGGCAACGATGCGGGTCTTAAAGCCGTCGGGGTAGCCGGCTTCCGCCAACATCTTCTTGGCAAGCTCGTAGTCCAGAGAGGTAAATTCCAGACCCTCGTCGTAGTAGGTGGCTTCCTTGTAGCCAATGGCGTCGGTGTGATAGCCGGCCTCGCCAACAATGGCGGCGGCAGCGCCTACCAGGTCAATGCCGTGGCTGAACACAGCCTCGCGCACCTTGACGTTGGACCAGGGATCATCGGGCACGTTGGTGATGGGAATCACAAAGGAAACATTGCCGGCGTTGGCAAACTGGGGCACCAGCTCCCAGCCGTTGGCCTCAAACAGTTCCATCGTTTCAGGGGCGTCCATGACCATGTAATCCACGTCGCCGTTCAGTACAGAGGCTGCCATAGAGGTAGCGTCGCTGGTGTACAGGAAGGTGACCGTATCGGGGCCCCAATCATGTTCCTGCCAGTAGTCCTCGTTGCGGGTAAAGCTAAGAGAGTAGTCCTCAACGTAGGTATCCATGACGTAGGGACCCGTGCCGTTGAAGGAAGTCATCATCGCGTCAAGACCGATGGTGTCAAAGGTGTGTTTGCAGAAAATCTGCATCGGCAGCAGCCAGGTCTTGTAGTTTACGTTGAATTCGGGGTACTGCACCTCAACGGTGTAGTCGCCGGTCTGGCGAACCTCGGTGGGGTTGCCAATCTGTGCGCCGCGACCGTAGTCGATCCAGGACTGGATGGTCCAGGCGACGTCTTCTGCCGTCAGAGGTGTGCCGTCGTGGAATTTGATGCCCTGCTTGACCTGAATGGTGACCAGGAAGTTTTCTTCGTCCACGTCAAAGGATTCTGCCAGAACAAGGTCGTAGTCATCGGCAGTGCCCTGAATCTTTTTGCCCAGAGGCTCCATGCAGAAGCTGCCCCATGCAATGGCGTTGCCGGCCTGATAGGGGGTAAAGAAGTTGTTAAAGACGGAATCGGTGGCAAGTACCACGTCGCCGCCCTTGTACTGCTTATACTCGTCGACGGGTGCGGCCTGCGATGCGCTTGCAGCCGAAGAAGCGTCGGTCGTGTCGCTTGCAGGGGTGCTGCCGGCGGCACCACCGCCGCAGGCTGCCAGTGATCCTGCCATCAGAACGGCAAGAGCTGCGCTGAGAATGCGTTGGTTTTTCATGTTGTTTTCCTCCTTGTTGCGGGCTATATTTGCTGTAGGGGAACCATCACGAGCGATTCCCCTGTGTTCCGTTGCCTTGTCTGTACTTAGACTATACGCTGTTTCTACCAAAAACGGAATTGCAATTTTTTCATATATCCATTGCAGTTTTGATATTTCTATGGTACACTGTGCATAGATTGTGACAGGGGGTGTAGAAAATTTCTGTATTGTTTATCCACGAATTCGACGGCTATACCTTTAAGCGGATGCTGAACAATTACCCGGTAGAGAAAAGCAGTATGTTTTGCGATCACTTTCATGTAAACTATGAGCTCCTGTATTTCCTGCGCGGGCGGGCTCGCTTTGAGATCGGCGCACGGCAATACCAACTCAAGCCCAAGACGCTGCTGATCATTCCCCCCGGCACACATCACCAGGGCTGTGTCATCAACTACGGCAAGACCAAGTACGACTTTGACGGTCAGACGATTGTGAGCATCGCTCCTGATCAGGTAGTTGGTTACGAGTCAGTGGCAGGTGTCCCGAAAAAGGCTAAGGGAATCCTTTTCCATCCGGACTTCCTGCACGGTACGTCGCTTGAGCGCAAGATGAAGGACTACACGTTCTTCTCCTACGCCTCCAACGAAGCCTTGCATCTTTCCGAAGACGAGCGCAAGATCATCGCGGACTGTATGGCGATCGTCAGCAAGGAACTCCAGAACCCGATTGACCGCCACACAAAAGGATTGATTACCACGAATATAGAACTGATTCTGGACTATTGCCTCCGCTTCTACGAAAGGCAGTTTGTCACAAGGCAGGACCTGAACCTCGGCGCGATCGCCAAATTCGAGAAACTGGTTGATGAATATATCGCCTCCGGTAAGACCGAGACCGAGGGCCTTCCGACAGTCAAGTACTTCGCCGACAAGGTGTTCCTCTCTCCGAACTATTTCGGGGATATGGTCAAGGCCGAGACCGGAAAGACAGCTCAGGAATATATCGCTGTCCGTCTGTTCAGTTACGCCAAGCGTCAGCTCGCCTCGCCGGAACTCTCTGTCAAGGAAGTGGCTGCTTCGTTGGGCTTCCTCTACCCGCAGCACTTCGTGAGGTTCTTCAAGAAACACTCCGGGATGACCCCGAGTGAGTACCGCCGCCAACAATCTTAATGAATATATGAAACTCAGGACTTTAGCCTTGATATTCACAGGCATTCTAATTACAAGCGTTAATCTTATGGCACAGAAAGAAACATTAACTGACAGGCAGCAGGCCATTGTGGCAATAGCTGCCAATGAGGCTCGCGGCGACCTTGCCGGACTGGCCTCAAGCATAGAGTACGGTCTCGATAACGGGCTTACAGTCAATCAAGTGAAGGAGATCCTCTCCCATCTGTACGCCTACACCGGATTCCCTCGCTCCCTGAACGGACTTGGAACTCTCCAGAAGGTTCTGGATCAGAGAACCGCTGACGGAAAGCAGACCGAGATCGGCCCGGAGGCTTCGCCGGTTCCAGAGGACTTTGACGCTCTCAAGGTCGGAACGAAAGTTCAGACACAGTTGAGTGGCAAACCATTTACTATGCCTTCTGCCCGGCGGAGGACTACTACCTCAAGGCCCACCTCTTCGGCGACATATTCGCAAGAGATGTTTTGACTTGGGCAGAAAGGGAGTTGGCGACAATCAGCGCGCTGGCTTCGATCGAGGGGCTTGCTCCGCAGCTTGGCTCGCATGTCGCAGGTTCAAGGAATATGGGTTTGATGGATGATGAGATCCACGCCATTCCTGCCGTTCTTGCTGAAAAAGTCGGAGCGAAAGAGGCTTACAGGGCTTCGCAGGCCATCGCGAAGGTCTTCGGTGAGGAGTTTACGGAAAAGCAGCCGTTCGCCGATATGGATTTCCCTAAGGGACAGCCGAACAGCGCCTATGCCCAGTACTTTATCGGTAACAGTTTCCTTGCTCCGTTGAAGCCGGTGAATCTGACTGAGGGCGAGTCCACGGTTCTCCCTATGTCAAATGTGACCTTTGAGCCTGGCTGTCGCAACAACTGGCATATTCATCACGGGGCAAGACAGATCCTGATCTGCGTCGGCGGCGAAGGCTGGTACCAGGAATGGGGAAAGCCGGCCATCAAGTTGAAGGCAGGGGATGTGGTTGACATTCCGGAGGGTGTGAAGCATTGGCACGGTGCGACAAAGGACAGCTGGTTCCAGCACATCGCCACTCACGTCGCCACCGGAGGAGAATCCAGCAACGAATGGCTTGAGCCTGTCACGGATGAGCAATATGCCGCTTGCGGGAAATAATCAAAACCAGATAACATTATGAAAAGAATTGTTTTTATCATCGCGGTTGTGGCCTTGGGACTAATCACCGTCACAGCCTGCGGACAAAAGAAGGAGAAAAAGAATATGACTGAGAACAAGACACTTGTGGCTTATTTCTCTGCCACCGGAACGACAGAGTCTCTGGCGAAGAAGATTGCCACCGCGACCGGCGGGGAACTCTACAAGATCACCCCGGAGGCTGAATATTCCGCCGAGGATCTTGACTGGACCATCGAGACTTCACGCTGCTGCAAGGAGAACGCTGATCCGTCATCCCGTCCTGCCTTCGTGAAGACCAAGGAGAATCTGGATGCCTACGATGTCGTTTACCTTGGTTTCCCGAACTGGTGGAACGGCGCGCCAAGAATCATCAACACCTTCATCGAGGCTTACGGCCTGAAGGGCAAGACCGTGATCCTGTTCATGACCTCCGGCGGCAGCGGAATCCAGAATTCCCTCAAGGTGCTCGGGAAGCAGTATCCGGAAGTCAATTTCAAGACCGGCAAACTCCTGAATGGTGCCAGCCAGAAGACCGTTGACGAGTGGGTCAAGAGCTTGTAGATGAACGGCTTCATCAGACCTGTGCGATTGGACGATGCCGAGCGCGTCGCTTCCATTTACAATAGATACGTTTCAAAGACCACCATCACCTTCGAGACCGAACCGGTCCCTGTTGAGGTGATGCGTGGTCGTATTGATTCTATATCCTCAGCCTTTCCATATTTTGTCTATGAATATGATGGTGAGCTCATTGGCTATTGCTACGCCCATCTCTGGAAAGAGCGCGAGGCATATTCAAAGACCCTTGAGACCACTGTCTATCTCGCTCCCGAAGCCTGCCATAAAGGAATCGGCCCGCTTCTGATGACCCATTTGATTGACGAATGCCGCCGCCAGGGCTACCACGCCCTCATCGCCTGCATCACCGCCGACAACCTCTCCAGCCTACGGTTTCACCAACGCTTAGGCTTCCGCCAAGTCTCAAGATTCTCGGAGGTCGGCCGCAAATTCGACCGCTGGCTTGATGTCATCGACCTCGAACTCATCCTTTGATTTTCCGTTGGTGTTTTGGTACACCATAAAGATATTCTCCCCAGCCTTTTTTGTCAGTCTGAAGACCGCAGGATTGCGGAATATTTTTGTAAGTTGGAAAAAATTAGGCTATTTTTAGGCGAAATAATCCCAAAAGGTGCTGTTATTTCCGAAAATATACTTATCTTAGCATCGTTTTAGGCACATCGTGCCTGAAACATACATATTGATGAAAGTGTTTTCGCACTATCCTTCAAAAGAAATCTGACAGTTTCAATGGATACAAGGATATGAACGACAGCACCTTTATCTGTATTCGTTAGCGTGAACTCATCACTCAACGATACAGGTGTGGGGATTGTTTCAGTTCGTCTGTATCCGGGTTTTGTCAGAACCTCTTTTGAGATGAACGAGAATGGCTCCACACTTTCTTTATATTAATAAAAAACAACTAAGGGGTCAAGTTGCAGAATAAAGCGCTATGAGCAACCTAAGACGCTTCTTTTGGTTCACGACAACTGCATTGCCGTTATTGTTTTTTGTGTCACTGTCAGTTGGTGCACAGTCCGCGGCAAAGAAAATTCCGTTGACACCTATGGTTTCCGATGTCCTGGAATTACACACGACAACCAAGAACGCCCTTCAACAAAAACTTACTCAGATGGCGTTGCAGAACGGGATGGCGGCCCGAAATGGGGATTTTGTCCTCACCTCGTCCATCTCTGTGGTCGAGAATGAGACAACCGCTTCGGTTCCGCCGATGCATGCCGTCAAGCTTGACGTTATGTTCTATGTGGTCAATCTTATAGACTATCTTGTGATGGCGGAAAGCACCGTGACTGTCAAGGGGGTTGATTCAAATGAGAATAAGGCTATACTCAGGGCTGTCAACCAGATTAATCCACGTTCGGAACAGTCCAAGGCGTTTATTGAGGAAGCCAGAAACAATATCATCGACTACTATTCAAGCCGTGTGGAGACATTGGAGAAAAAGGCTCAGTCGCTTGCGGACAAAGGACAGTATGAGGAAGCCCTTGCCGTTCTTGATCAGATTCCGGATTGTGTTCCGGCTTATGAGGAAGTGATTGATTTCAATAATAGGATATTTACCTCTTGGGTTGATTCGGAAGCCGACGCCTTGATTGCGGACGCGAAGAAATCGATGGCTCTTGGCCGTTATGACGATGCATATAATTCTTTGCTGAGTGTGAATCCGTTGAGTACGAAAATGCCGGAAGTGAACGAACTGTCCCGGAAAATTGATTCCAGAATCGCTGCTGCGGCGAAGGCCGCGGCGGAGTCAAAGGCAAAGGAACGAGAGGCCGCTGTCGCGATCGCCCAGGCGGAATCGGAGGCGATAGTGAAGGAGCAGGAGGCGGAAATAGCCAGAGCCAACGCTGAGGAAGCCAGGGCTAACGCCGAGGAAGCACAGGCAAACGCTGACGCATCGGCCGCCCAAGCCGCGATGTCACAGTCAGAGTTGCAAAAACTTAATCTTCTCAAGAAAAAGATGAACAAGTTGTCGGATGACGCCCAAAAAGCTATAATAGACAATTCTTTCAGATCTCAGACACAACAATCGTATGTTGTCCAGGCGGTCAACAGTGTTCCTCCAAGCCAGACGATGCAGGAAAAAACAGCATCCTTAAAGAAATTCTTGTTAGGAAAAATGTATAAAGCTTGATAAATACAACGAATATGAAGTGTCCTACATGTGGAGAGGAGTTGCCTTTGTTGTCAAAAGTCTGCCCGGTCTGTGGTTGCGTTATCGAAAACCCGCAGGATGGCGGGATGAACGCCGTGGCTTGCGTGGAAACCTTGGATGCGATATTGGGAGAGATAAAGGCTTTGCCTATGCCCTCTTTCGGACAGAAATTCAAGGAACTGCAAGTGGTTTTCTGCCCGCTGCTGTCGGTCCTGTGCTTGACAATGGCTCTTATCACAGACGCGGGATTGTTTTGGATTCTGGCGGCGGCGTTCCTGATCGCAGGGGTGATATTCATGATAGTCCGTGTCACGGCGAAGTCTTTCAATCGGTACAAGATTGAATTTGAGAAAGAGATGAATTACGCCCGCCGTTTGTATGGCAAGAACCGTGAGATGGGAAAGGAACTGGAAAGATTATCCAGAGAGATGACGGACATCGAAATGACACGTGAGACGATGAGACGCAGGAACACTATACTGTGGATGATCATGGCGGTGGTCTTTGCGTGTGCATGCTTGTATCTTGTTGTAAAATAACAATCAGTCGCTTATGGGATTATTCAATAGAAAAAAGGAAGGCGGAATGATGGACGCCATCCGTTGTGACGAGAAAGATTTCCTGATTTGGAAATGGCGTCCTGACAGGGATTTGTCCGCCGGAAGTTCACGGAAGGAAAACTCGATCCGCTATGGCAGCGGACTTAGTGTGCGCCCTGGCCAGGCTGCGATATTCCTTTATCCGACGAAGGATGAGGAATACGATGTTATCAAAGGACCGTACAATGATATTATCAAGACGGACAACATGCCAGTGCTGTCTTCCATTGTCGGGCTTGCCTATGCCGGAGGCTCTCCTTTCCAGGCGGAACTATATTATGTGAATCTGGCTAAGGGAATGGAAATTCCATTCTTCATTCCATCGTTTCGCGTCATTCCGGCTGAACCGGAGTACAGACCCTATGATATTCAAGTGTCCGTGAAAGGTTCATTGGTGTTCGAGGTTTCCACTCAAAAGGAATACATCAAGTATCTGATGGAGGCTTGGGGCGGAAATGACACATCTTTGGAGGAACTTGAAGGCAGGCTGAAACAATTGTTGACGCAGGAGGTAAAGCAGATTGTTTCTAACGCGCCGAAAGACACGGGTGTATTCCTTATGCATCTGAACGGGCTCATAGGTGAGATGGGACAATATATCTGCGGGAGAATACAACAAAAGATAGCCCACCGGTTCGGAGTTTATGTTTCGGATGTGTACATATCAGACATCCACTACAATGAAGATAGTGACAGTTATCAAAGGCTCAAGAGAATAACCGAGGACCAGGCGCAGCTGTATGACTTGGAAAAAGAAAAGACAGCCTTGCTGAGTTTCGAGAATCAGCGTAAGGTGATGCAGACTGACACGGATGTCAGAAATGAGACGACGCGCCGTATGGCAGGTATCCAGATGGGACATACCGAGGATATGCTTGGCAGGATGAGGGAGGAAAGCCAGTACGCCCAGCACCTTCAGACGGAAGAGACTGCCCGTCAGACCAGATTGGGCAGCGAGTCCGCGTTCATCAATGCCCATGCCCTTGACCAACAGACGGAAATCTTGAAAAGCGGCATGCAGAATATGGGTGCGATGGGAGCCATGAACCTTGGAGGCGGAGACGGGCACATGAATCCCGCGGGCATGATGACGAGCATGATGATGGGCGCATCCGTGGCCGGTCAAGTCGGGAATATGATGAATCAGATGGGAGGTCAGGTCGCGGATAACATGGCGAAGTCAGGCCAGGCGCAACAAGGGCCTCCTCCGATTCCTGTGCGGCAGCCGCAAGTGTTTTACCTGTGCCTGAACAACCAACAGGCGGGACCGTATGATATTACCGGAATATCCCAGATGGCGGCAAGTGGCCAAATCAATGGTGAAACCTTGGGATGGTGTGAAAAACTGCCGGACTGGGTGGCGATAAAGAATATTCCTGCCCTGTCGGCTTTGTTCAATGCGCCCGGACCGGTACCGCCTCCTATTCCTGGAATGCCTCCTATTCCTAACAAATAATATTCGGAGATATGAAACCACTGGAATTCAACACTCTTAACAACCTGAATGATTACGATCCTGTCAAGGATCTCGCTTCTCAAACCCGTTCTGGCATCAAGTCGATGCAGGTGGATGTGGCGGATGTCGGCATTCCGTCCCATGTGGTTCTTCCTGTGTTCGAACGGGATAGAGCGGGAGACTATGTCGTGGCTGTTGACGGGCATCCTACGGGGCCCTATACCGTCACACGGCTGAATGAGATGATGCGCGAGGGTATAATCACGGCTGAGTCTTATGTGTGGAGAAGCGGAATGAGCGATTGGCTTAGAATCAAAGACTGTCCGGACATCATTAAATAAAAATCTTATGGCAGAGGATAACAATTTTATTGAAAGGATAATGGAACTTGGCATCGGAATCAGTCTGGCTCAGCAAATGCCGGACATGCTGTCGCGATGCATGCCTGGCAGGCAGCCGGTACAAGCCGCTCCGCCAGAGTTGCCTACCGCTGGTTCTTATTACATTGTGGTGGATGATTCGCAGGCTGGACCCTTTAGTGAGGATGACCTTATGAAGATGATACGCAATGGTTTGATGTCAAAAAACACCCTCGTATGGAAAAGAGGATTGGCTCAATGGACACCGGCGGCGAATATTCCGGAATTAAACAGACTTTTTTTGATGTCAAAAGTGTGATCCCTATGAAAGTATCTCTCCCTAAATTGATTATGGCATTTGTCATCTGTGCCTTGATAAGTGTTTTATGCTATCATGCGGCACCCGATGTCGATGGACGGAAATGGCTGTCTTTGATTGTCTCCGCCTTGTCGCTCTTTGTTTCATTGATGCCGGCCTTGTCCTTTGATTTCAGTGAATGCGGGCGGAAATCCGTGTCGACAAAATTGATAGGGTACATTTTCTTCTTTCTGCTTCTGGCGATGAACTTTATCTTCAGTTGTAGGGAATACGATATCCTCATCTACATTGTCACGGTTTCATTGACAATTTCATTGGGTATTCTATTGCAGTATTCAATCTCAAAGCTTTAATACAACAACATTTACTTAACAATTTAATTATTCAGTATTTATGAAAAAAACATTGATTTTGTTGTCTATGCTGTCAATATGCATAGGCGCGAACGCCCAGACCAAGGTGAAGGAGGTCGTGACTGATTCTTACAACAGGAACAGTCTGTCAGTTGTGGTTGTGCAGAGAGGGGACAATTATGATGGGACTGTTCTGACCACAGTCCGCGGAGAAGGAATCGCGGAGAAGTTCGACGCCAACGAGATCGGAACGAAGGCTGTTCATGTCATGAAGAACAGAGGCACCGCCCTGTCGATCGATGAGTTGAATGAGGTCATCGGTAAGAACGACTTTGGCAAAGAGATCGTGTCTTACGTATTCAACCGTACATCCGACGGTATGATGAATGACGAACTGGTCCGCCATCGTGGAAACTATAATGCTGATGATCAGGATGTCATCAATTCGCGCGCCTCTAAGATCGGCAGCGCGGCCATCGAGGAGAGCGGCAGCGGTCTGATATCCTCCAGTTATGTCATGCTCGTGGACTATTATGACATAAAGAAGGAAGTGGATGACAAGGGAAACGTCAGCTGGGCGACAAAGGGCAATGCGGCTGTGTATGTCATTGATTTCCCGAAAGAGAAGTTGGATGACTTCTATGAGAAGACCTGGATCTACGACACTGACAGCGAGGATGTCAAAGAGGCTAAAAGAAAAGCCTTCGACAATTATGCCATCGACATGATCACTGTGGCGAACTCGTCTTTCTCAGGGTCTGGGGAGACTCTGGAAAAGGCTGTGGCTGACGGATATGAGACCGCCATCTACAACATGGAAAAACTGATTCCGGAATGGAATGTTACTGTCTCAATCGCTGACACAAAGCCTCTCAGAGCCAAAATCGGAAAGAAGGAGAGTCTGAAGAACGGCTCCAGATACAGAGCTTATTCCTACAAAGAGGATAAGGACGGAGATCTTGTTTCTGTCAAGAGAGGTTACCTCCGCGCGACCAAGATCGCGGACAACACCGGAATGGCCACGGGCGAGACACCGTCATCTGAGTTCTATCAGATTTCCGGCATGGCCAACATTCAGAAAGGATGGACAATCAAGCAAAGCAACGATCTGAAACTGGGTTTCGCACTGGCTCCGAAGGTAGGTGGTCTCTCTAAATATTCATTGAATCTTGATTTCGACTATATCACCAAGATCGGAACTAAAGGCAGTATTCTTTACGCCCTTGTTTCGCTTGGAATGGATCCGGATCCTCTGTTCGATAAGAACATCAGCGTGACGAATATTTCCGCCGCGATAGGAGCAGGATATGGTATTCACATTTTCAGGGCGCTGGAATTCATGCCTTATGTCATGGGTGGCGGAGATTACCTTTCTTTCACGGACGATGATGAAAAATACAAAGATGATAAAGGTAAGTTCGCTTATTATGCGGAAGCTGGTCTGAGGGTGGCCTACACAGTAGCGTATCCACTTCAGATTTTCGTCAAAGCCAATTATGACCTGTTGCTTTACAAAGAGACTTACTATGATCTGATCAACACTGAGGTGATGAAAGATCCACACGGTAGCGGTGTCGGTGTTCAACTCGGTGTCAAATATACTTTCTGATTATGGGTAAAAGAATCGTATGTTGCATGCTGCTGTTGCTGACTTTCATGTCAGCGACAGTGGTTGCTCAAGACAAAGACCGGAACAAGTCTTTCAGCAGTTGGGACAATTATGAGATCACAACTGAAAAAGTCGGCACTGATGGAACCAAATTCGTCAAAGTCTGGGGATTCGCGAAAAAAGAGGATGCCGCGATAATGCAGGCTAAGAAGAATGCTGTGCATGCTTGCCTGTTCCGCGGTCTGCCGGGTAACACGAGTGCGATGAACACTCCACCGATTTGTTCTTCCACAGACGCCCTCGCGGCTAATGAAAGTTATTTCAAGGATTTCTTCAAAGCCGGTGGCCCTTACTTGGCTTATATCAATATGACCACGGACGGTGTGCCGTCTGGCCAGGACAAGAGAAAGGTTAAAGGTGGCTACAAGGTGGCCATATATGTCCAGGTCATGTACGACAATCTCAAGAAAAAGATGGAAGACGACGGGATTGTGAGAAAACTTAGTACCGGTTTTTAATTGTAGCGATATGAGAAAATTTCTCTTTTTGTTGGTGGCTCTGCTGCTGAGCCAGACATTGGGGTATTCGCAGGCGAAGAAGCCGACCATCATGGTTGTGCCGAGTGATGCCTTTTGTCAGCGTAACGGCTATGTGATGGAGTTTGATGACATGGGGAAGACAACCCTTGTGCCTGATTATTCCAGAGTCATGCAGGAGAACCAAGAGATCAGAACTCTTGTCTCCGCTATGGGTGATTTCATGGCCAGGAATGATTTCCCGATCCAATCCCTTGAGCAAGAACTCAAAAGGATCCAGAACGAGAATGCCGAGATGGCCATGATGTCTGGTAAAAACACTGGAGGAGCGGTCGCCGAGACTCCGATTGAAAGACTGAGAAGAACGTCAAAGGCTGACATTATTCTTGACCTGGATTACGAGGTGAAGAACCTCGGACCCAGAAAACAGGTGAGTTTCAACCTTCAGGCCATCGATGCGTATTCATCGAAAATAATCTCAGGAAACACCGGTGTCGGTTCGGAAGCGAATGTTCCGGTCACAACTTTGCTGGAAGAGGCTGTTCTGAGTTTCAAGGATAATTTCTTGTCTGGTCTTCAGCATCATTTTGATGACCTTTTCACTAACGGAAGAGAAATCAGCGTGACCTTCCTGCGTTACGACACCTGTCCGATAGATTTTGAAACCGAGTTTGATTATGGTGGCCAGGATGTTGAACTTGCTGACATAATAGAGGCCTGGTTCGCGGACGCCACTGTGCAGGGGCGTTTCTCCCTTGATTCCAAATCTGCCGACAGGATGCGGTTCCGTCAGGTTCGCATACCGCTCTACGCCAAGAATATCAATGGTAGGGAAGTCGCCATTGATGCGTCCGGTTTCATAAAGCCATTGGTCTCAAAGTTGAAAAAATCTCCATACGATCTGGTGGTCGGCACGGTACCCAAAGGCTTGGGTGAGGTCTGGATTGTCATCGGTGACAAGTAATCCCAACCAGTTAACTCTACGAATGAAGGTGCTCGGAAAACAGTACTCTGAAGTCAACCGGAAGACCGGCAAACTCCTGAATGGTGCCAGCCAGAAGACCGCTGATAACCTCTCCAGTCTCCAGATCCACCACCGCTTAGGCTTTTCCAAGTCTCAAGATTCCCAAAGGTCGGCCGCAAATTCGGCCGCTGGCTTGATGTCATAGACCTCGAACTCATTTTGTAGTTTTCCAACAAGAGCATTTATTCCCTTTTTTGCGCCCGTGGAGGTACTATTTTACCCCCACGGGCGCAAAATATAGTGCTGCTCTTGCGCTCGTGATGATTAACCATTCCGGCGCGTTAGAAATGTGCGGTTACCAGAATAAATCCTCCAGTCTCACTTCGCTTTGGACAATGTCACTGTGGGAGTTTTGCTTGATCCCGTTTGTGGTGATCAGGGTTAGCAGGACAGAGTCTGGACACCAGAGATTCCGAGAGCCTGCTTGATCTGTTTCAGGTGGCACAGGCACAACATCTCGAACGAGAGGCCGCACCAGGTGTGGTGCCGCGCTACAACGGGCAGAGGTCCCAGAAGGTGATGTGCTCGCCTGCGCCTGGAATCGAGACCGAGAACGCCCGCAAGGCTCTTGAGGCAAAGGTGGATCAGATAAACCTGCCGGAAGGGTTTCCGTGACCCAGCCCGTGTTTATGGGCGGCAAGATTGTGGCCGGCTACAAGATGAGTCAGCTTGGCCGTGACATCGCACGGCTGAACATCCAGCTGCAGGAGGACGAGGTTGTCCTCCAGACCGCCACCGCCTACGCCAACGTCATCCGTGCCAAGGAACTGCATAAGGTCCAGCTCCAGTACAATGACCTTCTTTAAGAGCTCTTGCAGACAGTCCGTAAGGCCGAGGCCGCCGGAATGAGCGACAGGAATGACGTTCTGAAGGTTGAGGTTAAGGTCAATGAAGGGGCGTTGAATCTCAAACGTACTGAGAATGCTGTCCGTCTCGCGAAGATGAATCTCTGTCACTACATCGGTTATCCTCTTGACAGTGAGGTGGATGTAGCGGAATCCTCGTTACCTGAGTCCGGCTCTGTGTCTGGCTCGACTGCCATTTCCGGCAGACCTGAGTACCAGATGCTTGACAAGAAGGTTCAGGCAGCCGCCCAGCAGGTGCGTATGACAAGGGCCGATGCTCTCCCTCAGGCCGGGATATTCGCTGGCTAT
>ENA-UEQL01001539-UEQL01001539.1-human-gut-metagenome-genome-assembly--contig:-NODE-1539-length-15924-cov-41.094971_pt1 | contig 15924 bp, 9 predicted proteins | sample MGYA00242905_ERZ507926 | MGnify/ENA primary metagenome ERZ507926 (study PRJEB26167, sample SAMN06115531) | human gut metagenome | host: Homo sapiens | place: China:Henan | collected 2015-09-09...
GTGTGTGTGTGTGTGTGTAAAAACGCTCATATCGATTGATGTTTTGGTTATAGTCTCGTGAGTCCTATGAGTTCAGCGATGCTTTGGTAAATAACTTGGCGACCATCGGTCACCCTTTCGGTCTGTATCCCGCTCCTGCCTTGCGTCACCGGCACGGGACGTGTCGTCGTGGCAGGTGTCAGGACAAAAATAATAAAAATTTCCAAATATCAAACGAATATGCCGGATATAATGGCCGCACGACCATGCGACCGGCCCCCTGCCCCCTCCCAACGACAGGAGCAGGGGACGGCGCCGAGCTCTCCGGGAACGATGACGCCTGACTGTCCCGCACCCGAAGGTGACGCGCGGCACAGTCAGGCGACTCTTCCGCGCCTTCCCGTTGCCCAAGGGCGCAGGGCAGAATGAAGTATGGATGAAGGAAACCCTTCGGCAACGAAAACCACACTTATCGTCGCCCAAGAGTGCAGTACGGCTCCCTTGGGCAACACTTTCGTACATCTTCGTCGCCCAAGGGTGCAGCACGGCTCCCTTGGGCAACACTTTCGTACATCTTCGTCGCCCAAGAGTGCAGCACGGCTCTCTTGGGCAACACTTTCGTACATCTTCGTCGCCCGAGGGTGCAGCACGGCACGCTTGAGCGACACTTTCGTACATCTTCGTCGCCCGAGGGTGCAGCACGGCACGCTTGAGCGACACCTCCGCGCGTTTCCACCGCCCGAAGGTACTGGGCAAAAGACGTAAGGTTGAATCTGACAAAAAAAGAAGAAGTCTCCCAAAAAAACGAGGGAGACTTCGGTCGGGTGCCCAAAGCCGGGCTCGAACCGGCACGTCTTTAAGGGACATTGGATTTTGAGTCCAACGCGTCTACCAATTCCGCCATTCGGGCATATTCATGTAGACTTTCCTTTGGATGGAAACTTCGCACTTCCGCTGCACTTCCGCTTCAAAGGTCTGCAAAGTTACTGAATTTCCTCCGATATTCCAAAACATTCAACAATAGCTTATGCGAAAAAAACGTGAACTTCCTCTTGTCCGGCAAAAAGGACTTATACCGGATAAACACCGCTGTCGATGCATCTTATCCGGTGGAAAGCCGTTTGGCCGGACAAACCGCCGGACAAACCGTTGATGTGACTTGTCCGGCGATATGCTTGCTTGCCGGACATTTTACGGCACAGAAGGAACGGTCTTCCTGATCAGATAGACAAAAGGTGTCTGCGCTCTGATTCTCCGCGCATCATTTTTTCGGGAAAATCTATTCGGCTTATGAGGAAAACTGATTATCTTTGTACGATTTAAGCCGGCAGCCACCAAGGTTTGTAGTTTCTGGCACGGGATCCGCGACCGTCCGACTTGCGGAGAATGACATAGAGCTTTGGTCCGGGAACGGACAACGAAACATATCATATTAACGAAACTTTAAGCTCAAAGAGATGAGACACTTTTCTTTACCAAAGGACGGTGGACTGATCGAGGAGAACCTGCCTAAGGGCATTCTCCACTCCTTCGAGAAGATCAACACCGAGATTTTTGACGACGCTGCAATCGGCAGCGACCGTGTGGCCGACATCGTTGTCAAAGCCATCAAGGATCACGAGAAAGCGGCGCTTCCGCGTCCTTTCAAACTCGGTCTTACCACAGGCAGGACCCCGATTTCCCTCTACAGCAATCTCACCAGACAATTCAAGGAAGGCAAAGTCTCCTTCGCCAATGTCGAGGTGTTCTCGATCGACGAGTACTACCCTTGCGGCAGCGACTCCATCCAAAGCCGTAACCACAGACTCCACGACGAGTTTCTTGACCAGGTCGATGTCAGGAAGGAGAACATTCATATTCCTGACGGATCTGTCTCCAAGGAGGAGATTTCCGACTACTGCGCCGAGTTCGACAGAATCGCCAGAGGCATTGACCTGCTGGTGATCGGCGTGGGAGAAGGCGGACAGGTCGGCTTCAACGAGGCCGGCTCCACCGAGAAGAGCGTGACGCGCACCGTGCCGCTCTCCTACATCTCAAGAAAGAGACAGGCCCACAACTTCAACGGCGACATCGCCGTGACCCCTAAGGCCGCCATCACGATGGGCATCGGGACGATGATGAGCGCCCGCAGGATCATCCTTATGGCGTGGGGTGAGGACAAGGCCAAGATCGTACATAAAATCGTCGAGGAGGACATCGACTCCTCTTGCCCGGCCTCATGGCTCCAGAGCCACAACAACATCTCCTTCTTCACAGACGAGATGTCCGCCTCCCTTCTGACAAGATCGGTGGCCCCTTGGAAGGTCGGTCCTTGCGAATGGACTCCGAAACTGATCCGGAAAGCCGTGGTGTGGCTCTGCCAAAAGGTTCACAAGCCTATTCTCAAGCTCACGCAGCAGGACTATCTGGAGAACTTCCTCGGCGATCTCATCGATCTCTACGGGCCGTTTGACAAGATCAACATCGACGTGTTCAACGAGTTCCAGCACACGATTTCCGGCTGGCCGGGAGGAAAGCCGAACGCAGACGACACGACAAGGCCTGTGAAATCCACACCGTTCCCTAAGAAGGTGCTGATCTTCTCCCCTCACCCGGACGACGACGTAATCTCTATGGGAGGAACATTCATCCGACTGGTGCATCAGGGACACGACGTGCACGTGGCCTACGAGACATCCGGAGACCTTGCCGTCCACGATGACGTGGTGCTGCAGCACATGGACGCGGCCTACCAGCTCGGATTCGGAGACAAATTCGACGAGGTAAAGAAAATCATCGACTCAAAGAAGCCAGGTGAGCCTGAGCCTAAGGAGCTTCTCGCCATCAAGGCGGCCATCCGCCGCAGCGAGGCCAGAGGAGCGGACAGAAGCTTCGGCCTCAACGACAAGACCAACGTCCACTTCCTCAACCTGCCGTTCTACGAGTCGGGCGGAGTGACGAAACTGCCTCGCACACAGAAAGACCTTGACATTATCAAGGAGCTGATCGTCAGGATCCACCCTGACCAGATCTACATGGCAGGTGACCTCGCCGACCCTCACGGAACGCACAGGGTCTGCACCGAGGCCGCCCTTGAGGCCATCGAACAGCTCAAGGAGGAAGGCAACGACTGGCTGAACGACACCACGATCTGGCTCTACAGAGGCGCCTGGATGGAGTGGGAGCTCTGGAGAGTGGACATGGCAGTTCCGATCAGCCCGGACGAGTTGATCGAGAAGCGCCACGCCATCTTCCGCCACCTTTCCCAGAAGGACATCGTGCCGTTCCCTGGCGATGACCCGAGGGAGTTCTGGCAGAGGGCCGAGGAGCGCACGCAGAACACCGCAAGGCTTTACGACGAACTCGGAATGGCTGAGTACCAGGCCATCGAGGTCTTCCTGCGGCTGAAATAACCAATCATCCATGAATATGTCACCTCACCCACGATGACATATTCAATAAAGCAAGAAAGCAAGAGTAAAGAATATTTTTTATAAACTGCATCAATCATGAAAGTCATCATCAGAGACACTAAGAAAGAGGGTTCCCTCTGGGCGGCACATCACATCGCCGCCGCGATCAAGGCCAAGGCCGAGAAGACCGACAAGCCTTTCGTACTCGGTCTGCCGACCGGCTCAACCCCTCTGGACACCTATGCGGAACTCGCCAGAATGTGCGCCGCCGGAGAGATCTCGTTCAAGAATGTCATCACCTTCAACATGGATGAATATGTCGGGATTCCGGAGAATCATCCTGAGAGCTATCACAGCTTTATGCACAGGAACCTTTTCGACAAGATTGACATTCCTGCCGGCAACATCCACATCCTCAACGGCAACGCCGCCGACCTCGACAAAGAGTGCGAGGACTACGAGAAAGCCATCATAGAGGCTGGCGGCATCGATCTGTTCCTCGGCGGAGTCGGCGAGGACGGCCATCTCGCCTTCAACGAGCCGTTCTCCTCCATCAACTCCAGAACAAGGGTGGTGACCCTTACCCAGGACACGATCGAGGTCAACTCCCGCTTCTTCGGAGGTGATGTCAACCTGGTGCCAAAACGCGCGATGTCAGTGGGTGTAGCCACTGTCTGCAGCGCCAAGGAGGTTCTCATCCTCGCCTTCGGAAGCAAGAAGGCAAGGGTGGTCAGAGAGGCCATCGAGGGCTGCGTAAGCCACTATGTGACCTTGTCGGCCCTCCAGCTCCACGAGTTCGGCACCGTTGTGCTTGACGAGCCTGCCGCCGGCGAGCTTAAGGTCAACTCCTACCGCTATTTCAAGGCCGTAGAGGCCGCCGAGAACAAATAGTCGGCGAGGCTGAAGTAACTAAATAAAGACTATGAGGGTGGCTGAAACAGAGATTTTTCACCACCCTCTTGAATTATCAAAATCACCGTCAATCAACATGTTATCCTCTACGATTATCGCGGTCTTCCTGACCGTCATGAACCTTGTCTCGCCAAGTCTGACTCCTCCCGCCGCGGCCCGTCAAGACCAGAAACCGTCAGTAGCTACCAGCGAAAGCCCTGCCAAAGAATATTCTGTCAAGGAGCGGTGCGAACGCTACACGATGAAGAACCAGGGACTTGAACGGGAATATTACCTCTACCGCCCTGAAGGACTCAAGGCAGGAGCCCCGCTTGTGATCGTCCTGCACGGCTACGGCGGCTCGGCCCAGAATGGCAAGAAAGCGATGATGGATGTCGCCGACAGGAACGGGTTTGCCGTCTGCTACCCTCAGGGAATAAAGGATCCGAAAGGCAAGCCGGGCTGGAACGTGCGCTACACGTCCCAGGAGGGCATGAGGACGGATGATGTCAAATTCATCATCGCGCTCTCCAAAGAGTTGCAGAAGAGGTTCAGCCTCAGCGCCAAAAACACATTCCTGACCGGAATGTCCAACGGCGGCGACATCATCTACCTGATCGCGATGCGCGCCCCGAAGGCCTTCAAGGCGATGGCCTCTATCGCCGGACTGCAATTTAGTTGGATGGAGACTGAATATTCCTACAAGCATCCGCTTCCTTTCATGGAAGTCCATGGCACCCAGGACCGCATCTCCGAATGGCTCGGCGACCCGGAGAACAAAGGCGGCTGGGGAGCGTACATTCCCGTGCCGGTGGCGGTCGGCAGGATCATCACCGTCAACGGCTGCACGGAGGAATATGTCACCGAACTTCCACGCCGTGAAGGCCGCAACCAGGTCACTCTCTATCAGTTCAAGGCCGGCAAGCCGGCCGTGAAAGGCGGCAGGCCAACCGAAGTCTGGCTCTACAAAGTCGAAGGCGGCGACCACTCCTGGTCCGACAAGGACATGGACACCTGCTCCGAGATCTGGCGATTCTTCTCCCATTGGCTCGACTAAGTAACCTTCAAAAAATAACCTGCCTCATCTTAAGGAATCTTTTCGGTCTATATCTGTTTTCTCATCAGTCATGTGCCACCGGCACACTCCTTCTTCGAAAATAGATCTATCCTCGAAAATCTTCTCCTAATCTGAAGCAGGTTATTTTTTTCACGTTACTAAAAGCGCCGACCCGTCCGGGTCGGCGCTTTTCTTATTCATTAACCAAAGATTACTTCTTCGAAGACTTGGATGGCTTGGCTGTGCCATTCTTGGCGGCGAGGCGCTTCTGGTTCCATATTGTGGCATCGTACATCACAGGAGTACCGATGAAGATGGAAGCGTAAGTACCGATGCAGATACCAAGGATGAGGGCAACCGCGAGACCTCTGATGGACTCTCCGCCGAAGATCGCGATGGCGAGCATGGTTACGAGAGTGGAGACAGAGGTGTTGACGGTACGGGTCAACGTGGCGTTGATGGCCTGGTTGGTGTTCGTCCTCACGTCAACGTTAGGATGCAGAACTCTGTACTCACGGATACGGTCGAAGATAACCACGTTGTCGTTGATGGCGTAACCGATGATCGTAAGGATGGCTGCGATGAACGTCTGGTCAACGTCAAGGTTGAACGGCAGGATTCCCGAGAACAGGGAGAAGAAGCCGATCACGATGATGGCGGTGTGGGCGAGTGAGACAACTCCACCAAGACCCCATGTCCATCCCTTGAAACGGAACGCGATGTAGGCGAAGATCACCAGCAGGGAGAGGATGACGGCGATGATAGCGTCCCTCTTCATGTCGTTGGCGATCGTAGGGCCGACCTTGTCGGACGAGATGATACCGTTAGGATTATCTACGGTAGACTTGAACTGTTCGAGAGTGATGTCCTTCTCGGCGAAGAACGGCTTCAAGGCATGATAAAGCATAGACTCAACCTCGGCGTCAACGTCTGTGGACTCCTGCTCGATCTTGTACTGGGTCGTGATCTTCATCTGGCTCTCACCACCGAACTGCTTTACCTCGACGGCACCGTCGAACTCAACCTCGGCGGCGCTGCGGATCTGCTCGGCAGTGACTGGCTGGTCGAAACGTACAACATAGGTACGGCCACCGGTGAAGTCAACACCGTAGGTGAAGCCCTTGGTGAAGACAGAGACGATGGAGATGACGATCAAGGTGCCGGAAATGATGTAAGACCACTTGCGGCCGGCGATGAAGTCAAAGTGTGTGTTCTTGAGGAAGTTCTTGGTAAGATCATTCTCGAACGCGATGCTCTTGCCCTTCGAGATACGGTCATCGAAGATAAGTCTGGTGATGAAGATCGAGGTGAGGACAGAGGTGATGATACCGATGATCAACGTGGTGGCGAAGCCCTGGACAGGACCGGAACCGAACACGAAGAGGACGATACCGGTAAGGAGGGTTGTCACCTGACCGTCGATGATGGCGGAGTAGGCGTTCTTGTAACCGTCGGCCACAGCCTTGCCCAAGCCCTTTCCGGCGGCGAGTTCCTCTTTGATACGCTCGTAGATGATCACGTTGGCGTCAACGGCCATACCCATTGTCAGGACGAGACCGGCGATACCAGGGAGAGTCAGGACGGCTCCGAATGAAACGAGGACTCCGAAGAGGAGAAGCACGTTGCAGAGGAGAGCGAGGTCAGCGGCGACACCCGCGCCCTGATAGAAGAAGATCATGTAGACAAGCACCAGGATGAACGCGATAAGGAACGAGATCATACCGGCGTTGATTGACTTGGCACCGAGGGAAGGACCTACTACCTGCTCCTGGATGATGGTGGCAGGCGCAGGAAGCTTACCTGACTTGAGGACGTTCACAAGGTCGGTCGCCTCGTCCGGTGTGAAGTGACCGGTGATGGAGGAGCTTCCGCCCGTGATGGCGTTCTGGACGTTAGGGTAGGAATATACCATGTTGTCGAGAACGATGGCAATCTGCTTGCCGACGTTGTCGCTGGTCATGCGGGCCCAGATATTGGCGCCCTCGGCGTTCATGCTCATTGAGACTGAAGGCTCACCGTTTGAACCGTGGTCGTAGACGACGCGGGCGTCGGTGATCACACCTCCGTCAAGCTTAGCCTTGCCGTCCCTTGAGGTGGCCTTGATGGCGACAAGTTCGAAGATGTTGTCTCCCTGGACATACTCGGAAGGTTTCACAGACCACATCGGCTTGAACTCGGCAGGGAAGATCTCGGCGATCTGAGGCATAGAAAGGTACCTGTTGACCTTGGCGGTGTCAATCGCGGAAGCGAAACCGATGCAGGCGTTGTTGGAGCCGGAAGGGTTCAGCACAGCGAAGAGAGGGTTGGCCTTCTTGTAGGCGTCAAGCTCCGCGGAGGTGTTCTGGTTCTGTGCGATCTCTGAAGTGATGAGAGAGTCTGCGCCATCCTGTGGCTCGACTACAGCCTCCGGCTGCCCGGTGACCTCTGTGGAGTCAGACTCACCGGCGAGGATCTCAGCGAGTTTCGCATTGGCCTCGGCAAGATAGCCTGAAAGTTCCTGGTTGGTGTAGGTCTCCCAGAACTCAAGGGAAGCTGTTCCCTGGAGGAGCTTTCTCACACGCTCAGGCTCCTTCACGCCAGGAAGCTCGACAAGGATACGTCCGCTGTTGCCAAGCTTCTGGATGGAAGGCTGGGTCACACCGAAACGGTCGATACGGCTTCTGAGCACGTTGAAGGAGTTGGCCACAGCACTTTCTGCCTCGCTGCGGATGACGCTGATGACCTCGGCGTCAGTGGAGGCCGGGGTGATCTTGTCCTTCATCTCGTAGGTACCGAAGATCTGGGCGAGGGTCTGGCCGTTGGCCACCTCTTTCCAAGCATCGGCGAAAAGGGTGATGAAGTCCTCCCTTGAGTTGACGCTGCGATCCTTTGCAAGGGCGAGAGCCTTCTGGAACTCAGGGTTCATGCTGTTGCCGGAGATGGCTCTTACAAGATCCTGGAGCTGAACCTGAAGCATAACGTTCATACCGCCCTTGAGGTCCAGACCGAGATTTATCTCCTTTGCCTTGCACTCCTTGTAGGTGTTCCAGAGGAAAACCTTCTGGGAAGAGATGGAGTCAATGAACACTCTGTTCTGTTCTTTCCTGATGGAGTCCAGATAGTAAGCCTGGTCATTTTCAGGAACCTGTGCGAAAGACGCTGAATTCTGGGCGGCAACGGCTGCCTTCTCAGCGAATTTCTCCGCTTTCTTTTCCTGGATGGATGTCACCGCAGTGAAGGAAAGCTGCCAAATGGAAGCGATCGCAAGCAGAATGGCGACAAGCCTAATCCAACCTTTACTTTGCATAATTGTGTACTTTTATTATTGTTTTTAATTTTTGCGCATAAAAATAAGGGTACAAATTTAGCATTTTTTTCTTAGAAAGAAATTATCTGCCAAGTATTTCTTATTTTTGCAGACGCAATCACCGAGATTTTTCAGAATGAAGGACAAAATATTCATCGGCATATTCGCATTGATCGTCCAGATCGCGTCCCTTCCGGAGGCTTCAGCCCAAGTCTCCCCCACAAAACTTATGATCAAGGCTGACTCCTGCAGGCTGGCCTACAATTTCGCGGAGGCGGTCCAGTACGGCGAGGGTGCTGTCGAAGCATTGGACTCGACGGCGTCGGCAAAGGCGGAAGATCTACTTCTATTGGCTCGCAATGGTCTGAATATGATGGAGTTCTGTAGCCAGCCGACAGTGGTGGCCAAGAAGACTTTCCAACTCAGGGACTTTTTCCTGTTCTACCCTTTGAAGGATTTCAGCTGGAGAAAGGCACCCAACCAACTCGACTCGCTCGGAGGTGATGACCTGTCCCGCGCCATCTATGTTCCGGAGGGAACGAGGGACATCTACTATTCAGCCAAGGATGAGGAAGGAATCAGAAACATCTACAGAACCCACCTTGGGGACTCGCTCTGGTCTGTACCTGCACTGATCAACGAGCAGATGACCAGTTCCTCAGATGAGATCTACCCTATGCTGTCCCCTGACGGGCAATCGCTTTACTTCGCGTCCAAGGGACTCTACGGCATGGGCGGCTATGACCTCTACGTCTCGAACTGGAACAAGGAGACTAACGACTGGGACGTGCCGGTGAACATGGGCTTTCCATATTCATCGCCCTATGACGACTTCCTGTTCGCCAACACCGACGACGGCAAGTACTCGATCTTCGCGTCCAACCGCGAGTGCGGACGCGACAGTGTCACGGTCTATGTTCTTGAATATGACAGCATGCCTGTCCGCAAGGCGGTCTCCGATGTGGGCGAGCTGAGGGCGCTGGCCGCCCTTGATCCGGCAGGCGACCCGTCCAGAATCAACAACGGATCGACCTCCTCCGACAATGCCCAACAGGACGAAGGAACCAAACGGTACATGGACAAAATGCGGGAGGTCAGGGCGTTGCGAGACTCGGTGACAAGATTCAGCAAAAATCTGGACAAGCTGAGATCGGGCTTCGCCACCGCCTCCGACGAGGAAAAGGCCAGGCTCACCGCCGAGATCACAGAGAAGGAGATGATGCTCCCGACCCTTAACGGCAACCTGAACGCCGCCGTGAAGGAGCTTCAGAACATCGAGATGGATTTCCTTGCCAACGGAATCGTGATCGACACGCGGCGGCTCCAGGCCGAGGCCGACAAGGAGATTGTCGGGACAGCCTCCGGCTACACATTCTCCAAAAACAGTTACGGCCCGGATCTTCATCTGGAGATCCTCAAGCCGAAACCTTCGTTCGACTATTCGTTCATGATCCTCCCGGAAGGACGTTTCGCCGAGAACAACACCCTGCCGGAAGGCATTGTCTATCAGATAAGAATATTCACCCTCAGCAGAAAAGCCTCTGTCTCCGACCTCAACGGCCTGAGTCCTGTGTTCGAGAGGACCACGACAACCGGGAAGCACGCCTATTCCGTCGGGCTTTTCAAGTCCTACAAAGATGCTCTTTCCAACCTTAACAAGGTGAAGAAGAGAGGGTTCCGCGACGCGCAGATCGACGCGTTCCAGAATGGCCAGATCATCGGCGTGTCGAAGGCCAGGGATCTTGAGTCGAAGGTCAGGACCTTGATGATGGTCAGGATCTACCCGGAGAACGGGCAGTCTCTGTCCGAGGAGGCCATCGCGGCGATCCACGAGCATTCGGACAAGGATCTCATCAAGAGCGTCGAGGCCGGAGCCGTGGTGTTCACCGCCGGCCCGTTCGAAGACAAGTCGCAGGTGGACGCCCTTGTCGCCGCCCTGAAGGCCGCCGGAGCCGAGAACATCTCCATCACCGAATCCTCGTCGGATTAACATAGGAGAGGCATTATGAAGAAAGTCGGAAAAGTGCTTGTTGTGGACGACAACGCGGGAATCCGGTCCGCGTTGAAGATTCTGCTGCCTCTGCGGTTCGAGGCGGTGGAGATTCTGCCGTCGCCCTCGCAGCTGATAAGCACCGTCAACTCCTTTCAGCCGGACGTGATCCTGCTGGACATGAATTTCAACACGGACATCAACACCGGCAACGAAGGCCTCTTCTGGCTCAGCGAGTTACGCAGCAACAACCCGAATCAGAAAGTAATCCTGTTCACTGCCTACGCCGACATCTCCCTGGCTGTGGAAGGCATGAAAAGAGGGGCGTTCGACTTCATCGTGAAGCCTTGGGAGAACGAGAGGCTTCTCGCTACGCTGGAAAGGGCGGTGGCGGAGAACCGCAAGGACAGCAGGAAGTCTGATGAATATTCCACCGGACCGACCGGCATGTACTGGGGCACGTCATCAGCGATGGCCGAGATCAAGAAGACGATAGAGAAGATCGGCCCGACGGATGCCGCGGTTCTGATAACGGGCGAGAACGGAACGGGTAAGGATCTTCTGGCCAGAGAGATACACAACCATTCCGAGCGGCGGAACGGCCCTATGGTCAGCGTGGATGCCGGAGCGATTCCGGAGACCCTTTTCGAGAGCGAGCTCTTCGGACACGTCAAGGGAGCGTTCACGGACGCCTATGCCGACAAGGCCGGAAAGGTCGAGTTGGCCGAGGGCGGAACCCTTTTCCTGGATGAGATCGGGAATATTCCTTTACACCTTCAGGCGAAGCTTCTGAGGGTTCTCCAGAACAGGACGATCACGAGGGTCGGCGACACCAAGCCACGCAATGTGAACATCCGCCTTGTCTGCGCCACGAATATGGATCTGCGCCAGAAGGTGCAGGAAGGCTCGTTCAGGGAGGATCTCTTCTACAGGATCAACACGATGAGCATCCATCTGCCGGCCCTGAGGGAGCGCCCGGAAGACATCGTTCCGCTCGCGGAGATATTCATAAAAAGGTTCGACGAGAAGTACCATCGCGAGGTGGAGGGCATCGCATCGGAGGCGAAGGCCGCTTTGAAAGACTGCCATTGGAGTGGGAATATTCGTGAATTACAGAATTGCATCGAGAAGGCGGTGATTCTCTCCGAGGGCAGCGAGCTGACAGATAAGGAGTTGCAGCTGCCTACCGAGGCGCTTGTCGAAGGAAGCGATCAGCCGGTCGAGACCTTGGAGGAGGTCGAGGAGAGAGCGATCCGGGCGGCGGTGGAGAAATATTCAGGAAACATGTCGCTGGTGGCCAAGGCGTTGAATGTCAGCCGCCCGACCCTCTACAGCAAACTCAAGAAGTACGGAATTTAGGAATATGCTTCCGTGGCCTGAAATAGCGATTCTTGCGGGAGCCATCGTGGCGGTGGCTTTGGCCGCGGTGCTGGCAACACGGTACCGCATCCTCAAGAAGGTCACCTATATGCTTGACGCACTGGAGGACAAGGAGACCAACTTCCGTTTCGACGAGAGGGGGCTGGGCAGCCGGAAGATCAACCACACATTGAACCGTATCCGCACCATATTCCAGAAAGAGACCGCCGACATACGTGAGCAGGAAGAATATTACGGGCAGATGCTTGACAAGGCGAAGACGGGCATCGTCGTGCTGGAGTCCGGCACCGATTCTGTGCTCTACACCAACAAGCAGGCGCGGCTCCTTCTGAGCGTGTCGTCGCTTAGCACCCTTCGCCAGCTGGACATCATGAGCCCTTCCTTGAGAGTGGCTTTCGAGAAAGTCGAGGAGGGTCTGGACCAGAAAGCGTCCATCTATTCGGAAAGCTCGCAGACGAACATTTCCCTGTCCGCCACATCGGCGCACATCGGGCGTAAGGACGTGAAAATCATCGCGGTAAACGACATCTCTGAGGCCATCGAGGAGAACGAGTCAGTGTCCTGGACGAGGCTCATCAGGGTTCTCACACACGAGATCATGAACACCGTCACACCGATCGCCTCCCTTTCCGAGGCTCTTTCCGAATATGCCGGGACGATCACTCCGCCATCAGACGGGCCGGATCTCAAGGCAGGTCTGGAGACCATCGCCAGTTCGTCCCGTGGTCTTATAAAGTTTGTCAATTCGTACAGGGATCTGACCCACGTGGCCGTGCCGGTCAGGAAGGCGTTTTTCGCTCGCGACCTCGCGGCCAAGGTCATCGATCTGAGCCAGCCGGTGTTGACCGCCGCCGGGGCTACCGCTGGATTTGTGGAAAAGACCGAGGACGTGCTTCTGTACGCTGACGAGAGCCAGATCTCACAGATTCTCATCAACCTTGTCAAGAACGCCGCTCAGGCCGGGGCGCGGCACATCGAAATCTCTGCCGAGATTGACAAGAGGGACAACGTCATCATCAATGTGAGCAATGACGGGCCGCCTATCAGCGCGGCAAGCCAGGAGGAGATATTCATTCCGTTCTTCACGACCAAGCCTGAGGGCAGCGGAATCGGACTGAGCCTTTCCCGTCAGATCATGAGGATGCACGGCGGCACCCTCCGCCTCACCCGCTCGGACTCCGAAGCGACTGTTTTCACGCTGATATTCAAGTAAAACTCCTTAGCGGACCATGGGATGGAACATATTCATTATCAAGAATATAATAATTTACCTTCAGTAGTTTTCCACCAAAGGTACAACGCTTATTCACTGTCAATCAACAGGTTAATCGCCACTCATTGATTCCGAGCGAGTGGCAACTAAGTAGCTCATTATCAAACAATAAAGCAAGTACGTGGTGCCGGTTTATGCACCACGTACTTGCTTATTATATTAGTTGACAGATAGTTATCTGCCACGACACTGCAATCGCATTTCGATGGTTGGTGAGCTGTCAAACCACGGGTTCAACGATGGCACGCTCAGCGACCGGGATAGCAGGACTACCCTACTCGTTCTTGAGGGACTCGACAGGGTTGGTGTGAGCGATCCTCAGGGAGCCGATCACGATGACGCTGACGATGATGGCCAGCACGATGATGTCGGCGGCGATGAAGAACAGAGGTGACAGGGTGATCTTCAGGGCGAACTGCTCCAGCCAGTAATGCGCCACAAGCCAAGCCCCGGCGTCACCGATAAGGACAGCGACAAGAGCCACTTTCAGCACATCCATCACGAGCATCGACACGATCTCCGAGGATTGCGCTCCGTTGACCTTGCGGACGGCGATCTCGGCGCTTCGGCGATAGTTCTCGTCACGGACGTAGGAGATCAGGCCGATCACCGCTATCAGCAGGGCGAACAACGCTCCAAGGGTGTAGGTTCTCTTCATCTGCCTCGTCGGATCGTATAGGCTCCTGAACGTCTCGGCGTAAGACTTCACCTCGGCGTCGCTGTCAGGAGCGACCTCCCGGATTGTCTTCTCCACCTTACGCATCGTCTCCGGAGTGACATCCGTGAGCTTCACGACAAGTGTCTGCATCAGCCTTGACCAGTCAAAGTCAGCCTTTTCCTCATCGGTGAGGAAGTCCTTGTTCCAGCAGAAACGCACGCTCGGACGGTTGTCCGGATCAGAGACGCTTCCGATGACATAGTCCTCATAGACTCCGCAGATCGTGACCTGCCCGTGCTCGGTGATGCCGACAATCTTTCCAACGGCTCCGTCAGACCAGTTGGCGAAAGCCGCCATCTTGGTCACAAAGGACTTGCTGACAGCGACATCATTCGGTCCTTTTGGAGCGGATCCCTCGACGAGCCGGAAGCCCATCATATTGAAGAAACCTTCCGTGGCGCCATATTCATCAGCGACATTGAAGAGTTCCCTGTCGTCACCAGGAAGGGTAATATTATTGCCGGAAGCTGACGCCAAAGGTGTCACGTAGGTCAGTTCAGCAGCCTCGACCTCAGGCAGCTGGCGAAGAGCACCGGCGATGGCTGTCATCTTCGTCTGGTCGTAGGACGGGAATGTCTCATAGACAAGATTGCTGTAGTTGTAGCCCGGATCGGCGTTCAGCACCTTGCGGTACTGGAAGCTGACGATCAGCACCAGCGACACCAGCACGGCGTTGATGGCGAACTGGAAGGCAAGCAGTGAGATCTTCCAGCGGCGCTTGCTCTCCTTGTAGCCTCGGAAGGCGCTGGAAATAGGGATTTTGGTGAACATCCTCGCCGGAATGACGGCGGAGACAAGGAACACCAAGATCACAATCCCGACAATGATCCAGACGGAAAGCGGAGTGACAAGATCCTTCACAGGGACTCCCAACAGGGATTCAACCGCACCCCTGAACGCAAAGATCAGCAGGGCTGCCACGGCGAGGGAGACACCCAAATTCCAGGCGGTCTCCTTGAGCAGGATCTTGTTGATGTCCCAAGGCTGGGCTCCGTAGCATTTGCGGACTCCGACCTCGCGCGCCCTGCGGATGACATCCGAGATCGCCACAAGGACGTAGTTCATAATGGACACAAGCAGCAGCAGAGCGGCGATGATGGCAAGTATGAACACAAGGTTCCTGACCTCCGGCTTCGAGCTGTGCTCGGTGGCCAAAGGCGAAAGGAAGTACCAGAGAGTGAGTCCGCTCTTCTCCATTTCCTCCAAAGGCTGGTGAGCCTTCTGCATCTCGTGGATGGCATCTTTAAGCGACGCGGGATCAACCCCTTCGGCCAACTTGACGAAAGCCACGTACCTGTCGTTGCCGACCCAGTTGGAGAGGCTCCACTTGCTCATCGCCTCGATGGAAAGGATGACATCGGCGTGGATCGATCCGTTCTTAGGGAAGTCCTCATAGACTCCGCAGACAGTCAGCTTCAGATTCGGATTGTCCTCGTTGGCGATCTGCTTGCCGACAGCCGCTCCGACTCCACCAAGTTTCTCGGCGAAAGTCTTTGAGATGGCCACATCGCCGCTCCACGACCTCAACGCCTTTTCCGGCTCACCGGCGAGGAACTGGCGATTGAATATCCTGAAAAAGCAGGAATCCGCTAAAAGGTGCTCGGCCGCCACCTTGCTTCCATCGTCATCGATGATGAAATTCTCGCTGTTGAATATGCTGGTGAACCTTGTGGCCTCCAGCACTCCCGGCACCTCGGCCTTGAATCCCGGTGCTATGGCTCCGCTGACCTGACCGAAATCCTTGTCCTCACCTTGCATAACGGCGCCGGTGCGGATCTTATAGATCCTGTCAATGTCCTTATAGACATTGTCGTACGAAAGTTCAAAGCAGACCTTGGCGATCAGGATGACGGCTATCGCCATCCCGACTCCCAAGGACAGAACCTTGATGATCAAATCACTTTTTCTTCTCATACCCATTCCTCCACATGGAGGCTAATCTTTTATCGTTCAATATT
>ENA-UEQL01001540-UEQL01001540.1-human-gut-metagenome-genome-assembly--contig:-NODE-1540-length-15923-cov-7.463398_pt1 | contig 15923 bp, 16 predicted proteins | sample MGYA00242905_ERZ507926 | MGnify/ENA primary metagenome ERZ507926 (study PRJEB26167, sample SAMN06115531) | human gut metagenome | host: Homo sapiens | place: China:Henan | collected 2015-09-09...
TATGAAGAAGTAAAACGAGGTATAGATGCCCTTTTACAAATTCCTGCCTACCAAAAAGAAGCAGATCCCGATAAAAAATAAAGCCCGCCACCTAATGCATAACGCACAGTAGGCGGCGGGCATGGCCGGAAAACCGGCTGTCAAGGGGTCTGCGCAAAATCGCGCAACCCACTGACGGGCAATCATTGACATAGAAAGAAGGTGAACCAATGGAATTGACCATAGAGAACCTGCGCACACTGGCTCAGGGCGGGCAAATTTTTCTAACAGCCCATTCACAGGCCCGGCTTTATGAGCGCGGTATCCTGCTGGCAGACATTCGGCAGGCCATCCAGAGCGGGAAGATCATCGAATACCGTCCGGATGATTACCGTTGTCCGTCCTGCTTGGTGCTGGGGGTCAATCTAGCAGGTCGCTGGCTGCACGTTGTGTGCGGTATTCATGAGGGTGCACTGTGGATTCTCACAGCCTACTGGCCAGATCTCGACCACTGGAACGCAACGTATACCGAACGAAAGAAGAAAGGGGAATAAATTATGACTTGCTTTTTCTGCAAGGGCGAAATGAAGCCCAGCACGACCATTCACACGGTGCAGCTGAAGAACTGCGTTGTGGTTATCAAAAATGTTCCCTGCATGGAGTGCGAACAGTGCGGTGAAGTCGTGCTGTCTGCCGATACAGTGGAGAAGATAGAGCGCATTTTGCAGACGGTCGAAAAGGCGGTTGCTGAAATTACCGTGGTCAACTTCCCGGATTGTGCAGCATGAGCAGGCGAACGAACAGTGCCGTTTGGCAGGAAGCTTACAGCCGGTGGCGTGTGGCGGTGCAGAAAGACGGCCAGCGCCGGTATTTTTACAGCAGCACTCCCGGCCGCACAGGCCAGCGGGAAGCAAACCGCAAAGCTGATGCGTGGCTTGAGGACGGCATAGGCGCGAAGGTGGGCCGCGTTGAGGACGTGTATAAACTCTGGCTCGAGGGCCTGAAGCAAACCACCAGCGCAGGCAACTGGGAGCCGATCGAAAGCCGCTGGCGTATCTGGGTGCTTGTCCAATCTATGCGGCCATCAACAGAAACATGTGCCCCGGTGCAACGTTCTGCACACAAAAACCGGCAGACGCTCCGCACGTCTGCCGGTTTTTCAAGGAAACCAATTATTTTTACTGTATGATTGCTGATACGGTATCCGCAGTCCCGTGCCGCCGCTCACTCCGCCATCAGGCTGTCATTTTCCATGATGAAGGGCCGGGTGGTATCCTGTCCCCAGGAGGTATCGTACTTTGCCATCAGATAATCGCGCAGTTCCGCCCGATTTTGCAGCTTCACCAGCCGGTACGGTTCCTGAAAAGCAACCTTCTCAATCAGGCAGAACCTCCCGTCCTCCGTCGGCAGCAGCACCCCCACATGCCCCACAAACAGCGTATTCTCCGTGTCCGAGAACCTGTCATGCAGGACAACGGAGATCAGCCGGGCGGTGCTGTCTGAGAATGCGACGCCCCGGGCGGCCCAGCCCGCCTGAAGCGTCTGGGCCTGCTCGACCACATCCGTACTGTCTGCGGCGGGCACCGGCGCAAACAGCGCGCAGAATTTGGCAGTGCTGTCTCCGCAGAGAACGGCGGGATCTTCGGTCAGCGTTTCCAAATCCAGAAAAAGCGTATCCTCTCCCTGAGTCTTCGGCTGATCCGCTCCGACGGTGACGAACTCACCGAACAGGCTGAATGCCGTAATGCGGCAGTTATAGCCGGGGAAGTCACCGTTTTTCTCCGCCCACAGATCCTGCATCTCATAGGGATCGTACTTGGTGTCGGTGGGGACAGTGCGCTCAAAGCCGTTCGTCAGCCATTCACTCTTAACACTGGCGTTGAACTGGTCCACCCGGTCAAAAAGGCCGCGGATCCGGGTCTCGTCTATGCCCGCGTTCTCAAGCAGCCGGGAGAGCAGAGCACGGGAATCCTCGTCCGTCAGATTGGCGTATTCGACAGGTTTCTGCGTCGGCTGCGGGACGTCCGGCTCTGTTTTTCCGCCGCAGCCGGCAAGGGAGGCAAGGATGAGGCTGACAGCCGCAAGGATTGCCAGCAGATGGTTTTTCCGATTCATAAATTACGTTACCTTTCCTGTGTTCGTCCATTCTGCGGTGCAGAACAGATCGCATCATACGTCCTTATACTATACACATATTGGCGAAAAATATCTATACAGAATTCCTGCACAATGCCCGCAGCGTATTCATCTATAATCAGATGATTCTTGTCTTTCGGGTCTTTCTGATACCCGTATCCTGCAAAGCTGCCAATGAACTGACCTTCTTTCCGTTTCACATCCAAGTGACTTCTGACACGCATCGAAATGTCACGGCAATAGGTATCGTTGATAAGATTGTTGAACGGAATCAGGATACGTCCCTTATCATCGTTTTCCTCTGCACTGTCATAATGATCGTTGATGGCGATGAACCGGACTCCCATAAATGGAAAGATTCTTTCCAGATAACGTCCTGTTTCAATGTAGTTTCTGCCGAATCGTGATAAGTCCTTGACGATGATGCAGTTGACGTTCCTTTTCTCAATGTCCTGCATCATCCGCTTAAAATCCGGGCGTTCAAAATTTGTGCCGCTGTAACCATCATCCACATACTCGTCGAACTTGTGCAGTTCCGGGTGCTTAATGGTGCTTGTAGGGGTATGTTGGAGTATGACGGATATAGTGTTTCACGCCTGTATGTGCGCCACACAAGCGAAATAGCCGTAAATGTGTCTGACCATGCCGTTTTGACAATAGATTTGTTCGACCAAACCAAAGTACACCTGTCGGTTGTCGGTGATGATGCAAGCGTTATCCTCAATGTGTATGGCAGCACTCCACAAATAGACTTCGTGGACGGTGAAAAGCCAAATTGTGTAATCGTGAACTATAACAATAAAACTACATACTGATATGGTAGATAAGAACTTGATACTTTACTTGCCATTTGACGACCCCGATGGCAATAAGGCTTACGACTATTCGGCAAGCCGTGCTGATGCGGCACTTTCAGACGGGGCAACATTCACCAAGAACGCCAAGACAGGCAAGGCACTTGCTTTGAATGGCGGTGAGTGTCTAACCGCAAAAGCCATTCCTTTTAGCGGAAACTTCACGGTGTCTGCCTATGTAATGACAACACAAAGCCGTATCGGTTGGGTGGTAAATTTACTTGGTGTAGATAACTATCGTGAAAAGTGGATTGATGTTGCGCCTAACCAATGGTACTTTATCGCCTTTGTGCGTGACAGCGACACATTCAGAGTGTACATAGATTCGGCTTGTGTCTATACAGCCTCGCTTGGTGGTACACCACAGGGTTTGAGCCTTTGCACTGACGAACTGCTTACAACGACTGCAAACATTGACGAGTTGAAAGTGTACAATGTGGCAAAGACTGAAAAAGACCTGTTGGAAATACAGGCAGACAACGATGTGGAATACTACATTGACGGTGTGAATTTCAAGGACTATGGCGTGTATGTGTCTGGCTCTACTGGCTTGGTCGGTCGCCTTGCACAGAAAGACGCATTGCAAGTGGATTGGGACAACTACCACGGCATTGTGCGTGACAGAAACAGAAAACGCTATAAGGAGCGCACCATTACGCTTGATTGTTTCCTTGAGGCAAGCGGTCGCAGCGCATTTGTGGAATGGACTAACCGCTTTATGTCATTGTTTGATGGGGACGGCACACACCGTTTGACCGTGGAGTATGACGGAAAGGCAAAGCCATTGGTCTATGAGGTAGGCTTGTATGATGAAACCGACATGACAAAGACATGGGGGCAGTACAACAATGACCTTATGGTTGGCACGTTCAAAATGAAACTCATAGAAGATGAACCCGTAAAACGTGTGTTGCGCCACATATCGGCAAGCGACAATTCCAAGGCAACGATAAAGGTTACATCCACAAAGTTGCTCAACATCTATTGGGGTGACGGAACACACACATTCAATGTGAGTGGCAACGAAACAACCGTAGAACACACCTATGCACTTGCTGGCGAGTATGACATCATTGTTGCTGGCGTGATTGAAGATATTGAAAGTTTTGAAACAAACGATATTGTAGTATGGGAATTACTCAAATAACAAAGCGCAATGGCGAAACAATACAGCTCAACACAAACGAGCCGTTTTGTTTCGTCAAAGAGGCTACGCTCACAAGTTCCTTAATGGGCGATGATTACATTTCGCTCAAAATCGTTTCCGCCAATTGGTTGTCATTCGCCAAAGGAGATAAGATAACCATTGGTGGCAAGGAATATAGTATCAGAGCCACAACAGCCCGTGAGGTTGTTTCAGAGGGTTATTACAACTACGAGCCTGTATTCTATGGCGTGATGTACGACCTTATGAAAACTATCTACCGCAATTGCGACAAGTACGGCAAGAGCGACAAAAGCACATTTGACTTGACCTATACAATCAAGGAATTTGTGCAAGTCCTTATCTACAACATGGAAAGGGATTATCCGGGGTTGTGGAAGTTCGATGTGGATAACTGCCCCGACACGGAGGCTAAGACTATTCAGTTTTCGGGCGTGAACTGTTTGCAGGCATTGCAGACCCTTTGCAACAGCGAGCAGTTCAACTTGGAGTTTCAGATAACCCAAGACAAGGGTGTGCGCACTATCCATATAGGCAAGTTTGGCAAGCGTATCAATCCTCCAAGCGGTGCTGATTTCTTTGAATGGGGCAAGGGTAACGGATTGTACAACCTCAAAGAACAGAAGATAGACGATAAAGCCATTATAACCCGTCTGTGGGCAGAGGGTGGTACAACCAACATTCGGAGCAATTACAGGGAGTATTCGGAGCGACTGCAATTGCCGTACCCACAGCGAAAGAACCAGTACGAGCATACCCTTTCAGACGGAACGATTGTTAAGGTGGGTACTGAAACAATCGGCATTGCTGATGATGCAAAACGCTACATTGAGGATGCAGAACTTCGTGATAAGATAGGCAGTGAGGAAGATGTAAAGACCTATGATAACATCTACCCCACACGCACGGGAACCGTTACGGCTGTTGTGGCTGATGATATTTGCGCTTTCATTGATGATACAATGGACTTCGACCTTAACAAGAAAGACGATAAAGGCACGGTGTACCTTGTGGACGGAACGAGCGCAAAGATAACATTCACTTCTGGGCGGTTGGCTGGGCAACAGTTTGAACTTGAGGCGAAAGGTGGCTACAACCACGAAACAAAGAAATTCCGCATTATCCCATTCACGGATAATAGAGGTTTGACCATTCCCTCCGCTGAAACACAGGACGCTTACAGGATTGAGGTCGGCAACACCTACAAGATAACCGACATATATCTGCCCGAAAGCTACGAGCAAAAGGCTGAAGAGGCTTTGTGGTATGCAGCAATGGAAGATTTCAAGACAGCGACACAGGCAAAGGCTCAATACACGCTGACATTGGATAGGCTCTACTTTCTCCAAGAACTAAGCCGTGATACCGACACAAGCGTGTTTGAGGTGGGCGATTATGTGCCTGTTAAGGACACACGTTTTGGCATTGAGAAACAAATGCGCATACAGAAAGTAACACGCAACCTTTTGTTGGAACAGGACTACCAAATTACTTTGGCAGACACAACAGCCGTGTCTATACAGACGCAAACCGTGCTTACTGTCATTGAGCATGAAAACATCATAAACAACAACCGCCTCCGTGATTTGAACAAAGCAAGGCGAGGATGGAGAACCACAGAGGATTTGCGTAACATGGTCTATGACACGGACGGATATTTTGACACGGACAACATCAAGCCAAACTCCATTGACACAAATATGCTGACCGTTGGAGCAAAGAGCCAACAGTTTGTTTTGTCTGGGTGTGTGCTGCAAGCCAACTTCGGGGGCAACCCGAATATGTTTGTCGCTACGGCTGGCATACTCTCACACCTCACCATTGACAACGACAAGATTAGGAACTGGCAGATGAATGAAGCCTCGTTCAAACTGCAAAGCACAGGCGGTTACTATCTGTTTGCCAAGTGTTCAAAGAGCGGTGAAAACGGTGTGTGGTATCTTACCCAAGAGCAATTGAAGTTTGAGCCTACGAGCGACCCCAACAATTACTATTTCCAAGTTGGCATAGTATCAAGCCTGTATGCAGATGATAATTTCAGAGATTTTCAGACCACATACGGCTTTACTCGCATCAATGGCAACACTATCACAACTGGGCGCATCATTACGAGTGATGGCGAGTGCTACTTGGATTTGGACGGCAACAAGTTCCGCATTGGTGACAGCACAAGTTCTATTGATTGGAACGTGTCGGCAAAAAGCCGTCTGACATTGAAGAATGTTAGCGTGGCAAGTGGCAGCGGTGATGTTGTGCCGTTGGGCGTTTATCGTGGAGTGTGGAATAAGGATTACATCTACTACACGAGTGATGAAGTGGCTTATACAAGCAATGGCGCAACGTGTACCTATCGCTACATACACCCCACACCTACCAAGGGTAACTTGCCAACCAATTCAACCTATTGGGCGATTGTAGCACAAGGTGCTGACGGCATTAGCGGAAACAATGGCGATTGGGTGAGCTTTGTCTTTAAGGAAAGCGATACGAAACCTACAACGCCCACATCTACTGCACCTATCCCCGATGGCTGGAGCGACACACCAAGCGCAATAGGCAAGTGGTGGATGTCAAAGGCTACAATCAATGGCGTAACAGGCAAGGCTGGAACGTGGAGCGAGCCTGTACAGACCACGGCAGAGGATGGTGTGGATGGTGCTTATACTGATTTCAAGTATGCCAAGAACACATCAAGCACATCATTTCCCGCAATAACGGTTACAGAGCGCAACCCAAGCGGATGGAGTGATGAACCGCCAACACTTGCAACAGGCGATTATCTTTGGATGTCGCAAGCAGAAATAAATGCAGATGGAACGCTCAAAACAAATTGGAGTACGCCTGTAAGAATTTCGGGTGAGAAAGGCAACAGTGGAAACAATGGCTCTGTGTTCTATTTCATCTACACGCTTGCATCAACAACTCCAAGCACACCTACATTCACCACACCCTCTGCCTTGGTAGGGCAAACGGCATGGACTATCAAGCCGCCAACACCGACAGATACGCTATATCTGTATATGTCGCAAGCCATATACAACCCGAATACAGGGCGGTTTGGCTCATGGACTGCACCGATACGCATATCTGGCAAGGATGGTGCAAAGGGTGCTGACGGTACGGATATAGAGTTTATCTATTTGCGCAATACAGGCAGTACACCAAGTAAACCAACATCCGTGAATACTGATGATTATGTGCCTACGGGTTGGACTGACAACCCACAAGGAATAACCGAAACGTACAAATACGAGTGGGTATGTGTAAGAACCAAACCAAGCGGTACTGATACTTGGTCGGCTTTCAGTACGCCTGTCATTTGGGCGAAATGGGGTGATAAGGGTACGGATGGCGATGGTACTGAATATGTATTCAAGCGTACAGAGGTAGAAACAGCACCCGATGCAATTTTGGTAAGTTCCACTGCTGACGGATATGTGCCTACGGGTTGGACTGATGAACCAAGCGGTGTGTCGGCAGACTATCCTTTTGAATGGGTGTCTATAAGACACAAGACAAATGGCAAATGGGGGTCTTTCTCCGAGCCTACCTTGTGGAACAATTACGTTGTATGGAATCCCAATCTGCTTGAACAGACAGAGTTTGAAAGCATGGATAGGCTGGATAAATGGGATGTCGTTTCTCGCAATAATGGTGGTAGTGGCATAGATACAAGCATTACCCACATCAATACAAGCGGTGTGGACGGACATAATTGTTTCTATGATGCAAACACTAAGCGGAATGATGAAAGCGTGTATAAAGAAGTGTTGCGCCAAGTGTTGCAGTCCTCGACCACTAAGAAGTTAAAGCCTTCGACATGGTACACTCTTTCATTCTGGGCAAAGTGTGGAACTAAAACATTGACCGTGAACGAAACAAGCAGCGCATACGGCTTTGCACAGCGCACATTGTATCTAAGAAGTGGGCGCAAGTACACATTCTCATTCAATGGACGCATTGATGCGCAAGCTAAATCAGACGGAAAGGAATTAAGGTGCTTTATATGGCAAGACGGATGGAAATGGCAAAAGGAAATTTCTGTCAGCAATACCTATAACACGACAGCCTCCATTTCGTTTGACGATGTACCCGCTGATGGTGTGTATCATTTTGCGGCATACTTGTATGGCAGTACAGACCCACGCACAGGCAAAGCAACCCTTAATTGGGTGCGCATACTTGAAACAGGCGGTACAATATTCAGCACCTATGTATTCCCAAGTGCCATTGATACAACCAAGGTGTTTGTGGATGGTGTACAATACAACAATACTATTGGTGCGGATTGTGCTGTTGATTATCCGACATACACGGCATGGAAAAAACATACTATAACATTCAAGACAAAGGCAAGTTTTGCCGATACTGAATATGTGTTGTTCCGCTTGCAACCAATCATAATTGAGGGCAACTCGCAATATCTCTATATCTGTATGCCAAAGTTGGAACTTGGCAAGGTGGCAACTGCCTATGATGCAAATTCAAACGACAATCGCCCCGACTACCAAGAGTACAGGTTTGCCAAGAACGGCTCACGCAACAGTGCGCCAAGTTTGGTTAAGACGGATGCAGAGCCGAACGGATGGACTACCGTACAGCCGTCTGTTGGTACGCTTGAATACTTGTGGATGATTGTAGCCAAGAAGAGCGGTACAGGCGCATTGCTTGAAAATTGGAGCGAGCCTGTGCGTATCACCCCTTATGACGGAAAGGATGGCAAGAATGGCAAAAGTCCAGCTATGGTGTATCGTGGCGTGTATGATAGTAGCAAGACATATTACGGCAATCAGTATCGTGTTGATGCAGTCAAGTACAACGGCATTTACTACATTGCTCGTATTGATGCTGGCGAGTTCTACAATGTCGCTCCAACAAATACATCAAAATGGAATAACTTTGGTGCGCAGTTTGAAAGTATAGCCACAAATCTACTTTTGGCAGAGGGCGCAAATATCGGTGATTGGTTTATAAGCCAAGGCAAGATAGTATCAACGCTTGAAACAGGCAATAAAATAACGCTTGACGCAAAGAGTGGCGAGGTATTACTTGAAACATCCGATAATGACTATGATAACATTATGTCGGAGTATGGCAATCAGTTTGGTGCAAACATTCGGCTTAGTCTGAATAGAGGCAATGTTGAAGTTCACGCTAAAAACTCGCCAAGCTATTCAACTGGCACATCCTACCTTTCCCCAACAGGCATATTTTCAAATATGGCTGGTACGGATGGTATGCCCTCAAGCTCTGGATATACACACCGTGGGGCAATTGTTGGTCTTGGGTTCGCCAATGTTGCTAAAAGAACATGGTCGGTTAATATGGTAGATACAATCATTGCTGGTGTATATGGTAGAGCGGACAACAGCGGGACTGCACCCGCCTTTGGTGGATTCTTCTACAATCTGTATGCAGGTGGTCTTATACTTGGGCGCAAGTGTATCACAGAAAGCGGAACGAAAGGACATTCAAGTTACCTGTCGGGAAGTGATAGTGTGGTTATCGGTTATTCTCGCTACGATGAAACGGTATATCTGCCATCCAATCCAACAGAGGGACAGGTGATATTCGTAAAGCAATGGTGGAGTGGTAAAATGACATTCAAGCCATTGACAGGACATTGTATTTACGATGATACTTCGGAAAACTCCGATTATCCATTTACAGAGGGACAAGGTGGAATGTTTGTTTTCACTATTGGCTATGTTAATGACGTGAAAAAAGAGGCTTGGATAGTATCAAGGTGGAAATTCTAAAATAATAAGACTATGGCAATGTATGGATATATGGAGAATGGTTTTCTAAGAGCGAGGGATGTTGAGCAAGGACAGGCGCAAAATCTTTCTTCTGAATGGAAGCCTGTTGATGAAATAGACGAAAGCAAAACTATTTCTGATGATGAGGATTACACCATTCGTTTAGTGCCTTATGACAATGGAAACCGTATCTCATTCAAGTATGAAAAGGTAGTAAATACGACAAAGATACAGGGCGAGATTGACGCAATCAAGGCTGAATTGTCAGAAACAGACTACCAAGTAATAAAGTGCTATGAAGCCTCACTCGTTGGCGAAGAATTACCATACGATATAAAGGCTTTGCACACTGAAAGAGATTTGAAAAGAGCGAAAATAAACACGCTTGAAACAAACTTATTAAACTTAACATCATTATGAGTTGGATTACAGAAAGCAACAGACAAAAGCACTTTCTTTATGCCATACCATGTGCCTTTCTACTCACGATTTATTCGTGGGTGGATTGGCTTGTGGCATGGAGTTTAAGAACAGAGCTTATGGTGGTAAATGGGATTGGTTGGACTTGTTAGCCACAATCTTAGGCGGTATCGTGGGGCAAATGCTCCAAGTATTGCTGATTTACATCTTAAAATGTGTTTGTTAGACACAAATTTACTACCTTTGCAGTAAACATTTACTGGGTAAATTATGGAAGATGTAAGACTGATAGCAAAAGGTACGATTACCGACCTGTCTAAAGGCTTTTCGCTGAAAGGTGGTGTGCCGTTCTCCGTGTATGTCCGTAGCAAGGAAAACACGATGTTGAGCGACACACTGCTTGAATGTAGGCTGATAGGTGACAGAGAGGTTGGAGCGTTACCCGTACCAATCGGTGATTGGTCGCCCGCAATGATAGCGTACATTTCCCCAAACGCTATTGACTTGCAGAAGTATGAGGTATATTGGGGAGCGAGTGAACAACCTAACAAAATCGTATAAGAGTATGGGACTTATTTTAGGCAGCGGTTCAACGAAACCGCAATATCCTTACGATATGTGGTACGGTGTGCAAGGTGACTTGACAAGCAAGGATTACAAGCTCACAAGAGTTGGCAACCTTGACTTGCACCGCACACTGCCCATTCAGAAAAAGTTGAGGCGTTTTGTAGAAAACACGGACGGCTCTGTAAAATACTACTTGCACCAAAACGACAGCCGCAAAAAGGATTCGGGCGCAAAGGCTACCATTGACAGCACGGACGGAAACGTGATGTTGGAGAAACCCGAATACTATCTGCGTGTTGAGTTCGAGGGCACAAAGTGGGTGTATGGCATTTCCGAATATCCTTTGCCCGGCTTCGTGAAAATGACACGCAAGACTTGCTCGCCTTGGTGCGCTACCATTGACTGTGACAATAACATTGCCGTGTCTGGCAGTTGGTTGCAATGGAATGGTGATGAACTTTTGCGTGATGATGAGGGCATATTGAAGTTGGCTGACAATGCCGCACGTTTCCGTGGTGGCAACGGCTCTAATTCGGCTTGGGATGGCACTTACCATTCTATGCTTGGTATGCCAAGAACTTCTATCAGCAAGTCTGGAGCAAGACCTTTGTGTAAGAATGGCACTCACCTTGGCGTGTATCGTGTATATACAGAAATAGCATGGTTACAGCGCATAGAGTACGCCTCTTTGCATTGCCAAGACACATACAACGAAACGCTGACTGCTGACGGATTCAGACAGGGCGGTTTGGGCAGTGGTCCCGCTGTTGATGGTAGTCAGTGGAATACATGGGGTGGTTACAATCCATTCGTGCCTTGTGGAGTTACTGCAACGCTTGGAAACAATACAGGGCGCATACCTTATGTAATCAAAGGTTGGACGGGTGGCGACAAGACCGTGTATGTAACATCTTATCGTGGACTTGAAGCACCGTTTGAGTATTTATGGCTGTTGGCTGATGATGTGCTGATACGGCATATCCCCGACACAGAGGGCGGTCGTAGTATTGCCTATCTGTGCCAAGACCCTACAAAGTTCACCTCACATTCAGACAACGCAACAACCGTCCCCGATGGCTATGAAGAAATGTGTGATTTGCCCCGTGATAGCGGTTATATCCTACACTTCGCCATTTCAACGAATGGTATCAGCTTCCCCGATGCAATAGGTGGTAGCAGCAATCAAGGTGCTTGTGATTATTATTGGCATCCGGGCAGAACAGCAAGTGGATGGTGGGGTTGCCTCTTGTCTGCTCTTGCGGATCTTGGTGCGGCTGCGGGTTTCGGTTCTCTGGCTGCGGCTTCTCGTTCCTCGTACTCGGGTGCGCTCGGTGGCTTCCGCTTGTGCCGTTTTTGACAGACTGCAAAAACGGTTCACGGCGCAACGAAAATCGGGGCAAAGTGAGTGAGAGAATAAACAGGAAATATTAAAACAAAATATTTTAAGTGTCGGTAGTTTGGGGTTGCCTCTTGTCTGCTAATGCGAATAATGGTGCGGCTGCGGGTTTCGGTTATCTGAATGCGAATAATCGTTCCTCGAACTCGAATGCGAACAGTGGCTTCCGCTTTTACCGTTTGGTTTCAATTGAGAAATAAGATACTGAAGCTGCCGACACTTTACCTCTTGGTAGAAAAATAGTGATTAACACGGTGCGAGTAAGAAAATTGAAAGCTCTGTATTAGACTAACGGCACATATAGTAGATGAACGCAAATACATATTTGTATCAATACTCCGACTTTGAGGATTGCGGTCTTTACATTGGCGATACAGGCAAGCTGGCTTGTTCTCCAAGCAAGAAGTTAAAGAACGTATATCACTTGCTCTACACAAACGAAAACTTGTGTCTGGCTCAATACAACGCACAGCATGGCAAAGGTGAACGCAGTGAGATTAACGATTTCAACGAGCATATTTGCGAAAGGCTTGATGAATTGTATGAAATGTTGGCGTATGAAACGTATGTACCCGGCAAGTATAAGGAAAGAAAGATACATGACCCAAAGGAACGTGTCTTGATGATTGCGCCATTCTTTCCCGACCGCATCATTCACCATTGCGTGATAAATGTGTTAGGCGAGCATTGGACGCATCTATTCATTGAAAACACCTACGCTTGCATCAAAGGGCGTGGTGTACACAAGTGTATGCTTGATGTACGCAGTGCGCTTATGCGTGATAAGAAAGGAACACGCTTTTGTCTGAAAACGGACATCCGCAAGTTCTATGACAACATTGACCATGCCGCATTGAAGATTGTGATAAGATACACAATAGCGGACATTCAGATGTTGCGCCTGTTAGATAAGATAATTGACAGTAACGGTAAAGATAAGGGGTTGCCGATAGGGAACTACACAAGCCAATACTTAGCCAACTTGTATCTGGCTTTCTTTGACCATTGGGTTAAGGAAGTTCTGGCACCTTACATCCTACGCAGATTTGGAGTGAAACTGTATTATTTCCGCTATATGGATGATATGGTTTTCCTGTGCGAGAGCAAGGAAGCACTGCACTATGTGCTTGACATGACTGGCTTGTATCTCGCTGCCGAGCTGAAAGTGGAGTATAAGGCAAACTGGCAGATATTCCCCGTTGATGATAGAGGCATTGATTATGTCGGCTTTTTGCAGAACCATTACAATGTGTTGCTAAGAAAAAGCATATTGTTGAAGTTCTACCGCAAGGCATCCATTATCGCTAAGAAATGTCCTATTAAAGATGAGAGTGATATAAAGCACCTCTTTTCGTCTGAATATGGTTGGATAAGCAGATGTAGCGAGGTACACAAAAAGAATGTCTTTAATAAAATTACGAACTATGGACACAAGCATTTTATCAATGGGTCTTTTAGCAGAGCAGCGTCCGCAAGTGATAGACCCTTACAACAACGGACAGGGAACATTTCTCTACAACCACAACATAAAAGAAGTGGATGTAGTGGCAGACGAAATGGGCAGTACGCACATAGCCAAGGAGGGGGAAACTCCGACAGGCAAGATGTGGCAGTACGACAGCCTCCGTGTGGAATATCCCAAGACAGCCGACAACATCTTTAGCACGTTAATCACTGCAAAGTACCCGGCTAAGACCGAGAGCAAGTTGGTGAACGAGTATCAGAGTGCCACACTTGGCTTGATGGATGAATCCGCAAAGAAACCCTATGAGGATTTCTTGAAAGACCGTTTGGCTATCCGCACAATGATAGACAACGATTGTGAAACTCTTAACATTCCAATGGACTTATGACAGAGATAGAAGATTTTGTAGAAGACCCCAACGAGAACAACGACCTTTTCGATTGTGAGTTTACATCCGTTGATGCGGTTGTCAATCAGATAACAGTGTTCACGGGTTGGCAGAACAGAGCAACCGAGAATGGCGACCGTACACTTGTCGCTTATGGGGAGGGTTACAATAGGTCGGCTTTCTTTACCGACAGCAAGAAACTGAAAGATGTTTTTTGCAACCCCAAAAGGCGTTATCCGTTCCGTGCAATCATTAAGGTTGTGAGCTACGGCAATATGTACGGTTTTCGTGTGTTCTCGCCAAACAGTGAGATAACCAAGGAAGATAAAGAAAACTTTGACTTCTATAAGCGTACTAAAAACAGGAGAAGCCGATGAACACGATAGATGTAACTACCGTTGCACACGGTATAAGCGACTTTGGAATGATGGCGGTTACGGCTGCTTTCTTCTTGGTGTTGTCGGCTGCAATGATGGTGGCGATATTCCAATGGTTCAAGTCTATCATAAACCAGATGATGCAAGACAACAAGGAGAGCTTACAGGAACTCGCCAAGACTACCAACGCACAGAATGATATGTTACAGGACATTTCCGAGGGATTGCGTACAGAAACACAGCTAAGAATACGCAACCTTACAGGCTTTGCCTTTGACCTATCCATTGAGCAAGTTTGTAGGCTTGTCAAACGAGTGCGTGAGGAAAACCACATCATAGACCATGAGGCAACAGCCTTGAAGATACGCAAGTCTTTAATGGTTATCCACAATGACCGCAACAGTCGTTTTGACCCATTCACATACAGGGGCAAGCCAATATCGGAGTATTGCAACACTGATTGGGTTGAGGATGTGGCAAAGGTCGTGGAGAATGAGATTTACAATGAGGATGGAGCGAACAATGCCCGTGCCTACACAAACGTTAAGCTCGCCTACGACAACATCAAAACGGACTTCTACCAACGGCTGAACGCATAAATACAACTTTTGCGTAAAATTATATGCAGATTTCTACAACATTTTAAGCAGATTATATATTATGGTTAAAATTTTAATCGACAATGGGCATGGAGTGAACACCACGGGCAAGCAATCGCCCGATGGTCGTTTGCGTGAATACGCTTATGCAAGGGAGATAGCAAAGCGTGTGGAGAAATGCCTCAAGTGTAAAGGATACGATGTTGAGCGTATAGTGCCAGAAGAATTTGACATTTCGCTATCCATTCGTTGCAAGCGAGTAAACGAGATATGCCGCAAGGTCGGCTCTAAAAATGTCCTTGTGGTGAGTATTCACAACAATGCCGTGGGCAGTGATGGCAAGTGGTATAGTGCAAGAGGCTTTACCGCTCATGTCGGACTTAATGCCTCTGCCAACAGCAAACGACTTGCTGCCTGTCTGTGGAACAAGGCTATTGAGCTTGGCTTGAAAGGAAACCGTGCTGTGCCTAACGAAAAGTACATCATACAGAACCTTGCCATTTGCCGTGATACGCTTTGCCCCGCAGTTCTGACGGAAAACCTATTCCAAGACAACAAAGAAGATGTGGACTTCTTGCTTTCGGAAGAGGGCAAGACTGCAATAACCACACTCCACGTTGAGGGTATCATTGACTACATTAACAATGTGGCGAAATGAAAAGGTGGGTAACTATTGCTATGGTGGTGTTGGTCTGTCTGTGTTCGGCTCTGTATATCCATAACAAGGCACTACGAGCTGACAACGACGCGGAGACAGCCAACTACATCATCGATGTGAAAGCCAACGAGAACATCGACGCGCGCAAAGCCCGCATCAA
>ENA-UEQL01001544-UEQL01001544.1-human-gut-metagenome-genome-assembly--contig:-NODE-1544-length-15886-cov-5.360364_pt1 | contig 15886 bp, 12 predicted proteins | sample MGYA00242905_ERZ507926 | MGnify/ENA primary metagenome ERZ507926 (study PRJEB26167, sample SAMN06115531) | human gut metagenome | host: Homo sapiens | place: China:Henan | collected 2015-09-09...
AACAGCCTGAGCGACACCGTCCGCCTTTAGAGCTTTAGCGTCTTCCTCATTTTCAGCAGGCATGACCGTTTCAATCGTCGGACGAAGGATCTTGGCCGTTTCCACAATCTTGCGGCAGAGGATCTCGTTATCGATGGCAAGAACGAGAATAGCCGCTTCGTGGATATGAGCTTGAATGAGAATAGCCGGATCGGTCGCGTCGCCGTAAATGGAGTTGACCTTCTTTTCCCGCAGTTCTTCAACCACCGCATGGTGATCGTCCACGACCACGACAGAAAGGTGTCTTTGCAGAAGCTCATCAAGAATAATCTTGCCCTTCTCTCCGTACCCCACCAAGACAACATGGCCATGGAGAATGTCACTGCCGACACTGTCCGGCATGAGAGACATCGGATCAATTCGTGCATCCATTCTTCTGGCAAAAGCCCAGCGTTTCTTAATGAAATCACGAGCCGGACCGATCGTTGCAAAAGCAAACGGATTCAAAGCGATAGAAATAATGGCACCGGCCAAAACTAAGCTCATACCCTCCTGCGGCAGAATCTTCAGTTGTAAACCGAGAGCCGCAAGGATGAAGGAGAATTCACCGATCTGTGCAAGCGCGGCTGCTACCGTTAAAGCGGTATGAAGTGTGTAGCGGAACAGCAGCACTAAACCGAAAGCAACCAGACCTTTGCCAAGAATAATAATGGCGAGCACTGCCAAGACATGCAAAGGCTGTTCATAAAGAACTTTCGGGTCAAACATCATGCCCACGCCGACAAAGAAGATCACTGCGAAAGCGTCTCTCAGCGGCAGCGACTCCATGGCAGCTCTGTGGGAATAACGGCTTTCACGCATCACCATGCCTGAGAAGAAGGCACCCAAAGCGAAACTGACATGGAAAATCTGTGCGGCGCCATAGGCTATACCGATTGCGAATACCAACACTGAAAGCGTAAAGAGCTCGCGGGAACCCGTCTTAGCAACCTGGCGAAGAAGCCAAGGGAGCAATCTTTTCCCGACCACCAGCATCAGGATGATGAAGCCGAATACTTGAGCCAGCGTGATGCCGATAATCTGCCAAAGCGGCAAAGAAGCCTCGGTGTTTTGCAGCGGAGAACCCAGAAGAGAAGCCAGCGGAGGCAGAAGCACCAGGATTAAAACCGTCATGATGTCTTCCACAACCAGCCAACCGACCGCAATTTGGCCGTCGCCACTCTCCAGAATACCGCGGCTTTCCAATCCTTTAAGAAGCACAACCGTGGATGCGCACGAGAGACACATGCCGAAGACAATGCTTTGTCCCCATGGCCAGCCCCAGAAATGGGCCAGCACTGCTCCCAAACAGGTGGCAAGTCCCATCTGGAGTATTGCACCGGGAACCGCAATATTCTTGACCCGTATGAGGTCCGACATTGAAAAATGCAGGCCGACACCGAACATCAGCAGCATGACACCGATTTCGGAGAGTTCGGAAGCAATATTGACGTCACCCACAAATCCGGGTGTTGCCGGCGAAATAATAATACCGGCGAGCAAGTAACCGACCAGTGCCGGTACTTTGATGCGTTCCATGAGGAAGCCGAGCGCCCAGGCAATCGCAAAACCGATCGCCAAGGTCGAAATCAAGCTAAAACTATGACTCATCGTTAGTTTGTCCTACGCGGGCAAAAATTTAATGCAGATTGCGAAAATTTCATCAAACCTGACTAAGCCGGGCCGGCGTTGTCAGTCGATTGATTCTCCTGATTGGTTGAAATTATTCAGAACATCAGGCAAATTCACGCAATATTCTACTGTTAGGAAAGAGTTCTGAGGCTGACAAATCGGAGCTCTCCGCCCATCTTAGAATCGCCAATTTTTCAGCAAAAAACTTCTAATAATCAAACAGAAAAACTCTTAATCCGCTCATTTGTCCTTTTTGTATAAAAGAACAAATCACATTTGTTGTTTAGAGCGACTCTAAAGGAAGCTGAGAATCTCTGCTTCCGGATAAAGAAAGCATCAAGGATTGACCTCAGGGTGCTGAGCCGGAGGCGCCGGGTTGACGTCACTATTGACCGCGATTTCTTCGTCAACCGGAGAGTCACCTTTAAGGATTGCTTGGCGAACCAATTTATCCATTTCTTGGGACAGGATTACCGATGCCTGAACAACGGTTCCTAAGTTATCCGCTCTGAAGTGGTTAGCTTCTTGGTCGGTAGCTGCTCGAAGGATAACCTTAATACCTTGATTGATCAGCTTGGCAGTTTCGACAACCTTGCGTTCTAAAATCTCATCGCGGATCGTGAGAACGATCACGGCTGCGTTCTGCACGTGGGCCTGAAGCAGAACAGAAGGATCAATCGCATCACCTTGAATAGCGGTGTAACCGTTTTTGCGCAGCTGAGCCACCAGAGAATCGTCTTTATCGACGATGACGGTAGGGATTTCATCTTTCTGCAGGGCTGCGGTTAACTTGCAGCCTACGTCACCGTAACCCACAATCACGATATGACCGGTGATTTTCTTCTTTTCGATTTCATCCGGCATAAGAGACTGCGGATCCGGACGAGCAGCCGAAATACGAGCCAGTTTGCTGCGTTTTTTAAGGAATTCAGCAACTTTCGGCAGTGTGGCAAAAGCAATCGGGTTAAGCGCAATCGTCAAAATCGCGGTTGCCAAGACGAGATTCATGCCCTCGTCGGAGACGATGCCCATGGACTTTCCGAGGCTCGCCAAGATGAACGAGAATTCACCGATCTGTCCCAAACACGCGCCGAGTGTCAAGGCAGTGTGCAAGGGATAACGGAACAACATCACTAATAACGCGGCAATGATCGGGTTAATGAAGAGGATCAAAAGCAGGACGCAAAGCAGGTGCCAAGGATGTTCGACGATCACCATCGGATTGAACATCATGCCGACGCCGACGAAGAAAATGACCGAGAAGGCATCTCTCAGCGGAAGGGATTCCACGGCTGCTCTATGCGCATACTTGGATTCGCGCATCACCATGCCGGCGAAGAAAGCGCCCAAGGCAAAGGAGACATGGAAAACTTCAGCAGCACCGAAGGCAATGCCGATCGCCACTGCCAAGACGCAAAGCGTAAAGAGTTCGCGAGAACCGGTTTTAGCAACCTGCCAGAGAAGGTACGGCAGCAGACGGCGACCGACCACGAGCATCAGCACGATAAAGACGACAACTTGAGCTAAGGTTATAAGAAGCAGCTGCCAGAGCGGCTGAGAAGAAGTCTGAGCCTGACCGGTGAACACAGAAGCCATTGGCGGCAGGAGAACTAATAGCAAGACCGTGACCATGTCCTGCACGATCAGCCAGCCCACTGCAACGTTGCCGTCAAACCCCTCCAGCATGCCTCGGGCTTCCAAGGCCTTAAGCACGACTACGGTAGAAGCGCAGGACAAGCAGCACCCTAGAAGCACGGAGTGTCCGATATCCCATCCCCATAGCCAGCTCAAACCGAACCCAATCAAGGCAGACAAGAGCATCTGGCATATCGCGCCCGGAACGACTAGTCCTTTGACCTTCAAAAGATCCGTCAAGGAGAAATGAAGTCCCACGCCGAACATCAGCAGCATGATGCCGATTTCAGCCAACTGGTTGGCCAAGTTCAAGTCCACATCAAAACCGAAAACCGACGGGGAAACCAAAATACCCGCGAGCAAGTAACCGACCAGCGCCGGAACTTTTAACTTTTCTGCCAAAAAGCCAAGAACCAAAGCGACACCGAAACCGATTGCTAAGGTAGAAATGAGAGAAATACCTTCCATACTTTTACCGAGTGCGTTTATTCGTTATTCCGCATCCTTTTGTGAGGACAAGTTTCCTTCACCAATGAGTGACAAACTTGACGCCCCTCCTCTTAATCATCGTTGCCGTTTGTCGGCAAAAATGTGCTCCAATTCTAAACACTCAAATCGAAGGAATCCTCACAAAATATAGAAATAAGTATTTTTTGTTTGTTATGTCGCAAGCTAAATTAATCAGCGGCAGTTTTTTGACTTCTTGTGGAATGGATTTCTCTTTATTTTCAATTGATTAACGCCAAAAATTTGTTTTATCGACAGCGGTGCCATTGAAACTTGCAATCAACTTCGCCCATTCTTGGTAGTAAGCTGCTTGCTAACCCGCACAGACCCTGTTTTTTTCTCATAATGCAGGCACGGATCACGAGACCCACATTAATTAAGAAAAAAAATGAACAAGCCAATCATCGCCAAAATCGACAACATTTTTAACTTGGTTTAAATTTTTGACTTCTGTTACCTTCTCCCCACTGCTTACGATTTGATTTTCTCTTAAATATATTGTTACAGCGTAAGGAATTATAATACCCCAAGATGTTTTTTTAGGTTTTATCGTAGATAAAATAGGAATTATGATAAAAACAGGCAAAGCTATAATAAATATTTTATTATAAAAAACAGCAGCACAAATAATAGGTATTATAAATATACCGCAAGCAATTAATGTACTGATAAAACTATTTTTAGTTTCCTCTTTAAGAAGAAACTCTTTACATTTACTTGAAACTTCGCCTTTAAATACTATCATAATTCTCCTATTTTCAATGTTATTTTATTAACTTTAAATTATTAATAAAATCATTGTAAACATCTACCTTTCCATAAGGATGCGGAGGCACCAACTGTGGAGATTGAACCGGATTTTTTCCTTGCTCAAATTCTATACCCTGCATTGCAATTCCATACAACGGAGCTATTCCGAATGCAACTGAATTATATACAGCTGCACCCAAAGCAAAAGCTTTTGAAGCTGCCACACCTCCTAAAACAGTGGTAGTAGCTCCGAATATGCCATATGCTATTGCACCTATTGTAGCAATCATCAATCCACCCGCAGCAAGCCCAATCATGGCGCCTAAAATTATATCTCCAACTAAATCCCAACCGCTTTTTCCGTTAGAATGAGATACAATACCTCCTATCGTCCCTCCAATCATCGTTGTCATTAATAATATACCTATTATCAATGCAAAATGTCCTGTCGGGTCAACATACGAAATAGGGTTGTTGTGGCAATAAGAGTATAAGTTGCAGCCCTCAGGCAGGGTCAAGCCGTCGTCAAAACAAATGCTCGGCACGTCGGCGTTAAGAATAAGCTGAGTTTCGGGATGAATACTATCCTTTACGGCATTGCAAACCCATTCCGGATGACCGTTTCGTGTGAGCTGGTCACGGTAAAGGTTTGTGATAACATAATGAGTCGGTGTGATGTATTTGAAGGTATATTTTGCAAAGCGTTCGTCACTTTCAATGAGAAGAATATCCGATTTAACCTTGCCCGAAAGAGTACAACTGCCGAGAATAAGAGTTGTAACGCCCTCAATCTGGTTAGAACCCTCTTTGTTCCAGGCAACTTTTTTGCCGCTTTCACAAAGAATATGTGCAATCATCTCAACGGTAGATGTCTTGCCGTTACTGCCTGTTACGGCAACAATATATTTCGGCAGTTCAATTCGTCCGAGGATATCGGGGCAGAGTTTAAGCGCAATCTGTCCCGGCAGACTGCTGCCCTTGCCGAGCAATCCTCCGACAAATTTCAGAACCTTGCACACAATAATAGTAAATAGTTTTTTCATTTTGCTTTCACTCATATATGCAATGGTGGAAAGCGTCTGCAACGTAATATTAAAACTGTAATGTTCGTCCATGTAATGCGTTAGTTCAGCTAATGCCTGCAAATCTGTTTTGTTAATGGGCTGGCCATTCTCTTCATTTAGTCTGTTTTCTTTCAAATATGAAGCAAGATAAGAGATGATTTCATATATTTTTGCTTCTACTGTAATTCTGGACGCTTTCATGGAAAGCAGATACTCATATAGGCTTTGCATAGCATGATTAACATTTGGTAAATAGAATTTCCCTTTTTCTTTGAAAAAATCAGAAAAGTTCACTTCAAGATCACCGGAAATTTCCTGGAGATACTGATCAATAAATTCCTGGTCAACCTGCACGGTAATACATCTTAATGGAATCTGAGGATGATAAATAGCTTTATACTTTTCAGATGGTTCATAGCAGCGCAATGTATTCGGAGAAATATTTTGATACGGATAGAATTCATCTCCTGCGCCACTAATATAGAGAGCAAGTACATAACCAGACCCAATATGTTCTCCGACCATAGTTTCCTGGTTAAATCTTATATCTGTCACTGTAATGATGAAATCGTGGTGAACCTCACTCGTCCATTGAAATCCGGTTCCATATTTTGGGTTGATCTTATAATATGTTCCGTACTCTATTGGATTCTTTATCGATTCAACAAAGAAATCATCTCGTTTAACTTCTATCATTGGCTCCTCCAAAAGATACCTCGTTTAGATTTATTAACACCTTGTTTAGACTTTATATCTGTTTTGCCCTTTACAGTTATCTACAACTAATTATAATGAAAGAGTTGATGTATGTCAAACCGTTTTTAAGCAAAAAGAGGTGTATATTTGAAGTCAATGCGCAGTTTATATAAAAAACTATTTCATTATGTCCCAGATAAAAGAATTTGGGCATATTTCTCCATGGCACTATCTGCCGCTGCCGTCTGCTCATATATGGGAGCATATTGGTTTCTGTGGCAGTCCATTGTGTCTATTCTGGTTATTCCCGTATATGAGAAGGCTATGTATGACGCAATTATTGTAGTCATACTTATGATTTTACGAGGCATTCTCAACATTGCATCGGCAACGTGTTCCCACTACTTAGGCTTCCGGCTTGAAACAAACTTAAGGAAAAATGGGCTTCATAAATTATTGGATGCCTCTTCTTCCTTTTTTGACCATAACAGCTCTGGAGAGATTCGAAAAATTATTGATGATAACGCAGCGGAAACACACAAAACAGTGGCCCATTTGATTCCGGACAACGTCACTGCTGTTATGACGCCGGTGTTAATGTTTGTGCTGATGTTTGCAATAGACTATCGCCTTGGTATTCTCCTGATCCTTACAACTGTGATTGGTGTTCTTCAGTATCGTAAAATGTCCGGTGGTACTGAATTTCTGTCTGGCTATTCAGCGGCGCTTCAAAAAATGAGTGCGGCAACAGTAGAATATGTCAGAGGAATGCAGATCATAAAAATCTTCGGTGTAACTGTACAGTATTACAAAACTCTGATTAACTCGATCAAAGAGTACAAACAGTACGTCTATCAGTATAGCCTCAGCTGTAAGAATCCCTACGTCGGATTCCAGGTTCTGTTCAACGTGTTTTATGCTTTTGCTGTACCAGCCGCAGTTGTATTCATCAGCTATGGAGAACCTGCTATGCTAATCCTGGCAAAGATTGTTTTCTTTGCTGTGTTCTCCGGAGCTGTATTTACTTCTTTCACATCGATCATGTTTACGGGGCAGGATAACTTTGGCGCACAAAATACGCTGAATCAGCTTGATGAGCTGACTACTTCTATGGATCAGGCAAAGCTTCCACATGGAAACGAAGAGACCTTCCAAGATTTCAATATTGAATTTCGTCATGTTGACTTTAAGTATGATGACAACTTCGTGCTGAAGGATTTCAGCCTGACACTTCATCAGAATAAAACTTATGCGCTCATCGGGTCTTCCGGGGGAGGAAAATCTACCATTGCAAAGCTGATTTCAGGTTTTTATCCTGTCGATGGCGGCGAAATTCTGATTGGTGGAAAGAACATTCAGAGTTATTCTGAAAAAGCTCTCATTCAGAACATCGCATTTGTTTTCCAGCGCAGTCAATTACTAAAGACCTCAATTTACGAAAATGTCCGAATCGGAAATCCTCAGGCAACACGGCAGCAGATTATGGATGCACTTGACGCAGCGAACTGCACATCCATCCTTGACAAATTCCCCCAGCGGGAGATGACCGTCATAGGGGCAAGGGGCGTATACCTTTCCGGTGGTGAGGTGCAAAGGATCGCCATTGCAAGGGCTATTCTAAAGAATGCGAATATCGTCATTATGGATGAGGCTTCTGCAGCTGCAGATCCGGAAAATGAATACGAGTTGCAGCAGGCTTTCCAAAAACTGATGAGGGGCAAAACAGTTATCATGATTGCACACAGGCTGTCCTCTATTCAGAATGTAGACCAGATCCTGTTTGTCCAGAATGGAAAAGTTGTGGAACAGGGAACCCACAATGAACTGATGGCCTGCAATGGACGTTATAAGGATTTTCAGGATGTATACTGCAAGGCAAATCAGTGGAGGTTGGCATGATAAAGACATATCTAAAAAGAGCATTCCAGCTGAGTGATTCGGGTGTGAAGGGCCTTGCAAAATCAATCTGGTCATTCTTTCTCTATTATGTTTCTTTTGTACCGCCGATGATCTGTGTTTTTCTGTTTGCAGACAGGCTGTTGAATGGAAATGCCGGGAAACCGGTGGTATATCTCCTGTTTATGCTGGCAGCGACCCTGGTGATGTACTTAGTTATTAACTATAACTATAAAACGACCTATGATGAAACCTACCAGGAATCTGCAAATTTAAGAATTGATCTGGCGGAACAGCTTTCCAAACTGCCCCTATCCTATTTTTCAAAGCACAATTTGTCTGACCTTGCTCAAACAATCATGGCAGATGTGGCTTCGATTGAGCATGCTTTTGCGAACGCAGTGGCTAATTCCATAGGGTTTGCAATTTACTTTTTGGTTATCAGCGTAGCCCTTCTGATCATGAATTGGAAATTAGGTCTCTGTGTATTGCTTCCCGTTCTTACTTCTGCTTCGGTTCTTTTCCTGACAAAGAAACTGCAGGTCAGAGATGTAAATAAACATTATGATAAGTTGAGAGATATTTCCGAAAGCTTTCAGAATGCAATCGAACTGAATCAGGAAATTAAAAGCTATGGGTTGAAAGAAAAAGTAGAAGCTCAAATGGACCAGCAGTTGGATGAGTCAGAAAATCTTCAATGGAAAGCTCAGATCACCCAGACGATTCCTGTTACAATCGGCCAGACTTTATCTATTCTTCCTATTGGAATCACGGCGACTGTTGGCCTTTCAATGCTCGCCTCCGGTCAGGTAAGTATCCTGATTCTTCTGGGCTATATTATTATGGCGGCGAAACTCAGCGGGGCCATGGGTGGTGTTTTGCTCTATCTGACGGAAATCTTTTATTTGGACGCAAGAATTGCCCGGATTGGTGAAATCAAGAATCATGAACTTCAGGGTGGAGAAAAGGCAGTCCTTTCAGATTTCAATGTGGAAATAAAGGATGTTTGTTTTTCCTACCAGAAAGACACTCAGGTGATTCGCCATGCATCCTTTACGGCGGAGCAAGGACAGGTAACCGCATTGGTCGGTCCCAGCGGCTGCGGAAAAACAACAATGCTTAAGCTCATCAGCAGACTATATGATGCAGATTCCGGTACCGTTCAGATCGGAGGAACCGACATACGAGAAATTCACACTGATAGCTTGTTCAAGTATGTTTCAATTGTTTTTCAGGAAGTCATTCTATTTAATACTTCTATTATGGAAAATATTCGCCTTGGGCGGCTGGATGCTTCTGACGAAGAAGTAATACGAGCTGCAAAACTGGCTGGTTGCAATGAGTTTGTCAGCCGTCTGCCAGACACCTACCAGACAATAATCGGGGAAAATGGAGCCAAACTCTCCGGCGGAGAACGTCAGCGGCTGTCCATTGCCAGAGCAATCCTGAAGGATGCTCCAATTATCATTCTGGATGAGATTGCTGCATCGTTAGATGTGGAAACAGAAGTCCAGATACAGACTGGATTAAATCATTTGATTCAAGGCAAGACCGTGATTGTTATTTCACACAGACTGAAGTCTATTGAAAATGCAGATAAGATCGTCGTTATGAAAGCAGGTACGGTAGAAGCCTGTGGAAAACATGCTCATCTGCTGAAACAGTCGCCCACATATAGAAAGATGATTGAAAAGTCCAATCTGGCAGAGAAATTTAACTACTAAGCAGGTTACCCTTCAGATGCAGACCGCACTGAAGGGTAACATAAAGGCATTTGATTAACTATGTCTAACTGATTTCTGATGTGAGGAGGTGCATTATTTGAAGAAATATATTGGAAAAAGGATCATTAACTTCCTCATTGTGCTGGTAGGCGTCAGCATTCTAAGTTTTTTGTTGATTGCTTGGTCCGGAAAAGATCCTGCAGAAATTATTGCACACCGAGGCGTATCCAATCCTACGCCGGAACAGATTGAGATGATTCGGGTGGAAATGGGATTGGATCAACCTCTCCCTGTGCGATATATTCAGTGGCTTTCCGGAATGTTTACAGGAGAACTTGGGACTTCTTTGACCACTCATCAACCGATTGTAAAGGATCTGCACAAGTATCTGGCTACGACCACATCTCTTGTAGGGATGGCCATTCTATGGATTATCGTACTCACCGTTCCGATTAGTTTGCTCTGTGCCAGAAAGCGGAACCGCCTTTTCGATCAGGTTACCAGAGGCATTACTATCTGCGGTATTTGCGTGCCAACTTTCTGGCTGGGATTCCTTCTTCTACTGTTCTTTGCGATTCATCTGAAATGGTTCAGTGTCTTACCAAGTCCAGGTTGGAGGGGCTTTTTGCTACCTTCATTTGCCCTGGCGGTTCCCAGTTCGTGTTCACTCATCCGAATTATGCGTTCCTCTCTTCTGGCTGAATTATCTTCTGATTATGTTCGGTTTGCAAAAGCCCGTGGACTATCTGCCAACAGAATCCTGGTATGCCACATTCTGCGAAATGCCTTACCGCCTGTTGTTACAATTTTCTTTCAGCAATTCGGCTTTCTAATTGCCGGAGGGGCGGTAATCGAAAGTGTTTTTTCAATCAAGGGAATCGGAACTTATCTGGTGGACAGTGTGATTGCAGCAGATACGATTGCAGTTTCTACCTGTATAGTCGTCATTGCAGCAATTTTTGTCGTCGCAAATTTCATGGCAGACATAATCAACCGTCTGCTTTGTCCATGGATGGTGAGGGAAGAAAATGATACATAAGCTACTCAAAAGGCCGCAGGCAATTATCGGTCTGTGCCTGATTGCTATTGTGATTGTGATTGCGATTGCAGCACCTGCTTTTTCGCCTCACGACCCTGAATTGGTGAATTTATCGCAAAAGTATGCTCAGCCTGACGCAGAATACCCTCTTGGAACAGATCAATTGGGCAGGTGTACCTTATCAAGGCTGCTGTATGGAGCCAGATATTCCATCGGAATCAGTTTACCTGTGCTGCTGATTTTGTCTGTGATTGGTCTGATTGTCGGTACTTTTAGCGCCTGTGCTGGAAAAAAAGCAGACCATTTCATTACTATACTCTGTGATGTGTTTATTGCTTTTCCTTCTCTTATCATTGCTATTGCTGTCATAGGCGTTCTGGGGAACGGACTCCAAAACATTGCCGTTTCTGTTGTGATAGCGACCTGGGCTTGGTTTGTTCGTGTTGTCAGATCTTATTCCGTTCAAGAAATGGGTAAAGATTATATCCTGGCAGCCCGGATTTCTGGGTGCAATACAGGAAAGCTGGTCTTCAGACATCTGATTCCTAACATTCTGCCACAGTTTCTTGTGTATGTTTCCACTGGTGTCGCTTCTTCCATCATTATGGTTTCCAGCTTTGCTTTCCTCGGACTTGGCCTTCCCTCCGGCACACCGGAATGGGGTGCCATGTTAAATGATGCCAGGACAGCGCTTTACTCTCATCCGGAATTGCTAATCTATCCAGGCTTGTGCATCTTCGTAACGGCAGCAGGCTTCAATTTATTTGGAGAAGCACTCCGTGATATTCTGACGCCGGAGGAGGACAGCCTATGATGCCATCACTTATGATTGATCATTTAAGCATTAATCTTCGGTCAGGCACGGATAACTTGGTTTCTGAAATATCCTTTGCAATCAAAGAAGGAGAGTCTTTGATCTTGTTAGGCCAGTCAGGCAGCGGCAAAACAATGACCTGTAGTGCGGTGCTAAACTTATTGGACCCTAAAAAATTTAAGGTGTCGGGTTCCGTTTTCTTCGGCGAGACTGATCTTTTGAATTCGTCAGAAAAGCAGAGACGAGGAATATACGGAAACCAGATTGTCTATATCCCGCAAAATCCAATGACTGCATTGGACCCTTCTATGCGTATTGGCAGACAGATGGATGAAACGCTACGGCTTCATTCCGACAAATCCCGCCAGCAACGTTACAACTATATTCTGCGGCTTCTGCATGATGTAGGCTTAGATGATCCTGACAGGGTATACAGAGCATACCCCCATATGCTTTCCGGAGGAATGCTTCAGCGTGTCATTATCGCAATGGCTATGATGCTTGATGCAAAATTCGTGCTTGCCGATGAGCCGACAACTGCTTTGGATGTGATTCACAGAAATGGAATCATAGATTTATTTTCGCAGATGAAAGCAAATGGAGTTGGGATTCTTATGGTAACTCATGATTTCGCAACAGCTCTTCAATTAGGTGGAAACATGTTGGTGATGAAAGAAGGAAAAATTATAGAATCCGGTGAAGTTCAATCTGTCTTCGATCATACCACAGAACCTTATACAAGGTCGCTGATTGAAGCTTACTCCCTTTCCTATGCTTTCACGAAAGGGGCGGAATCATGATTAAAGTCAACAACCTATCAAAAGAATTTCACGAACAAGGCACAAGCAACGAGCTTCTGGCCGTTGATCATGTAGATTTTACTATTCAGAATGGTTCATTTTGCGCTTTGGTAGGAGAAAGCGGATCTGGTAAAAGCACTTTGGCTCAGCTCATGTGCGGTCTTCTGGTTCCATCTTCTGGAGAGGTACTGTTTGAAGGAAAAAACATTTCCCTCTGCCGGGGCAAGCAAAAGCAGGTACTGCGATCTAAAATACAGCTGATTCTTCAGGATGGCAAGGGAGCAATGGACCCTCGCTTTACGGTATATCAAATTATTGCAGAGCCAATTCGCAATTTCAGAAAACTCAGCAAAAAGGAAGAAGAACGGGAAATCAATGATCTTCTTACCATGATGGAGCTTCCCGAAGAGATCAAGCTGCGAAAAGCTCATGAGCTATCCGGTGGACAACAAAAACGTGTATGTATTGCAAGAGCGTTAGCGGCTCAACCGGATGTGTTGATTTTTGATGAAGCAGTCAGTGGGCTGGATGTCCTGGTTCGTAAACATATTCTTGATTTGCTGAAGCGACTCCATCAGGAGCGAAAAATGACTTGCTTTTTCATTACCCATGACCTGGACGTTGCGCTATATCTTGCAGACCGTGTAATGGTGATGCGCTGCGGTAAGATTATCGAAGACCGTACATTTCACGGTTCGACAGACTGCTTTACACATCCGTATACCAAGCTTCTGCTGCATTCTATTGCTCCATATTTGGGTTAAACCATTCAATAAATACGTATACCCTGCTGAAAAGCATGATATAACAATAAATAAAGGAGATTTTGTACATGAAACTGAAAAAACTTTTAGCTTTCGGACTCGCACTTGTGATGTGCCTTGCTATGGCAGCTTGCGGCGCGAACCCTGACGAGAAACCGGAGGAATCCACCTCTCAGACCGATGCAGAGCCGGTCTCAATCACTGTCACCGAGAATTGGGACTTTTCTGTAGGCTTCTATCCTGTCATCACGCCTATGGTATCCAGCACTTACGGTGCCGGATTCTGGAGTCGTAATTTTTACAACACTCTTGTAAGCTACGATGATAACGGGAAGATTCAGGGCGAGTTGGCTGAAACCTGGGAAATCAGTGATGACGGCAAGACTTACACCTTCCATCTGCGTGATGGTGTCAAATTTTCTGACGGTACTCCTCTGACTTCCGAGGCAGTAAAGATGACCCTTGAAGCAGTAGTAACCAATCTGGGGCCCCAGAATGGTGCCTTCGGTAAGCTCACTACTTTGTTTGACAAGCTGGAAACCCCGGATGAAAAAACCTTTGTAATGACTTTGAAGACCCCTTATTACGCTGCTCTTGACAATCTGACCATGGCGCTGCCTTTTGGTATTGTGAATCCCGCAGCCTTTGAAGGCGGCGTAGAAAAGGCTTACGAGAATTGCGTGAGTGCAACTATGGGTACTGGTCCCTATATGTTTGACCGGGTCGAGGGAGATACCTATACCTTTATCCGCAATCCCTACTACTGGGGCGAAGCTCCTGAAGTGGACGAGTTCAAGGTCAAAGTGATTCCTGATAATGCTGCAAAAATTCTTGCTCTGCGCAACGGCGAAATCGATGCAATTCTCGGCTCCAGCAGACTTAGCGCAGAAGGCTACACGGAAATTTCCCAGGATGCCGCTTTCGGTCATGCCATGGATGACAGCACCAACCAAACCCGTTATCTGGGTATGAACCTGAATAAGGCTCCCTTTAATGATCCTCTTGTAAGGGAAGCAGTATCCTACGCTGTTAATCAGCAGGAGTTGGAAACCTCTGTTTTCGATGGCCTGGAGACTGCTGCCGAAACCCTCTTTACGAATGAAAAGCCCAACTGCGGTGTGGAGGTTAAGACCTATCCTACCGACATGGAAAAGGCAAAGCAGCTCATGAAGGAAGCCGGCTATGAGGATACCAATGATGACGGTATCCTGGAGAAGGACGGAACTTCTCTCGCCATTCATTTCAACTATTCTCAGAGCCTTGCAAGTGTTGACAATGCAGTTCTTTCTATTGCAGCTTCTCTTAAAGAACTCGGCTTCGATGTCACTATTGATGCAGTAGACATGAACACCTGGTATGGAGCCTTGATGGCTGGCGAATATGATCTGACCTTCTACAATACTGCTGGCGGTTCCTTTGACCCTGCAACAGATATGAGCAATATGGCTCCTGGCGCTATGGGTGATCCGATCCTCTGCCAGTTCTCTGCTTTCTTTGAGAATCCTGAAATTTTCGCAGAATTGGACTCCACTTCTGATTCTCAGCGTGTGCAGGAAATCTATGGAATTATTCTGAATGGTATTGCAGATCAGAATCTTCTGGTGCCTGTAACCGGCACTCACGATCTGGCTCTGTGGAATACTGATAAGATAACTGGCTATGACTTCTACACAGATGCCAGCTATGTAGACATTGCATCTGTTCATGTGAAATAATGTCCAGCAGTGTGGCTGAGGCGGTTACAAAAGAAAGACTTCATTCTTCAGGAGAAGACTATCTAAAAGCCATATTTATTCTTGAAGCGCAACATGGTTCAGTTCGTTCAGTAGAAGTTGCTGAGTACATGAATGTATCTAAAGCGAGCGTTAATCACGCAGTTAGGCACACGCGAAATCAGGCACATTAAGACTAAACGGCCTGAGCCCTGTGCAATACAGGATTCAGACCGTTGGAGTTGCTTAATTCAATTTTTGTCTAACTTTTGGGGTTCATTTCAGTACTCTGCGGCTGTGCTTTTATGCGTAGTATACCGCGTGACAAGCGGTTCTACTGTGACGGCGTCACATAATTTGAGAAAATCGGCTTCGAGGCAGCTTTTGGCGCACAAGCCCTTTGTGGTTGTTGACAGAGAAAAAAATATAGGTATAATAAAAGCAAAATAATAAGACTCATTCTTGCATTTGGAGGGTTGGCGGTATGCCAAAATACGCAGAGGAGATATTGGCCGCCGTAACGGAGCTGCAGCAGCATCCCACGGCGGAGCAGGTGTTCCTGGAGATGAAAAGGGAGCATCCCAGCATCGCTCTGGGTACGGTATATCTGCCCTGCCTGCCGGGAGCAGGAAAAAGACAATCTTATGGAGGAGAAGTATCATGAACGCTAAGGTATCTAAGCTGATCAACGAGCAGATCAATAAGGAGTTCTACTCCGCCTATCTGTATCTGGACTTTGCCAACTACTACGCCGCCGCCGGACTGGACGGCTTTGAGAACTGGTACCGGGTACAGGCGCAGGAGGAACGGGATCACGCCATGCTGTTTTATCAGT
>ENA-UEQL01001548-UEQL01001548.1-human-gut-metagenome-genome-assembly--contig:-NODE-1548-length-15875-cov-4.446386_pt1 | contig 15875 bp, 10 predicted proteins | sample MGYA00242905_ERZ507926 | MGnify/ENA primary metagenome ERZ507926 (study PRJEB26167, sample SAMN06115531) | human gut metagenome | host: Homo sapiens | place: China:Henan | collected 2015-09-09...
CCGGTCAAGAGCCCCGTCCTTATCAACAAACGCGGAGGACGATGATGTCATGCCATCGTCAAGGATACTTTTCCGAGGTGGTTCAATGCCCCGTCATTCCCAGTTCTCCCAAGAACCATTCTCTCCAAGCAAACAGAATCACTAAGTCAGTATCGTAAAACCCCATACCGAACCAGTTGTCACTTGCTTCGGAATTGCATTGCTCCAGTTGAAGCTCCAGCCCATTCCGCTGCTGATGTGCTCTAATGGCCCGTGGAAGAACATGATTTCCCCGAAGCTAACCGCCTTTCATCTCCCAAGCACCTCTTTTGCTAAAACTCCTTCATCGATAAACTCTCTGCTTGATTTCCGGAAACTGGATGTAGGAGCCGAGACAGCTCATTACAAATCGGGAGATATTGTCAACTTTATCCGCGAGATTTGCAGTACTTTTCAAGAGTATGCTCTTGACCATACCATCAGCTTCTGTTTCATGTGCGAAGTAGAAAACCTGAACATGTCCTTCGATCCGGTTAAAATAAAAAAAGTAATGAACAACTTGTTGTCCAATGCCTTCAAATACACTCCTGATAAAGGAGAAATCAATGTACATCTTTATCGCGAAGATGACAATGTATGCATCTGTGTGGCAGACAACGGACAAGGTATCATAGACAAAGACAAGAAACATATCTTCGAACGTTTTTATCAGGTGCAACAAACTTCGGAAAAAACCGGCAGTGGAATCGGCCTGCATATTGCAAACGAATATGTACATCTACACAAAGGAACAATCTCCGTTACAGACAATTTTCCTAAAGGTTCCGTATTTACCGTTAAATTGCCTATCGTCACATATGCCAGTGAAAAGGAGGAATTACTTCCGGAACTGCTAAACAATGACAAAGCTCCGAATGAACTTCCCGTTCCAAATGCGGAAGAATTGCGGTATACCATCTTGTTGGTGGACGACAACAAGGATTTCTGTAGTTTCATGTCTGAATACCTGTCCGATGAATACGCCATACAGGTTGCCTACAATGGAGCAGAGGCATTGAAGATATTAGAAAAAAACAGTGTCAATATTGTAATAAGCGACATCATGATGCCAGTGATGAATGGAACAGAGCTATGTCGGCAAATCAAAACAAACATGCAATGGTCCCACATTCCCGTTATATTGCTTACAGCCCGTATGGCAGAAGAATACAAAAGTGAAGGATTTGAGCAAGGAGCCGATGACTATATCGTAAAGCCTTTTGACTTCAAATTACTAAAGCTGCGCATCAGGAAATTTATTGAATGGACAGAAAAAAGCCATCGTAAATTCAGTCAGAAAATAGAAGTGACACCTAATGAAATAACAATCACTCCACTAGACGAACAATTTATTGAAAAAGCTATCAAAATAGTAGAAGAGCGCATGAGTGATTCCGACTTCTCTGTGGAAATGTTAGGAGCAGAATTGGGGTTGAGTCGTAGCCATCTCTACAAAAAGCTGATGTGTATCACCGGTAAAGGTCCGGCAGAATTCATCCGGATTATCCGTTTGAAGCGCAGTAAGCAACTTCTAAAGGAAAGCCAGAAACAAATTGCAGAAATTGCCTATGAGGTGGGATTCAGTTCTCCAAAAAGGTTCACTGTAAACTTCAAGAATGAATTTGGAATATCACCATCTGATTACATCCGCAGTCTAAAATGATAACTTGAAACATAAAGGTATGTTATTTGAGACATGATAGACCTATGCTATTATGATAACTTTCCATATTTGCAGTAGCTTTTAATAACAGTTATTTTTAAATCTTAAATTAAAGTATTATGAAGTTACACGCAAATGTATGCTCTCAATGGGAATGGACAAAATTGAGACAATTGCTTGTTATCGTGTTACTAGGTTTGGGTATTGTTTCCACGTATGGACAAACCAAAACAGTATCCGGTATCGTTAAATCAGAATCGGGCGGTGAGCCACTTGTAGGAGCCACCGTCAAAGTGAAAGAAACCAATACGGGCGGCATTACCGACATCGACGGCCGTTACACCATCCAGGCAAATCTGGGACAAACATTGATAGTCTCTTACATCGGCTACCGCACCAAAGAGGTGAAAGTAGAGCGCACCACCCGCATCGACATACTGCTGCAAGAAGACAATGAGATGCTGGACGAAGTAGTAGTAGTGGGATACGGTACGATGAAACGCAGTGACTTGACCGGTTCCGTGGTCAGCGTGACGGGTGACGAACTGAAAAAATCCGTAGTCACCTCGCTCGACCAAGCTTTGCAAGGACGCGCCGCCGGTGTACAAGTAACGCAGAACTCCGGTACTCCGGGTGGCGGTATCTCCGTCAGTATCCGTGGCATCAACTCCCTGAACGGCAACGAACCGCTCTACGTCATCGACGGTGTAGCCATATCGGGTAACAATAACGGTAACAGTAGTGTACTCAGTTCCATCAACCCATCGGACATCGTATCTATGGAGGTTTTGAAGGACGCTTCTGCCACTGCCATCTACGGTAGCCGCGCCTCCAATGGTGTGGTACTTATCACTACCCGTCAGGGCGAAACGGGCAAGACCAAAGTTTCCTACGAAGGTTACTATGCCCTCCAGCAACTTCCCAAGAAGTTGAAAACATTGTCGCTTCCCGAATATGCCGTTTATCAGAACCTCCGCGCTGCCACAATCGGTTTCGGTGAACGCGAGGAGTTTAAAGATCCCACACTCCTTGGTGAAGGAACCAATTGGCAGGACGAAATCTTCCGCACAGCACCGATGCACAACCATCAAATAAACATTTCCGGCGGTTCGCAAAACATGAAATACTCCTTATCGGGCGGTTACCTGCAACAAGACGGTATCGTGTTCGGTTCCGATTTCGAACGTTTCTCTTTCCGTGTCAACATGGACAACGATATTAACAAATGGCTCACTACCGGCTTGCGTGCTTCAGTGGCACGTACCAAACAAACCAACAGCGTAGACGGTTCGGGTGCCATCTATAATGCCCTGAACCAGCTTCCCGAGGTACCCGCCCGCAATCCGGACGGAAGTTTCGGTATGCAGACGGAGAATATGTATGGAACTTACTTCTCCAATCCCCTCTCCGACCTTATCCAAAACGAAAACTACAGCCGCAGTACACAGGTTTACGTCAATGCTTTTGCTGACATCAAATTATGGAAAGGATTGGTGTTCCGCACAGAGTATGCAGCCAACTACAACTACAACACCGGTTATCGGTTCACTCCTTCCTACGACTATGAATTCTTCAAACAACAATCTTCGGCAAGCCGCTCGGCAGGTAACGGAAGTAACTGGACTTTGAAGACCTACCTTACTTACAATGGTACTTTCGGCAAGCACAACGTTTCGGTCATGGCCGGTCACGAAGCGCAAGAAAACAACTGGGAATCTTTGGACGGAAGCCGTACCAACTTCCTCTTCAACTCGGTTCACGAATTGAATGCCGGAGACGCCACTACCGCCAAAGCCAACAGCTCACGCGGTTCATCCGCCATCGAGTCTTACTTCGGCCGTCTGAACTATAACTTTGCCGACCGCTACTTGCTGACCGCCACCCTCCGTGCCGATGGTTCTTCATCCTTTGCCAAGGAAAGCCGCTGGGGTTGGTTTCCCTCTGTAGCATTGGCATGGAAAGTCAACAACGAAGCCTTCCTTAAAGACGTGGAAGCCATCAACTCCCTAAAACTTCGCTTAGGGTGGGGTGTGGTAGGTAACCAATGGGCAGGCTCTTATGCCTACGGTGTAACCATGGCTTCGGCAGCTTCCATCTGGGGAACCGGATTCTATGCCGGAAACTACCCCAACCGTAGCTTGAAATGGGAAGAAACCAACTCCTATAACATCGGCCTAGACCTCGCCCTCTTCGACAACCGCGTGGAATTGATTGCCGACGCTTATTACAAGAAGACCGACAACCTCTTGATGCAAGCCTCATTGCCCACCTATGTAAGTGGACTCATCGGTGCACCGTGGGTCAACGCCGGTGCCATGACCAACAAGGGTGTGGAATTTACACTGAATACACGCAACATCCTGACCCACGACTTTACCTGGACTTCCGGACTCACCTTCTCCATCAACCGCAACGAAGTAACAAAACTCTACTCCGAGTCATCGGCAATCTCGGGCATCAACGGAAATGAAACGCTGACCTACACTATGGTGGGCGAACCGGTCGGGCAGTTCTACGGTTATAAAGTCATCGGTATGTTCAAAGAAGAGAGCGACTTCTACAAGAAAGATGCTGACGGCAACTTCCAGCTCGACGAAGCGGGCAATCGCATACGTATAGCAATTCCCAAGGGTCAACAAATAAGCAAAAATGGTATCTGGGTAGGTGACTACATTTACGAAGACCTTCACGAAGATGGTGTAATCGATGAAAAAGACCGTACATTCTTGGGTAATCCAGCTCCTAAGTTCACCTTCGGATTCAACAACTATTTCGCATATAAAGGATTCGACCTCAACATCTTCCTTAACGGTTCGGTAGGCAATAAAGCCGTCAACCTAATCCGCCGCACGTTTACCGACCCCATGCGAAACAGCAACTTGCTGAAAGAAGCCACCGACATTGCTTTGATTGGAATGCACGACCCCGAAGTGGGCGATGAAGAGCTCTCCAACGTCTATATCGTCAATGCCGACCGAGCCAAAGTACAGCGTGTCACCACCAGTAGCGCCAATGACAACAACCGTATCTCCAGCCGTTTTATCGAAGATGCCTCTTATCTCCGTATAAAGAACATCTCATTGGGTTATACATTCCCCCGAAAGTGGCTGCGCCATTTACAAATAGACAATATACGGCTCTACGTCAATATTCAGAACCTTTGCACCATCAGTGGCTACAAAGGATACGACCCTGAAATAGGCGCATTGAATTACAATGTCCTCTTGCGGGGTGTGGACGATGCCCGTTACCCCTCTCAGCGTATCTATACGTTCGGACTTAATTTTAATTTTTAATGAGTTTGGCAAATATCACTAAAAAAGACAAATAACATGAAATACAGATTTCTCACCCTTATATCGTCGCTCCTCCTGCTCACAGCGTGCAGCGACTCTTTTCTGGAACGTGCTCCCGAAGGCAACTACGTGGATGTAACCTTCTACACTTCCGATAAAGCTTTACAAGCGGCTACAGCCCCGCTCTACAATCGTGCCTGGTTCGACCTCAACCAGCGTTCCATCGTGCCGCTGGGCAGTAACCGGGCTAACGACAACTTCAGCCGCTGGGGTTCCCCAGAATTTACCAACTTCAAGGTAACGGCATTGAACGACAATCTTGCCGCTGCCTGGAAAGGATTCTATTCGGTCATCACCATGGCAAACGCCGCCATCAGTGACGTGAAGACCAAATGCAGCAGCAACGTAAGCGAACAGGCTAAACTGACCGCCATTGCCGAAGCGCGCCTGATGCGTGCCTGTGCCTACTTCTACATGGTGCGTCTTTGGGGACCAGTCATTATCATTGAAGATAACGACAAAGTGGTAGCCAACCCCATCCAACCCCTCCATCGCGAAGAGGATGTGTTTGAATTGGTGATTCGCGACCTGACCTTCGCAGCTGAGAACCTCCCCGAAGTGCCGATGGCCAAAGGCCGCGTCAGCAGTTGGGGAGCCAAAGGAATGTTGGCCAAAGCCTACCTTGCCCGTTCTGGATGGAAAGGAGGTACACGAGACAATACAGACCTGGAACTGGCAAAAAAGATAGCAGCCGACGTGATAGAGAACAGCGGAATCGCCCTTTACGACCGCTACGAAGACCTCTTCAAATACAAACATAACAACAATCCGGAATCACTCATCGCCATGCAATGGGTACCGTTAGGTGATTGGGGAGTATGCAACACCCTGCTTGCCGACCTTGCGGGTAACAGCACGATGACTGGTGGCATTAACGTCTGGAGTAGTTACCAAGCCAGCATTGATATGCTTCAGCAATATGAAGTAGGCGATACCATACGCCGCAACGCAACGTTCTGCACTCCGGGAACATATTATCCCTATATTTGTATTGCCAATGGTGGATACACCTACGACGGCAACACCTCCAGCATCAAGAAAGGCGTGCCCGGCGGTCCCGATGATGACAACGATGGCTATATCCAGTCAATGAATTCTCCGCTTAACACCTACATCTTGCGTTTGGCCGATGTTTATCTCACCTATGCCGAAGCTTGTCTCGGCAACAATGAAGAATTGACCGGCGGCCCCGGTCTGGAAGCATTGAATCTTGTCCGCGACCGTGCCTGTATTCCACGTAAGAAAAGCATCACCTTTGAAGACATTATCCGTGAACGTCGCGTCGAATTTTCTATGGAGTATTGCAACTGGTATGACATGGTGTCGTGGTATCATTGGAGACCCGACTACATGCTCAATTATTTCCAGAACCAGCACCGAGGTTATACAGTTGACAACATTGTGAAAGATGAGGACGGCTATCTGCACTTCGGTAAATACGACGGTGATGTCTTCCTCGAAGGTGTGGAAAATTGGCAGGAACCGGGCGAAAATGTCGAAATTACCCACAACAACATCATGATGCCCTATCCGGAAAGCGACATCATCCAGAACCCGCTGCTGAATGAAGAACCGGTAGCCTATGAGTTCAGTGAATAAGTCAAACGATACATTCATTATCTAATTTTACTATTATAACATGAAACATATCCATTTTCCCTTAATATTGCTGACCATTATGCTGGCATGCAATCTCTTCACCGCTTGTAACGACGATGAAGGCGGCGGTATCCCCGTCATCCACCACATTCGCCTGACAGACCCCGAGAAAGCCGACAGTACCTTTACTGACGTAAATCCAGGTACCATGATTGTGGCTATCGGTGAAAACTTGAACGGTGTGAAAAAAGTATTCATCAATCAACAAGAAGTTTCATTCAACAGTAACTACAGCACATCTACCAATCTCATCCTCACCATTCCCGCAGATTTACCGCTGGTTGGCGCCAATCCCGATTTGAAGGATGAACTACGTATAGAAACTACGCACGGCACAGCCATCTACTCGATGCACGTGCTCTCGCCTGCACCCTATATTACCCGCATCGCCACTACTTTCCCCGTAGAGGTAGGAACACCATTACGCGTAATAGGAGGCAATTTCTACGAAATCCAGCGTATCTACTTCACCACAGCCGAAGGTGACATTACCGATGCTCCCGTATCAACAGAAATAACAGAATTTACAGTAAACAAAGATTTCAGTGAAATTTCCTTCAAGGCACCGGCAGGACTGATTGATGAAGGAAGTCTGGTAGTAGAATGCTATACGGCAGCGGCATTCACTCCCTTCCGCCGTACAGCTCTTCCACCGAGCATCAACAAGGTAAGTTCCATGATGCCTATCACGGGTACTACTGTTACCGTACTGGGACAGAATTTCATGGACATCGCCTCCATCACAATGGGCAACCGCTCCGTAGACCTCTCTACTGTTACTATAAGCGAAGCCAACGATGTGCTTACCTTCACCATGCCGCGCCCACCACAAGGCACTTGCTCACTCGCCATCACCACAATGGGCGGCACTGCCGAAGTTCCGGGCTTCTATCCTCTGGAGAATATCGTGCTCAACTACGATGACATCGGTTCCTTCTCATGGGGCGGATTTGCCACAGCCATCACAGCCGACGGTTCGGTACCCCCCTACTTCTCCGACGGGCAATGCTATCAGCTGGCCGGTGAACTTTCTGCATGGAACTGGTGGTGGGGACAATTGCAGAACACCGCTGTATGGAATATTGATGCCGCCTTCTTGCCTGCCGCTACACCGACTTCCGAACTAGCTTTACAGTTCGAGTGTTTTGTAGCGCAAGAATATGGCGAAGGTCCTGTCTTCCGTATCTACCTCAAAGGAAACGAGGCACACAACTACACGGACTATCGTCCTATGAGCGATTTCACTGGAAAGACCGAAGTAGGCCAGTGGATGCAATGCAGCATTCCGCTCTCTGCACTCGTGGATGAAGCTACCTGGGGCAAATTCCAAAGCCGGAGTGGCGAAGAGCTGGCACTCCAGATGACCAACCCCAGCGGTAATGGTCCATACAACATCGAAATGTATTTTGATAATTTCCGAATTGTCAAGATACAATAATTCAATAAATTGAATTCAGACACAGAATTAACATAAAGTGACACCGCTCTTTTAAACTTTTAGACGCTGATTCAGCTGAATCAGCGTCTAAAAAATGAATACACCGCAATTATTAAAGAGAAAATCAATGAATATCATGGTACAAATCTTCAAGGAAACCCTATTGACCAGCCTGATTCTATTTCTGATGACGGCTTGCTCTGACGATAAAAAAGAACTGAAAATCATCGTAGAGCCTACTTCCTTCCATTTTGAACAAACGGGTGGTAGCAAGAAATTCGGTATCACCCCCAATGAACCAGCCACTTTCCAAAGTTCGGAAGCATGGTGCAAAGTAACCTCGGAAAGCAGCACTCCCGTACAGGCAATCTATAACATAACCGTAGAACCCAACACTACGCCCGACGTGCGCAACGCCATCATCACCGTCAGCGTAAAGGAGCATGTACAAGAAATCAACGTGGAGCAGGCGGCCTATATCCAAAGCGATGAACCGGAAAAATACACTGTACGCGAGAATCTCACAACCCACCAACTGATTAACGAAATGGGACTGGGCATCAACCTAGGCAACACGCTGGATGCCGTGGGCGACTGGATAGACCCAAGCAACATTCTCAATTACGAACAAGCATGGGGAAGCCCTATTATCACACAAGAAATCATTGAAGGATATGCCAAAGCGGGCTACTCATCTCTGCGCATACCGGTCAGCTGGGGCAATCTGCTGTCCGACGACTTCAAAGTGCATCCTGACCTGATGGACCGCGTAGAGAAAATCCTAAACTGGACCCTCGACTGTGGCATGGTGGCTATCATCAATATCCACCACGAAAACGAATGGATTAAACAAGTACCCACCGACAGCAAAGCAAAAGAAAAATTCACTTCCATCTGGAAACAGATATGTGAACGCTTCGAAAAGTACGGTGACCACTTACTGTTCGAGCCAATGAATGAAATCGGATACGATGAGATTTGGACTCCGTGGAGCGGTAGTGAAGCCGACAAGGCAAAGGCACTGGGATACGTGAACGACCTCAACCAGCTCTTTGTCGACATAGTAAGAAACAGTGGCGGCAACAACGCCAAACGTCATCTGTTGGTGGAAATCTACAACACCAACTTGGAGTATGCTTACGACCCCTTGTTCAAGATGCCGAATGATCCCGCAAACCGACTTGCTCTTACAGTGCATTACTATACTCCCGCAAACTTTGCCATACTGGGTGGAGGCGAGGTTGTCGATTGGGGTGTAGGCCGGGAAAGCTGGGGAACGGAAGCTGACTTCAAGGAACTGAACGACAATATGGACCTACTGAAGAAGAATTGCGTAGACAAAGGAATCCCCGTCATCATAGGCGAATATTGCGCCGACTCCAGAAACAGAACAAAGGAAGTGATAAGACTCTTCTGTGTTTCCGTAACCGAAGCCATCTACTCGCGCGGCATGTGCCCAATGCTATGGGACACTCCGGGGGGACAATACAACCGACAGACTTGCCAGTTCGACGACCCTCTCTTCTTAGAAGAAATGATGGCTATTCCGGTTAAATATCCACGGAATTAAACAAATATTCATAATCAATAATCAAATAAAAATGAACAGAATCAGCACTTGTTTCGCCAGCCTATTGCTTTCTTGTGCATTGACGGCACAAGCACAGCAATATCAACTGAATTCACCGGACGGAAAACTAATTGTCAACATCGAAGCCGGACAAACCCTCAACTGGGCGATTGCCCACGACGGTACCACCGTTCTTTTGCCTTCAGACATTGCCATGCAATGCACCGAAGCTGAGGGAAAGCCCATTGCTTTCACCTTCGGCAAAAATGTGAAGGTGACCAAAGCTACCCGTACTTCCGTCGACACTTCCTTCCCCACTCCTTTCTACAAAAAGGCGAATGTGAAGGACACTTATAACCAACTCACGCTGAAATGCCGTAACGGCTATAGCATACAGTTCCGCGCCTACGACGACGGAGCCGCCTATCGTTTTGTTTCCGAACTGCGCAAACCTTTCTGCGTGAAGGACGAGATTGCCGAGTTCAACTTCGACCGCGATTACCACGCTTTCGTGCCCTATATTAACGACAATCGCGCCGGCGAGCGTTACTGCTACTCCTTCGAGTCCTACTACGATGAGGCCCCCCTCTCTCGCATGTACAAAGACTCGCTTGCCATTACTCCGCTGATGGTAGAACTGGAGAACGGAAAGAAAGCCGTCATTATGGAAGCCGGATTGTCCAACTATCCCGGCATGTTCCTCACTGCCAACCCACAGATGCCCCACGGAGTGAAGGCAGAATTCGCCCCCTATCCACAGGAAACAGTCATCGGAGGCTATGACCGCTTGAACCTCGTCCCTACCAAACGTGCCGACGTTATCAGCAAGCCCAACAATGCCCCCTACTTCTGCCCCAACGGGCGTCCCACAGGGAAACAGACCTATCCTTGGCGTGCCGTGCTTGTTGTTACCCACGACACACAACTCGCCAACAACGACATGATGCAACGCCTCGCACCCGAATGCCGCATCGCTGACACATCCTGGATTAAACCCGGAAAAGTGGCATGGGACTGGTGGAATACTTGTAACCTGACCGGCGTGGACTTCAAGGCAGGCATGAATACGCCCACCTATAAGAAATACATCGACTTTGCCGCCGAAAACCAGCTGGAGTATATCATCATCGACGAAGGTTGGAGAGATATTCAGCGAGAGCACGCATTCGCAGATTGCTTCGTGGGTTCCGCTGGGTCAGGGATATTCTGACTGGTTGCATGGCAAGGTGGTCGATATGTTCTACTTCCCGATTATCGATACCTACTGGCCTGACTGGATGCCTTTTGTAGGAGGTGATCACTTTATTTTCTTCAGCCCTATTTTTAACTTTGCCGATGCGGCTATCAGTTGCGGCATCATTGCCTTGCTTATTTTTTATTCGCATTACCTGAATACGGAAACACATGCGAATTCTTCCCATAAAGAAGCCAAGAAATGAAACGAATATCGCTTATAGGAGTGTCCATGCTGGCGCTGTGCGGCATGTGGAGCTGTGGCAAGAAAGTGCCGGAGGAAATTATTCAGCCGCAAGCCATGGAGAACCTGCTTTATGATTATCATCTGGCGACTACGATGAGTAATGATTTGCCTTACGATGAGAATTACAAGAAACAGGCTTATCTGGCATACGTGTTTCAAAAGCATGGAGTAACGGAGGCAGAGTTTGATTCGTCCATGGTGTGGTATTCGCGCCACAGCGACGAGATGAATACGATTTATCAGAATCTGCAGAAGCGCATGGAGACTACTGCCGAGCTGCTGAAAAAACAGACAGTACGCAGCAGCGGGGAGGTGACGGTTTCATTGTCGGGTGATACGGTGGACCTATGGCAAGACCGTACCATTTATTGGCTGACTTCTTCTTCACTTACCAATAAGGTGACTTTCGATTTGAAGGCCGACACTTCGTTCCACGAGAGGGACAAGATGGTGCTGGAAGCTAATTTCTCTTTCCTGCCCAAAGGCAAGCGTGAAGGTAAGGTCGTGATGGCAATGAACCTGGCATTTGATAACGACAGTACGCAAGGAATCAGTCAGGTGGTAGAGGCTTCGGGCATACAGCGTCTGATGCTTCGTCCGGATTCCGCATTCAAGTACAAGAGCGTGACCGGATTCATGTATTACACCGGAAAAGACCACTCATCAGCTTTGATCAGCGATATACGTCTGATGCGTTATCGCATGCGTGAAGAGAACTTGCCGCAGCAGAACGATTCTGTGGCTGTGAAGGCCGATACGCTTGCTCCGAACGATACCCTTCGTAGGGTGAAGCGGCAGGAAATTACCAAACGTTGATACTTATGCAGTATTATGCATCTCATTATCTCTGGCATGCGGGGCAGGACAAACTGTTCCGCATGCAGCGTATAGGGCTGGAAGTATCGGGTCATACCTGGGTGTCGATGGAGCCTTTGGAAGAAGAAGTCCGGAATACCCAGTGGCTGGGCGGGCTGATTATTCTGGCAGCTTCTGCTCCGGAATTAAGGAAAGACGAAACATTTCAGGAATTTCGTGCGCGGACGGCTTCTGCAGTGGTAGGAGACCAGCCGCTTTATGCTTTCCATGTGTCGTTTTTTGACTTGCAGAAGATGGCATTCACCGACCGGAGCCGCCTGGTACGTTTATGACAGACGGCGACGGAATTCCGCACACACGATGGCAGTAGCCACCGCTACGTTCAGCGATTCGCTGGTTTCTTTTCCTTGCGGGTAGTTGGGAATCAGCAGTTTCTGAGAAACAAGATTTTCAATTTCCTTGCACACTCCGTTTCCTTCATTACCCATCACGATAACCCCTTGTGCCGATAATTTCTGCGAATAGATGTTTTTCCCGTCCAGGAAAGTACCGAATACCGGCACGTTTCTTTCTGTCTGCACGCGAATGAACTCTTTCAAATCGCAGTAATGCAGCTTGACGCGTGCCAAAGCTCCCATTGTTGCCTGTACGGTTTTCGGGTTAAAGGCGTCGGCAGTACCCTGTGAACAGAAAATATCCTCTATGCCAAACCAGTCGGCAATACGGATGATGGTGCCTAAGTTACCCGGGTCTTGCACGTCATCCAGTGCCAGACAGAGTGAATGGCCGGGTAATGAATCATCATAAGTATAAGAAGGTAGTTCGAATACAGCCAGCACTTCTTGCGGGGTTTTCAGCAGACTGGCACGTGCCAGTTCCTCCGCACTTACCTCAATGGTTTCCTGGGCGAGCAGAAGCGGATGAGCCGCCAGCCACTGGGCCGTAGCAATTAACAGTTTGCATGAAAAGTGTCCCAGCAGGTCGTTGACCAGTTTGTTACCTTCGGCCAAGAAAGCTTTTTCTGCTTTCCGGTATTTTTTCATCTCCAATGACCGGATATATTTGATTCTGTTTTTGCTCAGCATAGTGTGACGGGGATTTTTAATTATATTTTAAGAACAAAGCTAAGAAGATATTTTTAATATTGCCTATCTTTGCATATAAAATTTTGCATATAGTTTCAGTTTGTATGAAGATAATCCCCCGTATCTATATCGGCCTGCTTGTCCTGTTGCTTTTTCTGAGCGGATGTTCGGTCAGTAAATTCATTCCTGAGGGGCACTATCTTCTGGACAATGTAAAAGTAGAATCAGACAACAAGGAAATCAAGTCATCCCAGATGAATGTGTATCTTCGCCAGACACCCAATGCCAAGTGGTTCAGTCTGGTGAAGCTCCCTATGTACATTTACGGAGCAGCCGGCAAGGATTCCACAAAGTGGATCAACCGTTTCCTGTACCGTATGGGAGATGCTCCCCGTATTTATGACCCGAAACTGGCCGAAGAAACCCGCTTGCAGATAGAACAGGCGGTGCGCAACATGGGATATATGAGCGGACAGGTGAGTATGCACACGCAGGTGAAGGGGAAAAAAATCAAGGTCGGCTATCAGATTCATTCCGGTGAGCCTTACCTGATTTCGCATGTGGCATACGATATTGCCGACTACCAAATACATGATTACCTGATGGCAGATTCAGCCCGTTCTTATCTGAAGTCCGGTTCCCGTCTCGACGTAAACAAGCTTGATGAGGAGCGCGACCGCATCACGCAGTATCTTCAGAGCCGGGGCTATTATCGTTTCAACAAAGACTTCATTACGTATCAGGTAGATACCATGCGTAACTCGCGCAATGTCGACTTGATTATGAAGTTGCATCCTTATCGCCGGAAAAAGGAAGATCCCCCTTCACCGCATCGCCAGTATTATGTACGCAATGTAGATTTCATGTTCGATGTGGACTTTGCAGAACTGACTTCCGGCAGACTGAAAGGAATTGATTCTCTTCGTTCGGGCGGGGTGAATTTCTTCTACAAGGATAAGCTGTTCTTACGTCCGCAGGTCATCAGCGACTATAATTATCTGAAATCCGGAAATCTTTATCGTACCCGCGATGTGCAGAGCACCTATTCTGCATTGGGACGTCTTAATATCCTGAAATATTCCAACATCCGTTTCCGTGAAGAGCTGGAGGCTGATTCGGCTTATCTGGATGCCTATGTCATGCTTACCCGCAACAAGAACAAGTCGCTTTCCTTTGAAATTGAAGGAACCAACTCGGCTGGCGACTTGGGAGCTGCCGCTTCCGTAGCTTATTCTCACCGGAACCTATTCAAGGGGTCTGAAACCTTCACCTTTAAGTTGCGTGGAGCATACGAAGCCGTTACGGGCCTGGAAGGATATGCCAACAGCAACTACCTGGAATATGGAGTGGAAACCAGCTTGAGCTTTCCGGAATTCATGTTTCCCTTCCTTTCGTCTGATTTCCGCCGTCGGAGCCGTGCTACTTCCGAGGTGACGATGAAATACAACTGGCAGATTCGCCCGGAGTTTGAGCGTACGGTAGCTTCTGCGGCCTGGAGTTACCGTTGGGGAAAGCGGGGAGCGACCCATCGTTTCGATGTGTTCGACCTGAACTACATCTACATGCCCTATCGTTCGGAAACTTTCCGTGAATACCTGGACTATATGGACGAAAGAAACCCCTTGCTGCGCTATAGCTATGAAGATTTGTTCATTGTGCGCCTGGGGTATACGTATACTTACAACAGCTCGGGTGCCACCACACTGAAAACGTCGCAACGCAATTCTTACTCCATTCGTTTCAATATCGAAGAGTCGGGCAACCTGTTGTATCTGTTTTCGCGGATGATTAACGGCCGTCCGAAAAACGGAGAAGCCTATCAGATGGCCAACATCAGCTTTGCACAGTATGTAAAGACAGATTTCGACTATGCCAAGAACTTTATGATTGACGACCGTAATGCCCTGGTGTTCCATGTGGGAGTGGGAGTGGCCGTGCCGTACGGAAACTCCAAGAGTCTTCCGTTTGAAAAGCTCTATTTTTCCGGAGGTGCCAACAGTGTGCGTGGATGGAGCGTCCGCTCGCTGGGACCGGGCGGTTACCGTGGCGACGGAAACAGTCTGGATTATGTGAACCATACCGGTGACATCAAGCTCGACCTGAACCTGGAGTATCGCACCCATCTGTTCTGGAAACTGAACGGTGCGGCATTTGTGGATGCCGGAAACGTGTGGACCATCCGTAACCGGGAAATGCAGCCCGAAGGACTCTTCAAGTTCAACCGTTTCTATAAGCAGCTGGCCGTGGCCTACGGATTAGGATTGCGTTTCGACCTGGACTTCCTGATTATCCGTTTCGACGGAGGTATGAAGGCCATCAATCCGATGTACACCGGGCGCGACCGTTATCCGATTATTTCTCCTGATTTCAAACGCGACTTTGCGTTTCATTTTGCAGTAGGTTATCCCTTTTAATATCATCTATTATTATATGGACAAGAATGTATATACCATTGAAGAAGTAGACCAGCTGAAAGCCTGGGCAGAGCAGACCGAGTTTCCGGCAGAGATGCAGCTGGACAAGGCTATCTATATACCCGATGTCAAAGAAACCGTGCACCGGTTAATCATGCAGGCCTACGTATGTTATGAGAATCCGCGCTTGCAGGGTTGTCTTCGTTTGCTGGAGCGTATCAAGGCACGGATAGAAGAAGAGAAAAGAAGCTAGATACGGCTAAAATTGCCGGCTTTCTTTCATATTTGCAAAAAAAATATCGCCATTTGCCAGAAAGCCATTTCTGCCCGTCAAGAGCCGCCCTCGTTATTGGGGCGAAATCAACTTCAATCCGGC
>ENA-UEQL01001552-UEQL01001552.1-human-gut-metagenome-genome-assembly--contig:-NODE-1552-length-15851-cov-4.372639_pt1 | contig 15851 bp, 21 predicted proteins | sample MGYA00242905_ERZ507926 | MGnify/ENA primary metagenome ERZ507926 (study PRJEB26167, sample SAMN06115531) | human gut metagenome | host: Homo sapiens | place: China:Henan | collected 2015-09-09...
AATATATAAAAAGACAGTTGTTCTCAAAAGAGAGCAACTGTCTTGAATATGATGATGTGACTGAAAGCGGAGATAAATCTCCTTATAAAAATATCTTCGTAATTATACTACTATACTACCACGTTTCAGTATTTTGTCAATAATTCTGTGGGTAAAAAGAGAGGGCTACCATAAAGGTAGCCCTCAGACGTTGTAAAAATCTCCTTTCAGGGGCGAATTGCATCAACGCAGCCACTTGCCTCCTTGCTTAAAGTAGACAGCGTTTCGTTACAAGCCGTGTCTGCACCCTCTAAAATCAATCGCAAGAACTCGCTGAGTTCTTCTGATTGGTGTTTAATAGATTGGTACAATACTGTTTTTTTCGCACCTTCCCCTGTCACTTTGCACTTTGCTTGCACTTTCACCAAAGCGATAACTCGCTCAAACACCTCATCAAGATTCTCTCTCGTAAGTGCTTTATAGATGTTATCCTTTTGGGAATCTTCAAGCGGTTCCACAGCATTTCGACAGGACTCATATATGACTTTTGCCAGTTTTCTGGGGCTTGCACCAGACAGCTCATCAGCCCGCGCAAGAGCATCATTACTGAGCCCAAGCAAATAATCTGAAGAAATACAGTAGATTTCCGAGATTCGCTTGAGATATTCCCCGCTGGGAACGACTTTCCCTTGACGCCACTTCGCAATTATCGCCGCCGAAACATTGAGCTTTGTGGTTGCCGTTGCTGATGTATCACCGTTGGCAGCCATCAACGCACGGAAACGTTTACCGAAAACCTTAGCCGTCTCTTTTTCAAAGTTTTCCATCTGTACCTCCATTAAAACGGCAAATCAACAGACCCATCTGTCAGAGATACAGATACGGACTCAGTAGCGGGCTCCTGCTGCATCGCCTTCAGAATAGCGTTCTGTTGCTGCAATAACGCATTCTGTTGGGAAATGAGAGAATTCTGTTTTGCCATAAGCTGTAGCGCCGAGTTGTAGAAGGCTCGTGCGGGAACAGCCGGATATGCCGCCTCATCGGGGATGTCTTTTATCTGCTGGGTCTCAGATTGACCCAGCAGATAATCAACAGAGACATTGTAAACATCCGCAATTTTAGCGAAGTAATCAATGCTCGGCACGATACGCCCACGCAGCCACGTTGAGACAGCTTCCGGAGCGACACCGATAATCCTTGCAGCTTCCGTCACGGAGTCGCCGTTGTCTTCCATCAAAGACGTAAAACGTTCGACAAAAGACTTTTTGAGCTTTTCCAAAAAGGCATCCATTGTGGGCACCTCCCTTACAGGCAGACAGTCTCCGCTGAGACCCGCATGGCACGCAGGGTGCAAAGGTCCATATCGGGATAGACGTCCATCACCGTTTTCCGCAACTCATCGAGGGTCTTGAAGTCTCTGTCAATGAGCAGAACAGGACCGCTGGTATCGTACCAGTTATCCTCGTTTTCCTCGGAATAGATATCTTCATCTTCGTCGATGGTGCCGCAGTAAATCTGAGCGTCTCTGACGTAGGGGCCGTCCGTGAAGACCATATACCGTCCGGCCTCAGAAGCCTTGTCCGCGACGCTGGCCGTGCAGCCCGCATCGCATTTGCTACAGAAATCGTCGCAGCCATCCTCGTGGATACGTGGCGCGGCGCCGGTAATGAACGGAGCGCGGCAAATACCGGAAGCATCTGCAAGGGCGCACAACTCAGAGTCGCACTCGCAGCACAGCTCGTTCCGATAGGTCAGAGTAGCGATGGTAGCGGTGTTGTCCTCGCCACGACCATAAAGCAGCGCAGCGATGCCTTTGGAATAGCGTTCGTCGAACCAGTGCCAGATGTCCTCGCGAGGAGTTCCGGCGGGGAAGTGGAGGAATGCCCCCTCCATCTTTTCGGTGTCCGGATTCATCGGGACATCGGCGAACTCATCCCACAGCTTTTCCAGCTCGACGTCTCTCTGCTTCAAGCTCATAAACTTCACTGCCTCCACTTGTCCCTCCAGAGCGGCGATACGCTTTTTCAGCTTATCGTACTTCACGGCATGAGCACAGGTGACATCAGGAACGTCCCTATTGTAGCAGACATCGGAGCAAAAACCAGATGCGGGGCAAGCCCTACAACGATTCTTGTTTGTCTTTTTCTTGAAATCCATGATTATTTTCTCCTTTCTTTTTTTGCATAGCCTTTACGCTTCGGCAAGGTCAGAGTAGCTGTCCGCACTCTTCACCACACGAACCGACTGTACCGTGTCCGTGGGGAAATTGTTTTCAGCACAGAAATCGTTGAAAAGCTGCGCCAGCTCTTCAAGACCGGCGGAAGTGTCCACGCGGTATACATCGAATTCCGTCTCATCGTCTTTCCCATCGGCGTCGATGAAGCCAATGGTAACAGACTGCCACTGTCTCATCTTGCTAACGCATATCTCTTTACCGTTTTTTTTTTCAACAAACTCCTTCAGGGTCATCTCTGCTTCTCCTTTCTTTTTTTTCAGCAAATCATCTCGAACATCTCATCGGGAGAGATATCAAGAAGCTCGGCGCCGACGGATACAAGCAAATTTCTGGCATCCTCGTCTTCGGTTTGGAGGTAAGCCGACTGTACCGCGTTGGCGACGTCCTCAGGAAAAATCACTGTGTTCACCGAAGACACCTCCTTACGCCTGTCGGCTTACGATGCTCTGCTCTTCCGCAGTGAGAAGTACATCATCATCGCTCTCACAATGGCCGGCGTTCCAGCTCACACTGGTTGCCTTAGCGTGCAGAACATTCTCGATGAGTGTAACCGCATTGTCTGCGAAGCTCTCCAAATCCGCATTGGAGAAAGCGAACGGCACCAACCTCTGAATGATGACGTCGAAGGAGCCATCATCGTAAGTGTGCGTGCCGGCACCGCTGCCGAAGTTCGCTTTCAGCTCCTTTCTTACCTCACGCATATCGGAGGGACGGGAGAACGCGGCTCTCAGCCAAAAACGCATCTTGTCCGTTCCAGAAGCTGCATCGTGATAGACATGGCAGTGGCACATATCGCCGCAGATGTCGCGGACACGAGTGCTGGTTTCGGATGAGTGGGAAGCCTCAGGTGCGGAGTTGGAATCCTTCAGTTCAACAAAGGTCCCGTTTTCCAGATGCTCGCTCGCCCATTCGCCGATACTGCCAATTTCATCAGAAGGAACCTCAACGATATAGGCCGGTCCGACATCGGGATAGACCTTGATGCGGACAACTGCCACATTGCCCCCACCAACGTTGCTGATGTGTTGGAACTGATAGCCGATTTCGGGTGAGGGGGAAGCCTCAGGTGCGGAGTTGGAATCCTTCAGTTCAACACGGGTCCAGTTCTCCAGATGCTCTCTCGCCCACTCGTCGATACTGCCAATTTCATCAGAAGGAACCTCAACGATATAGGCCGGTCCGACATCGGGATGGACCTTAATGCGGACAACTGCCACATTGCGTCCACCAACAGGGGTTTTCTTGAACTTCGGCTTGCCATCGGGCGTGCCGAACTGTTCCTCGAACATGGAAATATAGTTGCTGATGTGTTGGAACTGATAGCCGATTTCGGGGGTGTAGTTTGCGGTGAAGCAGTAGAGCGCGTGACCGATACCCTCGCGGGAAATCCACCACGAAATCTTCTTGTTTGCCCCGTTACGCACCGGCGTGAAGTTGTAGAGCCCATACACAAATGGGATACCGACACGAACGGCGCCACTTTGCACCTGCCTATTGGACGAAAGTTCATCCCACGCACCGCTTGCGTTTACGAAGCGCCCCACAAGGACGTCCGCACTGCACACGGCAACAGAATCAGCTTCGCAGGGCTCAACACCAACCAGCTTCGCATAGTTTACCTTGCGAAGCCCTACAGTAGCCGGCACAAATGCACCGTCGCGGTTGGTGGCTGCCATCATAACAGCAAAACCACACTCGGTAATTTCACCGGTGACGGCAACCTTATCGTAGACAGTCTCCATGTTCTCGCCAGCGTACTCGAAAACAACATTAGTTTTCATGTTTTCTCCTTTCTCCCGGCCTGTGATAAGGACTTATGGGAACAAAAAATGTAGTAAATATATAAAAAGACAGTCGTTCCCAAGCGAGAACAACTGCCTTGAATATTTGATGTGACTTTGAATCGGAGATAAATCTCCTTATAAAAAATCTTCGTAATTATACTACTATACTACCACGTTTCGGCATTTTGTCAATAATTTTGAACGAAAAGAAAAAGCTCCCTTCGGGGAGCTTTTTCACACATCTGTTAAAAGATTGCAGCGACCAAATCACGAGCAGAAGCTAAAATATCTTCCGGAACATGGTCAACAACTTTGTGCGGCCTTGCGTCGATATCCACGACTCGTACGTGTTCGCACAGAATGGAACCTTGTGTCGTTGTTCTCTCGTCGAGAAGAATGTGCATAGGAAAACGCTTAACTGTGCTTGTAATGGGGCATACAGCCACAAGGTGCGTCAACCGATTATACGAGTCATTGCTCACGACAAGAGCGGGCCTATATCCAGCCTGCTCATGCCCAACAACAGGGTTGAAGTTGAGCAAAATAATGTCGCCTTGCCTTACCATACTTCCCGTCCTTGTGGGGAACCCCAGTCGATTTCGGTCGGCTTATAGTCCCCATCATACCCTTCAAAGAGCTCATCAATCGTTTTAAGTTTATTTGCCTTTTTGATAATGAGCTTATCACCATCGGCTAAAACTTCAAGGGCTTCGTCTTCACTCCATCCCATTGTTTCCAAAACGTATTTTGGAAGCCTTATACCTTGGCTATTGCCCCACTTCTTTAGGGTAGTTTTCATACGGCTCACAAACCTCCTCATTCGGGATATACCGAGTATATCCCGAAGCGAAGAAGTTGTCAAGGCATCCTGAGTGATGGATGCGGTTCTCATTTGTCCCGCACCTCCCCGTCAAAAAGCTGCTCCCGCAGCTCCTTCACGGTTTCCTTAATGGATTCCTGTGCCAGCACGTCGGTGCGAGCGATGGCGTTGATATAGTCGATGACCACGTCGCCCTTCTTGGTGAGGAAGACGCGGGCAATGACCTCGCCCTCGGCATTGTCGTCGGACGTGCGCCAAGCATCGACAGACACGGCAGCAACCACATCACCGCAACCAACGGGAGAGTCTTCACGGAAATCGTGACGGATTTCCGTCCAATAACTCTCCTTTTCGGTGCTGTTCGCTGTCTCATCCTTGACTTCGACCTCATAAGTGCCTGCATTCTTTTTCATAGTTTTTCTCCTTTCGTTTTTTGAATATTTCTTACTCGCGGATGTCATCAATATGCAGCACAACACCAACGCTGCACACATAGCCCTCATCGTTGAGAATGTCGAACTTGCGATGAGGGAGGTTGCAGATAACAGACCACGGGCAGACAGAGTCCGCAGAGGAATCATCGCACCAGCGAAACTCGATGTCTGGCTCGCCTGCGGTTGTCTCATAGAAGCCCTGAGCCTTACTCGCAGTCAACTTGACACCATCGTAAGCGCCGATTTCCTGCGTCATGGCGCCCTCAACTTCCACAAGGTCGTCCGATGCAGCATAGACAACGACGAGACCCTTAACGACTTTCAGGGCTGCCGGAAAAACACTCCGCTCGCTCCGGTTGTTCAGCTCAACTGCCCAGCGTTCCAGAAACTCGCTGTGGTCTCTTTGGGGTACGTTCGCCTGTTTCTCCTGAGACACCGCCTTTTCATCCATCAGCTCCTTCAGCTTCGGGCAATGGGCAGCAGAAACAGCGGTACAGAACCCACCTTCGGCTGTGCAGTTGAAGTTATCCCTGTGGATATGCTCACAGTTGACGCAGTTCGGGCGATAAGTGGACTTGAGAACATCCAACTCGTGCCGAAGCGCGTAGATGGTTTCGCCCGTCTCTCGCATCTTATCGCTGATGGCTCCGACCAGTTCAGGCACAGAGGCGTCTGGGGAGGGTCCGAACCTCTCGCCCAGAATGCGGCGGAGGGTCTCGTTCTCCTGCCTGAGCGTCAGCAGCTCTTCAGGGTCAAGGAAAGTGTCCTCGAAAGCCGCCAGCCGGTCTTTCAGCCGGTTGCGGCAATAGAGGGTAGAACACATCTCCTTTGCCTCGTTGGATTCGCTCGTGCGCTCAGATTTGCACCGATTGCAGTCTACGCAAGCCTGCCCATCAGGAAGGCGGATGGTGAGTCGCTCCATAATCAAGCTCCTTTCTCGCCATTATCATTGTCCACGATAAACGCCGTCATAAACTCGATATTGAGGTCTGTGAACGGCGGCATCTTATTGAGCGTTTCGGACATTGCACGCTCACCGCGTAGCATCTCCAGAAACTCCTTTGCGGGAATGACCTCCGTATGGCGCTCCTTTTTGGGATACATGACAGGGGTGGACACGGCCACAACGCCCTCACTGCGGCAGTAGGACACATAGCAGCGGCGGTCGAAGTCTTCAAATTCCTGCGCCAGCATGACGCGGAACGCGACAGGATTGCCGTCCTCGGTCAGTCGAGTCCTATCAGAGAATATACGCTGATAGGCTTCCAGCCGCGTGTCGAACTTCTCAGGGCGATATGTGCAACCACGCATAGACTCCATGCGCTCGACAAACTGGTCGTGATGATACGGCCAAGAACCTTCGCCCTTCGCAGCCAGCTTAAAGTGCGTTTGGTCGATGAACCGGCAGGTGTAGACCTTGGGTTCAGCACGGTGGCCGTCGGAAATCAAAAGTTTTCCGCCGTTGGGAAGTGTGAATACGGGATTAGAGTGCCGGTCTCTGAAAACAATAGTCTTGTCGTAGCCCACGACCAGACTGTTTGGCACAATGTAGTACCTCCCAACAGGTCTGTCAGCTTTGAACGTCATAGTGTTTTACTCCTTTCTTCTTTTTAGAGGGGGCAGGAAGCCCCGCCCCCTCAGTTTCTCAGCAGCAGATGCACTCGTTCATCACGTTTGCCACGAGCTTGATGTCCTCAAAGGTGACGTTCTCCGTCACAGGGATGGCGACGTACAGTTCCCACTGGCAGAACGGGGTATCCGTGTCCTTGGGGAACAGTACGTCTGCGTGCAGTTTCTTCAGCTTCTCGTCCGCGTTCAGCTTCTCAGCCAGCTTGCGGCCAGAGTCCATCAGTGCCACGCGGACACCGACATCGCGCTTTCCTTTTTTGCTGGACATCTCCTCGCCGGCCTCTGCGATGACCAGCAAACACGGCTGACCGTTCACAGTGGCGATGTAGGTGGGGAAGCTCAGGCTGTCGGTCCAGCAGGCGAAATAGGCCCAGCGCAGCAGGGGAGGCACCTTCGTGTACCAGTCCATGTCTTCCACAGGAGGCTGATACTCTCCCTTCAGGAATGCTTCGTACTTTTCCTTATCGTACTCGGCGAGCTTGGTATCAAAGCCGGAGGGGTACAGTCCGGACGCTCCACGATAGTCGGGAACGTTGATGCTGCACAGGGAAGCGGTGTCATACCGCCCATCCCAGTCCTTGGGGGGCTTCTTGTCGGGGGTGTTGAACTCCCATACGAATACCTCCCCGCAGCCGTTGCAGAAAAACTGAGTTTCGTCGATGCTAATGATTTTGAACATTGTTTTTTTCTCCTTTCAATTTTTTGACTTACAAATCCATGAACGGGCCTTCGACCAGACATTGGTCCCATCTGCGATTGCGCGGCTCGTTGTGCCGCATAGCGTCGAGATAGCTCTGCGCCTGAGCCCTATCGCCGAAGACGATGGGCTGCACGCCATCATTAGATAATTGGCTGTGGAGACCCGTGTCTTTAGCCACGGGAGGAAACAGCCGTCCTCCTTTCAATTAAGTAACTTGTAGCAGACTCAACTACTGTAAGAACCTTGTGAGAGACACTTGCATGGACCTTTTTACCATCGAAATCCTTTAATGCAAAATATCCGCTTACTCTTCTCCCTGTGATAAAGCACTCCTGTCCATTGAACAGGACTTTATCCCAGAGCCGGAAACCAAACACCTCATAGGGAGCCTGATTTCGTTTACGGATACCGCCCTTAATGGGATTGGCCTTATGCAACTGCCGATTGTGATTCCGGACAGTTCGAATACGGTAAAGCGTATCGCTGGGCTGTGCGTTTGGCACACGGGCGATGCATCGGGCATCGTTCACATGGGATTTCTGGATGGAATGTGTCTCTCGCAACAGCTTAGTGATATAGCCGTAAGTCTCCTTCACAGGAATACTGAGCTCGCTGCGAAGCCTCCGCATCAGAGTCTTACGCATGATGCCCATAAACGCCGCATCTCGGAAACTCTTGCCTCTTTTCCTCTTACCCTCTTCCAGAGTAATAACTCCGGCGTGTAAGCGCCTATGGCACTTCTCACAGAGGGTGATGAGGTTGTTGGGAGCATTACCTCCAACATGGCGGCTTTCCTTATGGTGGACTGCGAACTTCACCGGAGCCTTATCCGTGGACTGGATTCCGCAGCACTGACAGGTATAGTTATCTCTCTTGAGGACGTACTGGCGAACGTTATATTCGTCGTACATCTCACCAAGCTGATAATCCGTACCGACCGGTAGCGGCTTACCCTCCAGCATGGCCTTGAGTCTCTGCGTGTCGAACTCCGCCGTCTCCACGATGACCATGGAGATAGGGAGGATGGCACACGTTCTTTTGATGGCTGTGATATGCTCTTGGATTTTTACCTCTACCGAAGGTGCCAGCCAACCCTTATGTTTACTGTGGACACGGTTATTAAACCGCGCAGCACGGTAACGGGTCTTGCGGTTCCTCCGGCTACGGCGAAGTTCCCGCCTCGTAGAGAGCAGGTCAACCACATCGTTACGAGGCTTTACCTCTGCGGCGAAAAGCTCCTTGTTCTCGGTACAGGCGGACAATCCGATGAACTTACTTCCGGCATCCACGCCCAGCGTTATATCCTGTCTATATTCGCTGCTGCGATGCAGCAGGCGAATGGTAAACGGGGTGCGCCGGACTACTGTTGCCTTGTGGTCTCTCAACATGGTGCGAGCCTTCCGTGGGGAGCACGGCATCAAGGGCTCGCCGTGCTGGTTGAGTACATACACATACATTGATGTCGTCTCCTTTCTTGTCGTTGTGACAGTTAAACTTTGACAAAACTGTCCTCTCCGTAGAGAGTGAGAATCCTTCCCCAAGGTTATTCCGAGGTTTCCATGTATGCAGCACTGTTCCTTACCCTCAGAACTGTTTAACCACATACCGCAGAGCGTGGGATTAGGATTTACGTCCCACGGTGCCTATACATTCTCGGATAACGTAGTGCCCGAAGCACTTAGGGTAGTCAATCAGGGCTTGCAGTTATTCTCCACAAGCCCGTGGTTTTAACCACGGGTTATTGACGGTCGATTTTCGACCAGTAATAGGCGTAGCCGGATGCTCTGGGGTCAGCACAAAGCGTATAACCATCGCTATCGCGGATAACAAACTTCCATGTGAGAACTCGTCCAATACCCATAGCAGCCTCTCAATCCGCCGCAGACTCGCGGTAGACCAACACGTCGTGGCCGGCGTAAATAGCCTGCAGTTCGTCCTTGGTGATGCTCAGGCTGCTGAACAGCCAATCGTCGGCATCCTTCCAGTCGGAGAACTTGGGGCCGATTTCCTTCCGGAACAGCTCCAGCGTCTCAAACAGGAGGTCCTTGGCACGGGGGGAGAGGTCTTCCTCAGGGTCAGGTGTGGGCATCTTTATGTCGTTCACATCATTGAGTTCAACGTCTTCCAAGGAAGTCTCGTAGTCCTTCCAGAGATGGGCATTGTCCTCGAACCGCTTGACGATTTCGGCGATGGTGATGTCGGTCGTCGGCTTATCCGTGGTTTCCTCGAAGTAGCAGAACTCAAAGAAGGGATGGTCGGCTTCCGTTTCGCTGCCGAAACGCTCGTCGTTCAGACCGAGAGGGCCGGGGATGAAGTATTCGCCGTCATCGAGACTGGCGATAATACGCATCTTTTCCTCCTCCGACATCTGGCCGGCGAAAACGACCTCATGCCGGACCTTGTAGTTGTCCGCGTCACGATAGAGGTATGCGAGACGTGTGTTGGTGATACTCATTGTTTTCTCCTTTCTCCCTGCCTGTGATAAGGACTTACGGGAACAAAAAATGTAGTAAATATATAAAAAGACAGTCGCTCCCAAAGGGAAGCAACTGTCTTGAATATAATTATGTGACTAAAAACGGAGACAAATCTCCTTATAGAAATATCTTCGTAATTATACTAATATACTACCACATTTCCTTATAATGTCAACGGTTTCGACGCAAAAGAAAAGAGCCGCATAGCGGCTCTTTTTTTTAGGCTTGTTGTTCACGCTTCCACGTAAACTGGTTTGAGATACTGTGCGCTGAGAAATCTGCCTCGCAAGGAAGAAATCTTTGCCTCAGCGTCTTTCTCACTGATAAACCTCTGAGCATCATTCACGGAGGACGTGTACTGGAGGTTATTCTTCACGGATTTCTTCACATACTTCCCTGCGTATGCCTTTTCCGTACACATAACGACATAGGGCCGAGGCGCCGTCATCTTGCGCGTTACGGTCTTGAACTCAAGTCCCATTACGCTGATAACCTCCCCCATCGCTGCCGTAGCTGATTCCACAGACGGGTAATGAATGGCATCTCTGACATCCTTTGTGAAATGCACAGTTATTCTTCCATTCACATTATCAAACGCACGCACATAGCCCGCGTTGCGCTTTTGAACTACAAGCGGACCCTTTACATCCCGCGCTCTGGCAGGTCGCAGGCGCTCGCCGCGCTGTGTTCCGCTGAACGACATGAAGATGTAGTGGTCCTTGTGTTCTTTTACCAGTTCCCGTGCCTCATCCAGCCAGACTTCCAGTTCATCCGTTGTTCTGACATACCTCCACAGCAGATGGTCGCCGGACGTATAGGGCATCAGCCCTACATTCAGGTCGTTGACGCCGGGATTGGCGGCGAGGATGTCCTCCAGCGTGGCGGCATCCTTTGCGGCGCGAGCAAACCATTTCCGTGCCTGAGAGCAAGTGACCCACTTGCTGTTCATCCTCCAACACTCATCGTCGTTGTCGGGGAAGGTGGTATTCACCTTCGCCACAAATTCGTCCTCAGGAAGTTCCAGAAGATTGATTCCTCCCAGCAAGAACCAGTGGCGCTCGCGAACCTCTCGCGGCTTGAAATTCCTGTCGTAGATAAACTCGGAGCAGTTGTTGCTGCCACCCAAGGCAAGGGGAATGATACCACGAGTTGTCTTGATGAATGAGCGGGCATCAATGATAGTGTATCCCATTTTTACATCTCCTTTCTTCCGCTACATCTCGCCATCCTCGGCAGCGGTTATAATACCGAATCTGAGGTTGTTGTTGATGTCGTAGATACTTAATCCGCTATCAAAGTCCTTGCGGAGCTGCGTCGCAGCGTCCTCTACGGAGTCTTCGCCATACTCAAACGTCTCGGACTCGACGCAGGTTGCCACAAGCTCCTTCAGCTTTGCGCGGGAAGTTGTTGCGGAAACCAGACGCATAGAGTCTGTTGATTTCCAAGCGTTACAGGCAAACACGATGAAGATAGGATTACTCATTTTCGCTTGTTACTTCTTCATAGCTTGCGTCTACATATTCACTAGTACTATTTTTTAGTTTCTTGTTCTTTTTGTTTTGATTAGTTGTATCAATGATTAATAAAACAATTCCATATACGACGGCAAGTATTGATAAAATTCTTAATATTAATACTGCTATTCCATCAAACCCAATAAAAATTGCTAATAATCCAACAATTAAACCATAGACTGATTTCTTTAAACTTTCAACAAACTTTTTAGATATGATAGCATTGGCAATTATTTCAATTATCAAAATGATACCGATAATTGTAGAAACTACACCAATTTGAACGCACAACATTAACACACCAATTAGTACTTTTAATATTCCATCAAATAAAATGAAACTACGATTTCCAAAACTACTAATTGGCAAATAAATAATTATCTTAATTACTCCAATTATTATAAGTATTATCGCAGAAGCGTCATATAGAAATTGGACCATTTCATAGCCTCTTAAAAAACTTACTATTGCAAAAATTAATCCAAAAGTAATATAGTATACTCCTGCTAAATTATTTTTGTATTTCTTCACTATTTGTATCCTCACTTACCGTATTTTGATATAATTTAATATTTTTAGGTGGCATTTTTACATCTGTAAATTGTTCACTACATTCTTCATCTTTATACCATACGTTATTGTTGTTGTAAGAATATTCTTCAATTGCTTGATTCTTTTTATATTTTGCCACATTAACTAATTCATTATTAACGTAATACTTTACATGATATTTTAAAGTAATAAAATAAATTGTAAGTACTATCCATGGTATTAATGCAAATATTACTAATACAATATAACCAGTTTGCCATGCCTTTTTTTCCATTTCTGTTGTTTCTGTCAAGAAACAAACTAACTTTTGTAAACTATTCATTTTCTTTCTCCAATAATTCAAAATTGTTTTCATTTAAAATAACTATACCATTTTTATATAATAGATCAGCAGTAACACCATTACCACTTTTTAGTTTTGAGGAAAAAGTGCCATCATAAACTGAGCCAAATCCGCATGAAGGACTATTGCTTTTTAAAATAGCAACTTTACAACTATTATTTTTGGCAATTTCTAAAGTCTTACAAGCCCCTTTTTGAAAAAAAGGAGTAACATCAATCCCTTCTTTGTTAATAACAATATCACCTTTTATCTCACTAGGCAATCTTGGGGTTGAAAGTCCTCCCATTTGTTCTGGACAAACTTCAATAATTTCCATTTGTTTTAGAAAATCTATTAATTTAGGATTATAGTTATTTTTGCCATTATACTTACAATTGTTACCAAGTAAACAACTACTAACTATAATTTTCATAATATCTATCTCAAATCAAGAACTGGATTCTTTAAAGCTGGTATAACGTTGATTTCTTCAGGATATAATACAGCTTCTTCTTCTTGATATTCATCTGAATATTCAAATTCAATTCTTGCGACAATATGTATCCAATTTTTATTTTTAACTTTAGCATTGATTGTATTCTTGCATAGGTGTCCATACAATTGAACATCTTCTGCACAACATGTCATGCAATGGCGTCCTGCAATAAACGTACCCTTAGGAAGTTTCTTAGACATAATTACGATAGCATTAAATGAAACCACTTTTCCGCGATATCGATTTGGATTGTCAAAGGTATCAATGTACCATCTACCAAAATCGTCATCTGAAATTTCAATTATGTCGGCATCCACATCATATGGTAATGGTTCTTCAAAGGCTTGTTTAACAACGCCATTTTCATCCATAACGACATATTGTGCAGCCCCATTCACAAATTTTAAATTTGTTTGATAACTTGCTAGAGCAGCTAAATCATTACAACGATTGAATACAACTAAATCTGAAAACTTAATCATATCAATAAATTTTTGACGCATATTATTATAATATACTGCAAATGTTGTAAAATCAATAAATGATATTACTTGACCAAGATTTAAATCTTCTGGTATAAATAAGTCATTTAATTCCCACATACAGTTCATTTCAAGAATGATTCGGTCAGGTGTTGTTTTATCAATAATATCAGTAAAGAATTTTTCATTCAATTCATCTGAACTATTAACTACAACAGCCTTCGCATTGTAAGTATCTAAAAGATCTTTGGTAAGTTCTATTTCACCTTCTTCGCAGAGTATAACAAGGGTTTTACCTTTTTCTGAAAAACCATCTTTTTGTAATGCATCTTTGATGAAAGTTGTTTTACCTGCATCTAAAAAACCGGCAACGATGAAAATAGGAATTGCCATATTTAATCACCTACTTTTTTAAAATTAATTTTTCAATTGCTTCTTTATTTAATTTTGAACCAATAACAACAAAACGACCAATCAAATCACTTGTGCCAGTTCTAATTTCATAGTCCCCTGCAACATAATCAAAATATAACCATTCTGTTTGTCCGGCTGCACGCACAAAACCTTTTGCACGTAAAACTGTGCCATATTTTGCTTCATCTTTCAATTGTTCTAATATTGCTTGTAGTTCTTCTTTTGTATAACTATCAGCAGTTTCAACACCTATTGATACAAACACTTCGTCTGCATCATGGTGATGGTGGTGGTGATGTCCACAACCGCATTCATGATCGTCATCGTCATCATCATCGTGATGGTGGTGGTGATGTCCACAACCGCATTCATGATCGTCATCGTCATCATCATCGTGATGGTGGTGGCAACATTCATGTTCATCAGCATCGTCATCGTCGTGATGGTGGTGGCAACATTCATGTTCATCATCGTCATCGTCGTGATGGTGGTGGCAACATTCATGTTCATCATCGTCGTCATCGTCGTGATGGTGGTGACAGCATTCATGTTCATCATCGTCATCGTCGTGATGGTGGTGGTGACAACAACAATGTTCGTGATTAAATTCATCTACCGCATCTTGTTCAAAAGTATTGCGACGTTCTAATGCTTCCAATAGTTTTGCAGGATCAACTTGAGTTAAATCTGCTAATACAATATTAGCATCAGGATTTTTCTCTTTTAATAATAAATATACTTCTTTTATTTTTTCATCAGATAGTTTTTCTGCTTTACTAACAACGATTGTATCTGCATCTTCTACTTGATTGTTGAAAAATTCACCAAAGTTTTTCATATATAATTTACATTTTCCGCCATCAACAACAGTAGCGATGATGTTTAATTTTAAATCTAAGTCTAATTTTTCAACTGCATTTATGATATCCGAAAGTTTTCCAACCCCAGATGGTTCAATAACAATGCGATTGGGATGATATTGATCAACAATTTCTTTCATAGATTTTTTGAAATCACCTACTAGTGAACAACAAATACATCCTGAATTAATTTCTTTTATATCTACACCTGATTCTTTTAAAAAGCTTCCATCAATTCCAATTTCTCCAAATTCATTTTCAATTAATACTACTTTTTCATTGTTGAAACCATTTTTAAATAATTTTTTTATTAAGGTTGTTTTACCAGCGCCTAAAAATCCAGATATTACATCAATTTTTATACTCATATTATTACCTCACTTTTTATAATCATATTTATTATACCACAAACTAAAATTAAAATGTCAAAATTATACTTATAAAAAATAAGACATATGTTAAACTACGAATTAGTAGTTACATATGTCTTATTTAATTTCTTTTATTTAGTGTGAATATCAATTTGTTGATTAGGAATTGTGATATTTAATTCAACAAACTTGTCATTTACCGCTTTGATTAAATCGAAATATACTGTCCAATAATCAGCATTTTTAACCCATGCGCGTGCAGCAATTGTAACTGCACCATTTTCTTTTTTTAGTACTTTAATGAATGGAGCAGGATCAGTTAATACTAACTTATGACTAAGATATACTTCTCTTATTTGTTCCATTACCATATCAACATCATCATTGTATGATATATTAAATGTTAAATCAACTCTTAATAATTCTTTTTGAGAGTAATTTACAATTTTACTATTAGCAAGTGTACCATTTGGAATCATTACTGCTTTGTTATCAAATGTAACTAAATGAGTATAAAATAATTTTATATCTTCTACAGTTCCTTCAACATCACATGCAACAATATAATCCCCAAGTTGGAATGGTCTAGTTATTGATAAAACAATTCCTCCTGCAAGATTAGATAGTGACCCTTGAAGAGCAAGTCCTAAAGCTACACCAGTTGATGCAACAAGAGCCGCGAGACCAGCCGTATCAATACCAACAAATCCAGCATATGAAATGATTAATAAAACTCTAATACTCCAAAGAACAGTTGTAAAAATTACACTAGTTAATAACT
>ENA-UEQL01001554-UEQL01001554.1-human-gut-metagenome-genome-assembly--contig:-NODE-1554-length-15845-cov-4.826801_pt1 | contig 15845 bp, 14 predicted proteins | sample MGYA00242905_ERZ507926 | MGnify/ENA primary metagenome ERZ507926 (study PRJEB26167, sample SAMN06115531) | human gut metagenome | host: Homo sapiens | place: China:Henan | collected 2015-09-09...
TGGCTCCTGCTTCTTTGCTGTTCCACAAAAATTTCCCCGCCGCGATGGAGATTCTCCACCGGAAACTCTAAGGAATGCCTGCTGAACAACAGAAAAGCCCTATATTTCAAGCCATAGAAGCCGGACAGCTTTCCTTATCCTCACCGATCGATTCGTATTTTCCTATCATTAAAAACGCACATAAAATAACGATCGGTCATCTGCTAAGCCATCGCAGCGGGATACACAACTTCACGGCGGATGAACAATACCTGAACTGGAATACCCAGGCGAAGACAAAGGAACAGATGGTAGAAATAATCGCCCGTGGAGGCAGCGATTTCGAACCAGACAGTAAAGCGCAATATAGCAATTCCAACTTTGTATTATTATCGTATATCCTCGAATCGCTCTATAAAAAACCGTATGCTGAAATCCTCGCCGATCGGATCACCCGACCTTTATCGCTTGTCAATACCCATTTAGGCAGAAGAACGATCTCTCCCGAACAGAACGAATGTAATTCGTATAAATATTTCGATAAATGGAGGATAGAATCGGTAACCCATCCTTCGATCCCGCTAGGAGCAGGAGGGATCGTATCGACACCCCGTGATCTGAACAAATTCGCGGATGCTCTTTTCAAAGGGAAACTGATTTCTGCTAACAGCTTATCCACTATGCTGGCCCTAAAAGATAATTTCGGTATGGGCATATTTCCTGTTCCGTTTTATGCCAAGCGTGGCTTCGGGCACAGCGGAGGAATAGACGGATTCAATGCCATGCTGATCTATTTCCCGGAAGACGAACTATCCTACGCCATCACCTCCAACGCACTCAATTATACATTTTCCATGCTACCACTCACAACCATTTTTCCCTGCTTGATGATAGAAACTTTGTCACATAGTTTTTCGGCAACCTCTAAGACATGAGTAGAAAAGAATATAGCACTTCCTTGATTACACAATACACAAAGAGCAGATAGGGAATGTTGGGAAGTAACAGCTTTTTCCAGTTGATAGCGTTCATCTTACAATCCCCCTGTCTTTGTTTTTTACTTTGTCCCGCTGTGCGTTCAGAGCCGCCACCTTTTCTTTGAGGGAAACAATCAGCTTGCGGATAGAGGGCTTTTGTTCCTGTGTCAGCTTCTTTGCGGAAAACTCCTTGAAAGCTGCGGTCAGTGCGTCTGCGTCCCGTCCCTTGAAAAACACAAGATAGCGGGGCGGGGTTTCGGTGCTGTCTTTCTTTAGGGCAAAATCAATCCCGTATTTTTTCGCCGTACTCTCAAAGGCTTTGATATTGTCCTTTGTGATTTCAATGTTGGAAACGCCCGCGTTCTGCTTCATAAGCTGCTTTAGTGTCTGCTTTCCATGCGGGATTTTCTGTTTGTCATGCTGCTTTTTCATCTGTGCAAGCAGGGCTTTCATAGCCTTTTGGAGCTGCTGCGCGGTCAGTTTCCCGGTCTTGATGTAAAGGGCTATGGTCTTTTCGTTGGTTTCCTCCTGCAATGGGTGTCCTCCTTTCGCTTTCTATGGTGGTATGCCCGCCGTCGGGAAGCGGGGCGGGCATGAAAAAAGAGCGTCCGCTTTCACGCCGCCCTGTTAAATCCGTACCCGCAGCCCGGAAAGGTCTGCCGCCCGAATACCCACAAGATACCAGTTGTCCCCGTACTCCATGCGGGTTGGCTTCCATTTGCCGCGTACAAAAACCTCCATGCAGTCGCCGCAATGCAAGCCCCCGTAATAGTCGTTTACGTCAAAGCGAATGTCGTAGCGGTCAGCGGTTTCATCAAAAATCAAAGCTCCTGTTTTCTGCGTCATAATCAAATCCTCCTTTGGGTTGGTTTACAGGCTTTCGCCCTCGTTGCAAGAATAATAGTCCGGGTCGCCAAACTGCGGCTTCTTCGGTGCCAGTGCGCCGCTTGCCATGTCGTGCGCTACAAGGGACGTATAGTAGCTGTTCATAGTGGACGGGGCATTGAAAAGCACCGCCCGCAGGTATTGTTTGATGTTGCGGATTTTGGTGGTGTTCTCGCTCATGCAGGCAAGGACAAATTCAATGTGGCTGCTGTCAAGTTTCATAAACCTTGCCTTGACAAGCCCTGCCGGATAATCGTCCCCGGCGATACGGATAGTTTTTCGTTTAGTGCAGACCGTTTCAAGTATGAGGGTCACAATCTCATTGATGAGGTCTTTATCAAGGCGGTTATCCTGCATGAGTATGTCATACTCGATATTGTCCTTGATGATTTCCTCATAAATATCAAATGCGCTCGGTTCCGTTTCCTTTCGCTTCCGTTCCGGCGGCTGTGCCGCGTCCTCTAAGGGAGAGGGATTTAGGGAACGGAAAGGAATGGAATGGGTACTTGATATATCTGTATTTAATTTTTCTTTTTTTGGTAAGTTAGTTTTTAATAGTTCTTTATTTAATTGCGTTGGATTTTCCAACGTAGGTTTTTCCAATGTTGGATTATCCAATGTTGGATTTTCCAATGTAGGTAAATCCAACTTAGGCGGCTGCTCATAGATAACATACGTTGTACCGCGTAAGCGTCCTTTCTCATCACGTTCCCTTGAACGCTGTATATATCCGGCATTTTCCAGTTCCCGTACTGCTTCCCGGATAGCGTCAATTTTTTCCCGGTTGATAAGGGACAGTCCTGCAAGAGTGTAGTCCCAATCTTCGGGAAGTGAGAGCATTTGCGACAACAAGCCCTTTGCCTTTAGGGAAAGTTCCTTGTTGCGTAAATGGTGGTTGCTCATAACCGTATAACCTTTGTTCTTTTCCACGCGGAAAACTGCCATAGCTTCGTCACTCCTTTTCGCTGGATTTGTTACGCAGTAGAAACGCGGTTTTGAGGGAAACGGTATCAACCCTTGTCCTTCTCATTTCCGCGCGCTAAGAGCCGCATAAATCAAGGCTTTGTTTGCCCTTACTGCGTAACATGAGGGCATAAAAAAAGCAGCGTTCCTGTTCTCCTGTGTAGGAGTGAGAAACGCCGCCTTATAGGTGGTGCTTATTTTATTTTTTCTTTTCGACGTGCCGCGTAAGGTGGTGCAGCGGTCTATCCGGCAGCCCGCAGGTGTTTTTTGCATATCAAGGCTCAATTCGTTAAAAGTAGTAAATGAGTAGTAAAATCAATCTGCAACCCTGCGAATATGCCCGTAAATCAAGCATTTTTCAAGACAATCAACTAATTTTATATAAATATCATAAACTTCTTGGATTTGCTGTAAGGAGTCCATGCGGTAAGCCCTTAATAAAGAAAAAAGCAGGAGCCTTTCCAAATCACATGCCGAGGCCATTGGGATGCAGTGTGTTTTTCAGCAGGCGAAGCCGTTCAGGTTTCCCCATGCGAGTTGGGTTTTCATCAAACACCATAAACTTTTTGGATTTGTTATAAGGCGTCCATTCCGCAAGGCCTTCTCCATTTGGATTCCCTGTCTTGATAAAGTTGATCAGATACGCCAATATATTCTCCTGCAGCATGTAATCCTCTTTCCCAAACGGCCTCCAGGAATGGGACAGCCATCCATATAGGTAAATCAGATCGCTGCCATGCCAGGCTCCCTTTGTATCGCCGGGCAGCTGCCTGCGGAAATAGTAGGTATAGGTATCCACGCCGAGCTTGCGCTGGGATTTTGCTAAAAAGCCACACATCCAATAAAGCAAAAACGGCATGACATCCTCGGATGTGACTGAACACATGATCTTGACCGGGCAGGGCTGATTTTTAATCCCGCTGGTAAAATTCTCGTCATATACAGCATTGCAGAAACCGATAGACGACTTGGCCGAAACCTCCGCAAAAGCATCGTACAGTGTTTTGGCGGGCAGCTGCTTGAATTCCTCAATGGATTTACATCCGGTCCTCTCATACACTTGACGCCACTTGGCATACTCCTTGGTGTTATCGGGTTTCTGCTTGATGAAACTGGCCAGGCCCGCGCTGCTCTGGATAATCGCCTGCTTGAATATGCCTTTATTCAGCGGAGATTTGATCTGGGTCTCACAGCTGGTCGCGCCTGCACTCTGGCCAATCAGCGTCATATTGTTCACATCACCGCCAAAGCTTTGGATGTTGTGCCGCACCCAGGCAATGGCCGCCTGCTGGTCATAGTAGCCATAGTTACCGCTCTTTCCGTTCTCATCCTCAAGCTCCTTCATGGCAATGAAGCCGAAAATGTTCACCCGGTAATTCATGGCAACGGTTATGATTCCGTGCTTGGCCAAGAATGATCCGTTGCATTCCGGCGAGTTATTCTGCCCCGTAACCAAACCGCCACCATAGATGATCACCAACACCGGGCAGTTCAGCGGGTTCTCCGGTGTCCAAATGTTCAGGTTCAGGCAATCCTCGGAATATTCAGACTGGAAATTTTGATAAAATTCATGCTCATAATGGTTTTGGGGGTCACTGGCATCCACCTGGACATAGGCGCGTTGCTGAATCGGGGCAGGCCCATATTTTTTTGCATCACAGATGCCTTTCCATGAGATGACCGGCTGCGGATATTCAAAACGCTTGGCGGTAGCATATGGAATACCCAAAAAGCAGTTTACGCCATCTTCCTGAAAACCTTCCGCCACACCGCAGGGGGTGGTGACCTGAATTGTGTTCATAGATTGATCCTCCTAAGAAAGATATGGAAAAAGTCAGCTGAGCTGGGAGAACAAGAAAATTGCAAGGCCGAGAATGACCAGCACAATGCCGGTAGCCCGGTTCAGTGTTTTGGCGGAGGCCTTGTTGGCAAATTTCGCGGCAATCCGGGCCCAGAGCAGGGTAAAGACGACGCACAGGACCAGGACCGTGAGATCCGGCATCCCGCCGATGGCAAAATGGGAGACGGCCCCGGTTAGGGCGGTAAAGGTCATGATGAATACACTGGTGCCGACGGCAGTCTTCAGCTCGTAGCCCAGGACGCTTATCAAAATTAGCAGCATCATCATTCCGCCTCCGGCTCCAACAAATCCGCAGATCAGGCCGATGAGGATACCGCACAGCACGCTTTGCACCGCCCGCTTGGCGGGGGATGCCTTGGACATATCCTCCTTGGTGGTCATCACCGGACGGACAATGAATTTGACGCCCAGCAGGAAGGTCATAAATACGGAGAAGCTGCCCATGGCTTGAGAGGGAACCAGACTGGACAGCCAGCTTCCCACCACAGTAAACAGCATTACGGTAAGCATCATGATCAGACCGTTTTTGACGTCCAGATTTTTGTTTTTTCCATAGGTATAGGCGGAGACGGCGCTGGCCAGTACGTCCGAGGAAAGGGCGATACCCACGGCCATATAGGGTTCCATATCCAAAAAGGTGATGAGCATAGGGCTGATTACCGCCGCCGCGCTCATACCGGCAAAGCCGGTTCCCAGCCCGGCGCCCATTCCGGCAAAAAAGGTGACAAGAATCGTGATCAGAATTTGCGGCATATTGAATCTCTCCATTTTTTGAAATTATATATGGGTAATGAGTCAGAGCTTGCCTTCCATACCGGTTTGTCCCGGAACAAGGATTCATTGCCCATAATGGATCCCTGTTTTACTTTCCCTCTTATTCCGTTCATACCGCATATTGCGCCATCATACCTTCTTGTATCTTTGCAGAATGCGGTTGAGCTGCTTCATGGCTGATTCATCGGCGCCTATCTGCTTGAGCAGGGAGACCAGCGTGATTCTCCCCATCATACGCTGCAAGGCGGGATTATCCTTTACCGTGCCCGCCACTTCGCCCCGGGCAGAAGCGGCCTTTGTAATCAGCTGATCGATGACCGCACCCGCCTCCGGGTGCTTACGGATGTCCGACAGCTTGTCGGCAATGGAGTAACAATCAGGGACGATATCCTCCTTGTCAAACCAGTTGATTACAGGAGCGGTTTTCCGGAAACGGTACTCCGGATTGGGCTGGGATACCTTTCGAACCCAGATCGCACTGTGACAGTCCCCGGCGGTTGCATGGATGGAGTGCTCCCCAGAGATGGGGACCTTGAACTTAAACACATGCTTTCCGGTCTGAGTCTCAAAGCGCCGTCCGTCCACGCTCAGGGTGACGGTTTTCTGATTGGAATAGACTGTAACTTCAGTTATATCCTCGGCCCGGTCCACATACCGTCCGCCCGCGACGTGAACAAAGGGATCGGTCTTGTTCCAGTAGGCTTTGTACAGGTAGAAGGCGTCCTTCTTGGTTTGGCGGTCGATGGTGACAAGGCCCTTCTGATTTTCGCCGTGCTTGCCGCCCTCATCCCGTCCGTCGGCAGCAAAGTCGAAGATGTTCCATACATGGGTGGCCCACATCCAAGGACGCTGCTCGATCATCTCCAGCATGTGCTCATGGTAGACGCACTGGTAGCTCTCGGTATAGTCGCCCTTTTCGGGGGCAAGAGACTGGTACTGAGGGTTGGCGTCTGCGCCGTACTCGCTCAGGCCGATGCACCGGTTTGGGAACTTGGCGTGGTACTCGTCAAAGAATTCGTCGTTCTGCTCCAGGTCGCCTACATACCAGCCAAAATACAGGTTGTAGCTGTTCACATCCGGAATCTCCAGAAGAGGACTGTCGATGTCCAGCATGAATACATTTGCCATGGTGGTGGGACGGGTGGGGTCCAGCTTGTGGCACAGATCATTCAGCGCCCGGTGGTTTTCTATCAGGGAATCATTGACGGGGCTGGCGGCAGTGATTTCGTTGCTCAGGCCCCAGACGGCGATGGACGGGTGGTTATAGCACTGGACGATCAGCTCTTCCATTTGGGAAAGAGTGTTGGCCCGGCCGTTTTTCATGTGCATGGTGATATAGGGGATCTCGGCCCAGACGATGATGCCGTTTTCGTCGCACAGGTCGTAAAATTCCTGGGCATGCTGGTAGTGGGCCAGGCGCAGGGTGTTGGCCCCCAGCTCCCGGATGATCTCCATATCCTGCTTGTGGTGCTCGCGGGTCAAAGCGTTGCCCACGCCCTTGCAGTCCTGGTGCCGGGCGCCACCCCGGAGGGGGTAGCTTCGGCCGTTCAGAATGAAGCCCTTTTGCGGATCGATCTTGTAGTTCCGGCAGCCAAAGCGGGTGGAGACGCGGTCGCCGCTGGGCAGGGTGGCCGTGGCGGTGTACAGGTAGGGATCGTCCACACCGTCCCACAGATGGACATTCTCAATGGTGAATTCCGCCTTGGCGTAACCATCCACGCTGGGGACGGTTTTGCTCTGCCCGTCCACGGTGACGGTCACTTCTTCCCCGTTCTGCCAGGTTTCCACGGTGAGGGCTGCGGATTTCGTTTCCAGGTTTACAATGGGGGTGACCTTGATGCCTGAGGTGCCACAGTAGCCCAGTTCAAAGTGGGAGGCAGGAACGATGATCAGGTTCACATCCCGGTACAGTCCGCCGTAGAAGGTGAAGTCCGCCTTCTGGGGATAGACCCGGTCGTTGCTGGAGTTGTCCACCCGAACCTCAACGGTGTTTTCGTCCTTTAATTCCGGAAGCTTGATCCGGAAGGTGCTGAAGCCGCCCTCGTGGTGGCAGAGGGCTTCCCCGTTGACCGAGACGTCCGCCGTATAGGCTGCGCCCTTGAATTCCAGCCAGGCTTCCTCGCCGGGATTTAGCGCAGGCTTGGGGAACTGCTTGGTGTAACGGCAGGCGCCCCGGTAGTAATCGTCGCCGCCGTCCTGGCCGTCTACTGCGTTCCAGGTGTGGGGCAGGGTGACGGGTTCGTCCTTTCCCTGCTTGGTAAAAAGCCAGCCCTCATTGAATGAAACAATTGTGCGCATAAACTTTCCTCCTGAACGTTTGTATAAATTGGCAATATCCAAAGGATTTCCGGTATGATAAAATATCCTTATCAAAACAGTAGTGGTGCAGATGATGATACAGGAACTATTTAAAGATTTGGAGAAACGCATGGGTGTAGAGGAATTCAAAGACCTGTTGTTATGCTGCGGCAACATCTACCTCTGGAAATTAGACTCCGGCGGCAATTTGCTACAAAGCAACTGCCCCGACGAAGCGGTTTTGGGCACAGCGTTTGAACTGCTCGGCTGTAAACAGCGCATCGTAGACTACGGCAGCAGCCACAGCCGCCCAATTTCGCTGAGAACCGTTCCCGGCCTGGTTTGGTATGCCGCTTTTGAGCGTGAGAACGGAGCGTTAAAGTTTATCTACGCGGTGGGGCCGGTATTTTACAATGACATCTCGGCAGCAGCGATTGAAAGCGGCATTCGGGGAATCTCAAAGGACAAGATCAGCGCGGAATGGAATACCCATTTTCGGAACGCAATCCGGCATATTCCCCTGATGCAGTGCACCGTTATGATGCTCTTGGTCCTGATGCTCCACTACTGCATTACAGGGGAGCGTCTTCAAATCAGTGATATCGACGCGGAGATCAATATCTCAATCCCAGAGATTTCACAAAAGCAGCCTTCCCACGACCGTTATCAGGTTTGGTCGGCGGAACAGGCCCTTCTGCAAGCCGTTCGGAACGGCGATCTGGATTATAAGCAGGCTTTGTCAGACGTTATGCGGCTGAGCACCGGTGTCAACGTGAACGGCAAAACCGCTCTGGCAAAGAGTAAGATTTCCATTATTGTGTTCGTATCCATCGTCTGCCGCGCGGCGGTGGAGGGAGGGCTGTCACCGGAAGAGGCCTATGGTTTGGGTGACAGCTATATTCAGATGGTGGAATCGATCGAAAACCCCTCCGATCTTGAGCCCCTTGCCATGTCCATGTATGATGATTTTGTACGCAGAGTCCATAACAACCGGACCAACCCAAAGTATAGCCGAGAAATCCAGAAGTGCTGTGACTATATCGAAATGCATCTGGGTCAAAAGCTTACAGCGGAGGTGCTGGCGGAGCGGACGGGATATGCCATGTACTATCTGACGAAGAAGTTCAAAGAGGAAACCGGCTTCACCGTCCGGAATTATGTGAAATATGCCCGGATGGAACGGGCCAAAATTCTGCTCAGCAGCACAAAGCTGTCTGTTGAAGACATATCGGCTCAGTTGGGCTTCGGCTCCCGCAGCCATTTCAGCCGGGAATTTCACGATATTGTAGGCAGCACGCCCATTGCGTATCGAAAGCGAAATACAAATGAATGATACGAAATCGGCAGGCCATTTTACTATGAAAGCTCCGTATTCATAGTAGGCAACCTCTAAAAACTACTTTTTGGTGTTTTGGGCGAGAGATTTTGTTCCAACAAAAGTTTTGGGAAGTCCGGAATACTTGGTGTATTGCGGACTTTTCAAAACGCATTGTTGGGGCAAAAGATCCGTTCAAAACCCAAAAGGGGAGTTTTTAGAGGTGCCCAGTAAATAATGGATTATAGTGCCAGCGTCTCGCCCCTGGCGGGGCAACCGATGCTGATGCACATAAATCCCCATGCACGAACTGCTTTCATGATTTATGGCGCAAGCATATTGCATGGGTATTTACTGTGAAAGCTTCGCATTCACAGTAAAAATTTTATTAAGGCAACACCGCATAATGGGGCAAGGAGATTCGGCGAGAGATTTTGACACAAGCGAAAGAATGGAAAATGCGGGAATACTGGATGTATTTCCCATTTTTCATACTGCACGATTGGGGCAAAAGATCCGCCGAAGCCCGCTGTCCCCACCCAGCGGTGTTGCCTTAAGTCAAGAATCGGCATGATTGGCTTCGGTTTCGTGAGATGAACTTCTTTGAAGGCAAATGGATTGAATGCTCAGTTCCTTGGATCCATGATAACGCAAAATCAGAGGCTGAATGCCAGACTGAAAACGGCATGGGATCTCCATCTCCATCCATGTGCGGGAGGGTTTGATCAAAGTAGGAATTTCTCCATGCTCCCCCAATACGGTTATCTTTGCCCTTCCGCTGGTTTTGTAACGCAGAATCAGGACATACTCCCCCGCGGCTAGATGAAAGTATTTGTATACAATCCGGGCTCTATTGGTCGCGACAACGATCTGCTGTCCGTCTTCGCAGGTGATATGCGGGATCTTCGCACTGGAAACACCGTTTCCGATATGGGGCATTTTTCCGCTATACAGATTGCAGCAGATAGACGCCGGATATGTGCGGTTCGATTCCAATGGCCCGCAAAAACCCTGTGAAGTAATTTCCACTTGAGGAATCCTCCCGTCAGGCAGAATCTCAACAGGTTCCGCGCATGCCTGCCGGGAATAACCACTTTTATGGGTGTTGCGGTGGTAGAAAACATACCATTTTCCGCGAATACACTCGATACTGCCGTGATTGGTACCCGTGGCGTTCAGCCTGTCCCGATCTTTGCGGCCTTCATAGCCCACATCGCCATTGGAAACGATGGTTCCGCCGTAGGTAAAGTCTCGGTCCGGGTAAGCGCTTGTGGCATAACAAAGCTCATGGCCCTTGATAGAGGAATAAATGAAATAATAGGTGCTCCCGAGCTTCCGGATTGAGCTTCCCTCAAAGAAAGGATGCTTTTCAAAGGAGGTTCCCTTCACACGACTGGGCATAACATGGATAGGCTGCGATTGAATCGTCAGCATATCATCCGCCAGCTCCACATGATTCGCGCCCATAACGCCATCCGGATCGGATTGGATTTCCTCCACACTTTTGCCAAACATATTGCTTTCCACCTTGTGGAAAATAGGATCCAACAGCTTTCCACGCTCATGGAACGGATACCATGTGCCATAGTAGAGCCGAATGGTGCCATTGTCATTGATCAGCGCCGGATCAAAGGTGACGAATTTCAACATGGGGCTGCCGTCTGGATTGCGAACACAGCCATAATATTCATAGTTTCCGTCGGGGGTATCGCAGACGGCAACGCTGATCTGCTGGCCGTAGCCGCCCACGCCTTTTTCGCCAGACATACAGTAATAGAGATAAAACCTGCCGTCATTGCCCTGCACCACATCGGGCGCATACATATATTTCAGCTTTTCGCCATACTGCGGGTCCTGATCCGCGCGGTAAGATGTCCCTTTACAGCTCCAACTTTCCAAATTGTCCACCGGGGCGGACCAGAATTCATAGCTGAGCATACAGTAGGTGTCACCGCCGGCTTGATCATGGGAACCGAACAGATACACTCGGTCGCCAAACACATGAGGTTCCCCGTCCGCTATATAGGTATCCAGGGGTAAAAACGGATTTGCCATATTTCTCAACACATCCTTTCCTAAATACCTTGACACGGTATATATTACGATATTCTCGCGGGTGTTGATATTTCAATCCTCGCTTTTTTGTGCTTTTTTTCATCAATATACTTTATAATAGCTAATTTTGTCACGGAAAATCAAAATTAGGAATATATTTTTGATAAGGTGCACTTTATGATATACACAGCGGACGGATTCTCCCGCCCCCCGAAAAATGAATAGGAGGACTCTACTGTGAAATCTAAGGCACCTACCCAAACCGAGACCGACGGTGTTCAGTATCGCCGAGTCTCCAACGCAAGACTTGCGCTTGCGATGACCTCAGCGCTCTCTCTCGCTTGTTTCTTCTCCGCAATTGGCTATGTTAGCTATGCCGCCAACCTGGGCTTCGGGGTCACGATGCTACTGGTCGGCACAATTATGACCGTCGCCCGCCTGTTTGACGGAATTACCGACCCTTTGATTTCCCTGCTGATTGACAAGGTCAACACCCGCTTCGGAAAGATCCGCCTTTTTATAATCATCGGCTGGGCCATTGAAGCTTTCTCTCTGCTGTGCCTTTACAGCTGGTTCTGCGGCAAGGGGCACTCTGTGGGCGTGTTCATCCTGTTCTATTTTTTGTATTACATCGGCTATACGTTCCATAACATGGCGAACAATCTCATCTCCCCGGTCATCACCAACGATCCGAAGCAGCGCCCCATGGTAGGCGTTTTCTCTACAATCTATAACTATGTGATTGTAATTGTCTTGTCCATAATCGTCTCTATGGTGCTGCTGCCCCAGTATGGAGATAACTACACCGTGGATCTTCTCTCGAAGACCGCGGTACTGTTCGTGGGTCTCTCGGCAGTCTTTACCGTTCTTGCAATAATTGGCGTCTCCCCCATTGACAAGCCTGAAAATTTCACTTCCGCCCAGGGAAAAAGCCAGTCTATCAAGGGGAAGGATATGCTGGACCTGCTTAAAAACAACAAAGCGCTGCAGTGTTTCATTTTCGCCGCCACCTCGGATAAGCTGGCCATGAATATCGCGGGTCAGTCTGTGATCACCACGCTTCTCTACGGAATTATCATCGGTAATGTGCGTATCGGCGCGATTATGAATATGGTCGCGATCTTCCCTGCTTTGATTTTCTCGGTGTTTGGCGGAAAATACACCGGAAAGCACGGCAGCGCCAAGGGCGTTGCATTCTGGAGCCAGGTCAGTATCTATGTAAACCTTGCCTTTGTGATTGTTCTGCTTTTCGCCGGAACGACCCCGATTGTTGCCTCTGCCCCCCTGCTGATCCTCTTTATCGTTTTGACGATGCTGCAAAACGGACTGAAGGTCGTGGTCAGCACCGCCACCACCTCTATGCTGGCAGATGTGGTGGACTATGAGGCATACCGCTCCGGAAGATACATGCCCGGCGTTGTCGCGGGCGTCTACAGCCTGGTTGACAAGGTGGTGTCCTCCCTCGGCGCCGTGATCGCCACCTTCTGCATCTCTTTGATCGGATATACGGCCACGATTCCCCAGCCCACCGACCCCAAGACGATGCCTGTTGTGATCATGGGAATCCTCGTTGTGTATGTCCTGCCGGTCCTCGGTTGGATCTGCACGCTGATCGCCATGAAAAAGACGCCCATCTCCAAGGAGAAGATGGTTGAGATTCAAAAAACAATTGGAGAGAGAAAGAAAAATGCTGAACAAATCGACGCTTGAATCCTTTGCCGCACCCTGCCCTAAGCAGGGAAAGCTGGAGCTTGTCCATTACACCAGCCGTGCGTACGCGCTGGAAGCGATTTTTGGGGAGAGCCCGATCACGATGGAAAAGTCCATGTGGGTCTACACGCCCTACGGGTATGATCCATCCAAAAAATACAACGTGCTGTTTCTGATGCACGGCGGCACAGATAATGAGGGCTACTGGTTTGGTCAGGGCCGCTACCGTGGGGATGATGTTCAGAAATACACGGATTACGGTAATATCACGGCAAGCATGATAGATCATCTGATCTATAAGAAGCAAATCGATCCGTTGATCGTTGTCGCCCCGAGCTTTGAGGAGGAGGTTGAGCCTTATACGAAGCTCGGAAACCGGGTAGACTCCTATTTTGCCTCCACGCGCTATTTCTGGCTGGAGCTGCGAAACGAGATCATGCCCTATCTGCAAAAGCACTACAGCACCTACGCGGAAAGCGACAACGAGGAAAGCTATCGGAACGCAAGAAAGCATTTCGCCTATGCGGGAGCGTCCCAGGGTTCCATCACCGGCCTTTACTCCATTATGTGCCATTGTCATGATCGCTTTGCCTTTATTGGGTGCTTCTCGGCCGGCGCGATACGGTGTGCTTTCAACGGAAAGGAGCTGTCCGTTGCGCTGGATGAGGAAAAGCTGGCAGAGCTCTGCTCCGCCATCGAGCAGGAACCTCCGGTTTTCTGGTACAACGGGTGCGGGGATGACGATAAGATGTATTCCAGCCATAAGGAAACCTATGACCGTGTGCTGAAAGCTTGTCCTGAGCAACTTCACGAAAACCAAAACTGCCGATTTGTCACCCATGAGGGTGGACAGCACGACTACCGCACATGGAGCGAGGATCTTTTCAACGTGCTGCACCTGTTTTTCACTTAATCGGTTCTCTGAAGAATTCACACGAAGCATTGGAAAGAAACATAACAAGATATGGAACCCAACAGATGAAAGGCAAAATTTTACATACTCTGGAGTTCCCTGGGGATCGCATCCGCCGTTGTCTCTGCCCTGATCGCATATACGACTTTTTATGCAACCGACGTCTTGCAGCTAAACGCCGGACTGGTTGGAACGCTGCTCCTGGTATCTAAATTATTTGACGGAGTTACCGATTTGGTCGCGGGTTTTTTAGTAGACCGTACGAATACAAAGCTTGGACGGGCGAGGCCCTATGATATAACCTACGCGTTGTTCGCGCTTTTCACACTATTTCTGTTTAATACGCCGCGTATGGGCAAAACATTGATGGCCGTTTATGTCTTTGTGATGTACACGCTGATCTTCTCGGTGTTCCAAACCCTGTATTCGTGCGCCAGCACCGTCTATTTGTCGCGCGTTATTGAAACAGACGAAAACCGCGTGAAAGTAAATTCCATTTCCAGCGTGATTAGTGCAGTGATTGCCATCATCGTGGGCATTGCGCTGCCTTTATTGATTGAGGCTGTGGGCACTTCACATGAAAAATGGGGACAGATGGCGATTTATATTTGCGCTCCCTGTGTGGTACTTGCACTTGTCAGGTTGTTCACCATTAAGGAGACAAGCACCCGCGGAATAGCTGCCTCTACAACAATCAATTTGAAGGAAGGCGTCTATCTCCTGTTTCACAATAAGTATGTGCTTATTTATGCGCTGGCACTGCTTCTTACAAATATTGCAACCAATTTCGGCAGTGCAACAACCTATTATTTCAAGTACATTGTGCAGAACCTCGGCCTGATGTCGCTGGTTCAGATTGGGGGAATTGCTGGGCCTGTTGCAATTGCCGCCTTTCCAGCGCTCACAAAGAAACTGGGAATGAAAAAGCTGATGATCGGAGGACTCGGCATTGGCGTGATCGGGAAAATTCTTCCGCTCTTCGGAAAAACCAATATTGTGCTTTTGATGATCTCCTCTGTCCTTTCCATGGTCTCCTATATGCCCCTTTTCGTTTTGGTGCCCAATGTCTTAATGAATTGCATGGACTACGGTGAATGGAAATATCACAAACGAGGAGAAGGAATTTACACCTGTGTCACTGGCTTTTGCAGTAAGGTAGGTGTTGGTTTGGCTGCCGGTATCATCGGGATTGTCACTTCTCTCAGCGGTTATGTCGGAGGAGCTGAGGTTCAAAGTGCCAGTGCTCAAACAGCCATTGTTTCTCTCTATACAATTCTTCCGGCTTTGTTAATGGCGCTGTCCATCGTTGCCATGTACTTCTATAATCTGGATAAAGAGCTGCCAACAGTCCAGAAGGAACTTGCGGAGCGCAGCAGCAGTGGACAAAAGGGCCTCTGATTTTGTTGGTACTGCCTAAAAGATCTCCGGGATGGTATGGGCGACAGAGGAAAAGTCAGCAGCACTCTGACTGCCGCCTATATAGTAGTCACCAGAATGGAAGTATTGGATAGTCATAGGCAGTCCTCCTTAATTTGTTCTGCCTGTATTGTATCGATCCTGCTTATGGATGTCGAACTTGCCGCTTCCATTTTTTTCCGCGTCAAATGGCGTATTATATTCAAAAAGCAATGTATTTGCAATAAATCCCGGCTCAAAAGGCCGGGATTTTATCATGCAGAATATATGGTACTCCTCACTTGGCTCACACATAGGATAGAAAACGGCGTGGAAGCAAATGTGTTCATTTGCCACAGAAACGCATTAAGGACGAAACGGCAGATAAACAAAAGACGGTCCCGAAGAAGGATTTTTTTCAGCCAGCTTCGGGACTGCTTTTTTGGTTTTATCATCATATCGGAACTCAAAAAAGTAGTAAATTGGTAGTAATCGGCATTTGAAACGTGATTTATCGCGGTTTTCCAAGGCAAATCTCAGCTGATTGAAATGGTGCCGTGGCATACGAATAATATTTTTGTCATCCCGTCATATCCTTTCAAACATCTCGAAGCCGCAATATTACTGTAATCCGTTATTTTATTGGCAATACCGCATAATTCTAAGTGCCGATACGGCGAGCGAGGTGCGGCAGATGCTAAGCCAAAAGCGCAGATAATA
>ENA-UEQL01001560-UEQL01001560.1-human-gut-metagenome-genome-assembly--contig:-NODE-1560-length-15825-cov-5.064326_pt1 | contig 15825 bp, 9 predicted proteins | sample MGYA00242905_ERZ507926 | MGnify/ENA primary metagenome ERZ507926 (study PRJEB26167, sample SAMN06115531) | human gut metagenome | host: Homo sapiens | place: China:Henan | collected 2015-09-09 | study...
GGGAAAGAGCAGGCAGAGAATCACGCACATGACCACGGCCAGCGAGATTTTGGTGGCTGCGGAGTACTGTTTGGGCGCTTTCTTGGGCGGCTGCATCTTGATGGCGCGCAGCCGTTTGGGAACCATCGCACGCACCAGGTAGGGATAGCCGCCGTAGGTGAGTCCGAGGTAGAGGTAGGCTACGACGGTGATCGGCACGAAGATGCTTTTCGAGAGGTTGAGCGACGCGAAGAGCACCATCGGCCCGTCGGCGCCGCCCACCATGGCGATCGAGGCGCTGTCGTTGGGGCTCAGCCCCATCGCGAAGGCGATCGGTACGACGGCGAACGTACCCAGCTCGGCGCACAGCGCGAGGAACATGCTTTGCAGTGGCTTGGCCAGCAGGAAGTTGATGTCGAGCATCGTCCCGATGCCCATGAAGATCAGGCAGGCGATCAGACCGTTACTGAACATGAAGGTGTAGACCGGTTGGAGGAAGTCGATTTGCAGAATGTTCATCAACTGGTCGGTGTCGGTGACCATCGGGTCGAGGAACAGATTGCCCTGTACGCCGCCGGGCATGATGAGTACGCCGGCGTTTACGGCTGCCATGCCCAGTCCCATGGGGATCATTACCAGCGGTTCGAGGATGCCCCGGCGTCCCAGATAGACCAGCAGGATGCCGAGCAGGATCAGTCCGATGCGGGCGTACATGATCGACGGGTCGGACTGCAACAGGGTCGAAATGCCTTGGAAGATATTGTTCAGATCAAATTTTTCCATGGTGGAATTCGTATAAACCGTTCATGTTCCCGTCTTCTTTACTCGATTCTCCGGAATTACCGAAATGGTATTCGGCCAGTTCCTGCATGGTGCGGATCATGCAGGCGTCCGCTTTGCCCAAAAATAATTATTATCTTTTACCAGCACCACAGTCATTTCATCCTTTAAAATCAGTTAAAAAGTGGGCGCTCCTTTATAAAATTTGTGGGAAAATTGCAGGATTCCCTCATAAAATGTGTATATTTGCAGCGTTATTCCCTCATAAAATGTGGACGGAAGAGTAATTATTCCCTCATAAAATGTGATAGAGAGGTAGAATATTCCCTCATAAAATGTGATTTAAAGTTATGGATTATGGAAAGATTAGCTATCGATGAACTTCTGAAATGGAAGAATAAACAATATCGGAAACCTCTTATTATTGCGGGTGCCAGACAGGTGGGAAAGACTTGGCTGGTGAAGGAGTTTGCCCGCCAGAATTACAAGCAGCTGGCGTATGTGAACTTTGAAGAGATGAAGATCCTGCAGAATCTCTTTGAGCAGGACTCCAATATCCCTAGAATTCTTACAGCTATTGGGGCTGCAACGAATGTAACCTGCACAGAGGGCGAAACGCTGATATTCCTGGATGAGATTCAGGCTGCTCCTCATGCTGTTACTTCCCTGAAATATTTTGCAGAGAATGCGCCGGGTTATCATGTCATAGCGGCTGGTTCTCTTCTGGGTATCGAACTGCATCAGGGGGAGTCTTTTCCTGTGGGTAAGGTGGAATTTCTCTCTCTCTATCCAATGAACTTTATCGAGTTTGTGATGGCTATGGGGGAGAAGAATCTGGCGCAGCTGCTACTGACGAAGGATTGGAATATGATATCGATGTTTGCCCCCAAGTTTCAGGAACTCTTGAAGTATTATTACTATGTGGGAGGCATGCCTGAAGCTGTATTGAGTTTTTGCCAGAATCGTGATTGGAAAGAGGTGAGAACCATACAGAAGGATATTCTGAGCAGTTATCAGAGAGATATGTCGAAGCATGCTCCATCTGAGATTATTCCCCGTATTACTGATTTGTGGAAATCCTTGCCAGCCCAGTTGAGTAAGGAGAACAGGAAGTTTATCTATGGAGTGGTGCGTGAGGGAGCAAGAGCCCGGGAGTATGAGTTGGCCTTGCAGTGGTTGCTGGATGCCGGACTGATATATAAGGTATATAATGTGAAAGCTCCCCGACTGCCGCTTGCCAGTTATGAAGACCGGGCGGCCTTCAAGATCTTTGTCCTGGATGTCGGGCTTCTAGGTGCGATGTCTAATCTCAAGGCAACGACAATAGTGGACGGCAACAGTATTTTTACCGAGTTTAAAGGGGCGTTGACGGAACAGTATGTTTTGCAGCAGCTCGTTCTCAGGTATGAACCATATTATTATGCCAAGACCAACAGTACTCAGGAGATTGATTTTCTGCTCCAGGATGAGGAGGATGAGATTGTTCCGCTGGAGGTGAAAGCCGAGACGAATGTCAAGGCAAAGAGCCTGCGCCAGTTTGTTGCAGACAACCGGTCAAAGAAGGCCTATCGCATCTCCATGAATGATTATCAGCAAGAAGATTGGGTTACGAATGTACCGCTCTATGCGGTAAATGGTCTCGAATTTTAGCAATAGCACCGCCCTAACTATATAAAAACCTCAAATCCGCAACCGCCCTCATAAGATGACACAGAGGTCAAAAAGGTAGCGGCACAGCGGCAAAAGAGGGCGCAACGCAGCAAAAATCGCCACAAAGACGCATAAAATCCCCTTACCCCACCACGCGACTTGAGGCAATACGCAGAATCACGACCATAAGTTGTCGGTGTTATCCAAAGTCATTCTGGAACACATCAGCATAAGCGTTGTTGCATGAATAGATATTCAGCACATACTGCCTTGATGTCCTGATCCACTTTGCTGGCACAGAGATGAACCTGAAGACAAACGCCTTGATGCGGCTTGTTGCTTTGAGTCCGAACCTCTTCCTAAGTCCCGCCAGGGAGAATACCTGGAATCCGCCTGAATCAGTGAGTATCGGTCTGTCCCAGTACATAAACTTATGTAAACCGCCCATCTGCTTGACTATCTTATCCCCAGGTCTCACATGGAGATGATATGTATTTGACAGCTCGATCTGACATCCTATGTCCTTGAGATCCGTTGTTGCCACAGCTCCCTTTATGGCTGCTGCCGTTCCAACATTCATGAACAGAGGTGTCTGCACTGTTCCGTGAACAGTCTGAAATTCAGCTCTCTTTGCCCTTCCATCCTTACAAAGTATTTTGTACATTGTTATGTAAACCTTTCTTTGCACGTTTTTTCCGCTCTTTCTCTTCCTTCTTCAGGGCTTCTTCGGCCAAGGCCATACGGCGTTTCTTATCAATCTTGTTCACCATACGCAAGGTATCAGTCTTCGGCACAAGCTGACCCAACGTATCCGTAGCCAGATAGTCCATCTGGAAAGTCAACGTATCACGTTCGCACATCACGGTATCCTTAATCCAGTAACGGATGGTATCGTTGCGCGGATTACTTTCGATGATAAATGCATCCTTCTCATCAAAATCCAGTCCTTTGATGGTAGGAAGCGTATCGGATTTCGCACTAAAATACAAAGAAAAACGGTTCAACTGTTCGCGCTCGCTCTTCACCAGATACTGCATCGGGTTCTCTTCCTTAAACGAACGAAGAATCAGGTTATCGGGCAGGAAGCGTGTGTAATGCACCTCGTAAATCGTATCATACGCCAATGTATCCAACTCGTTCCATACGGTATCCTGACGCATAGCCGGACGCATGTCGGGCACCACCAGCGAATCCAGGAAAGCAACGGCTTCCGTCTTCGAATCAAAGAAATAGTTCTGGTTACCGTCCATCAAGGCATAAATGCGGTATTTTCCCGGAGCAACCCCACGAATGGTAAAACGTCCGCGGCTGTCAGTACGTGAAATACGGTCAAACGGAAGTTTTACGAACGCACTATCCTCCAAATTCTTATGAAGCCCTACCTGAATACCCTTTACCGGTTCCAGATTTTCAGCTGCCAAGACTGTACCCGATACCTCCATCGTATCAATATGCTCGCCTGTAGAAAAAGCGTATGCAAAGTTGCCCAACGGATTATCTTCGTTATTGTCCACAATGGCATCACCAAAATCTATCGTATAAGTGGTATTTTCACGAAGAGTGTCGAAAAATTCCACCAAGACCCGATGTCCGCTTACCTTCACTTCGGGTGCCTCATTCTGAGGAGGCGAAATAATCACCTTCTCCGATGCCTTGTCAAGCTTGATGTATTCATCGAATTCAATGGAAATTTTCTTACGCTTGTTGTTCGTGGCATTGGGTTCCGGCGTAGCACGCACAAACTTGGGCGGCGTTTCATCATACGGTCCCCCATCGGGCATACCCGTGCTCGCGCATGCATAAAACCCGATAATGACCAGCAACAAAGCAATATATTTAGGTATAGGTTTCATCTATATAGTTTAGTTATTCAGTTTCAACATTTCTTCAATATAGTCACGGCTGTTGCTCAGGCGCGGCACTTTGTGCTGGCCACCTAGCTTTCCTTTCTGCTTCAGCCAGTCATGGAACAATCCGGCGCGAGCCGTAATTACTTCCAGACGCTGTAAGGTAATATCCTTATGCCGTTTTGCCTCATAGTCTGAGTTAATTTCCTGTAAAGAGGTATCAAGCACCTGTGCAAACTTCTCCAGCGAATCCGGCATCACGCTGAATTCTATCAGCCACTGGTGACGACACTTGGCATTGGCATCCATAAAGACAGGAGCTGCCGTATATTCCAGTACCTGTGCACCGGTTTCCTTGCAGGCTCTTTCCAGTCCTTTTTCTGCATTATCTACCATCAGTTCCTCACCGAAAGCATTGATAAAGTGCTTGGTACGACCGGAGATAATAAACTTGTATGGGTCTTTCTGTGTGAATTTCACCGTATCCCCAATGATATATCTCCACAAACCGCAGGAGGTACTGATTACTACCGCATAGTTACGTCCTACTTCCACACCCCACAAAGGTACAATCGTAGGATTCGGCTTATCGATTTCCTCCAAAGGAATAAATTCATAGAACACGTCATAGTCAATCATCAGCAACATGGCCGGATCGTGCAAATCGCTTTGCAAGCCAAAGAAACCTTCACTGGCATTATACGTTTCCATGTAATGCATCTTGTCTGTAGGAATAAGCTGCTTGTACTGTTCACGATAAGGTGTGAAGCATACTCCTCCATGGAAAAAGACCTCCAGATTAGGCCATACCTCATTCAAATACTTGGCTCCCGTTTTTTCCAGTACGCGGTTCAACACGGCCAGCATCCAGGAAGGAACTCCCGAGATGTTGGTCACATTCTGATGAATCGTGGTACTGGCAATACGTTCTACCTTCTCTTCAAACTCACTCAACAGGGCAATCTCTTTCTTCGGCACCCGAATCAGGTTCACCAGCGGACTGATATTCTGAATCAGGATGGCCGACAAATCGCCCACCAAGCTATCCTTCACGTTATAGTTCGGACTATGGCTTCCTCCCAATATCAAGCCCTTTCCCGAAAAGAAACGGCTTTCAGGATTTTCACGAAGATACAATGCAACCGCATCTATTCCTCCTCGATAATGAATCTCCTTCAATCCGTCGGGACTGACAGGAATAAACTTACTTTTATCATTAGTGGTTCCAGATGATTTGGCATACCAGATGACCTTCCCTGGCCAAAGCACATTTCTTTCACCGTGACGCATACGGTCCACATATCCCTTCACATCCTCGTACGTCTGTATCGGAACACGCTGAAAATCCGTATAATCCTGGATATGATTATAATCATACCGCATACCCCACTCTGTAGCGGAAGCTTTATGTATCAGTTTTCGGAATACACGAGCCTGAATTTCTTCGGCCTTTGTCCCATAAAGGTCGATTTCCTTCTGTCGGGGGACAAATATTTTTCCTATTAACTTGGTTGAATTCATTGGTTTCTAAATTTCAAATCCTTATATGTGATGCTTGCAAAGGTAGATTTTTTCTGCCTAATTCAGCAGAGAGGAACATTATTTTTTCCTCCTTCATGACAAATATACAGTTTTTTCTTACCTTTACCACACAATCTATTAATACAGCAAAACATGAAGATAGGAATCTTGACTTCAGGAGGCGACTGTCCGGGAATCAATGCCACCATTCGAGGGGTATGCAAGACAGCCATCAACCATTACGGGATGGAGGTTTATGGAATTCATAGTGGGTTTCGGGGACTGCTGGACAATGACATTGTTCCGCTGGACGAAAGCTCACTGACAGGACTTCTGAACCTGGGAGGAACCATCCTTGGTACTTCACGCGAAAAACCGTTCAAAAGAAAAGCGGGTGCCGTATCGGAAAACAAACCTGCCATCATGCTTCAGACCATCCGCGAGCGCGGCCTGGACTGCATCGTGTGCATCGGAGGAAACGGTACGCAGAAAACAGCTGCGAAACTGGCTGAAGCGGGAGTGAATGTGGTAAGCATTCCCAAAACCATCGACAATGACGTGTGGGGAACCGATGTTTCTTTTGGTTTCGATTCGGCCGTAACGATAGCCACCGACGCTATTGACCGCCTGCATTCCACTGCCAGTGCCCACCAGCGTGTCATGGTCATTGAAGTCATGGGCCACAAGGCTGGATGGATTGCCCTTCACTCCGGTATGGCGGGAGGAGGCGACATTATTCTGCTTCCTGAAATTCCTTTCGACATTCACCGTATCGGTGACGCCATCATCAACCGCCTGAAGAAAGGAAAGCCCTACTCTATTGTAGTAGTAGCAGAAGGAATTCCTACAATCGGAGGTAAAAAAGCTGCGCAATACATTGCCGAAGAAATAGAATACGAAACGGGATTCGAAACCCGCGAAACTGTATTGGGATACATCCAGCGCGGAGGAAGTCCTACTGCCTACGACCGCAACCTGGCTACCCGTATGGGAGGACATGCCACCGAACTGATTGCCCAAGGAATGTTTGGCCGGATGGTAGCGCTGAAAGGCAATGCCATCGAGTCTGTTCCACTGAGTGAAGTGGCCAGCAAGCTGAAACTGGTTACGGAAGACCACGACCTGGTGGTTCAAGGCCGACGGATGGGTATCTGTTTCGGATAAATATACAGTTTATACACATAAAATCATTGCTGAAAAAACGTCCTTGCGCTTGGAGGAAAACACCTTTACGTTTGACCTTAAACGCAAGGACGTTTTGTGTAAAACGCTTCGACGTTTTAGTTCAAACGCACTTGCGTTTTTTTACTGTCTTTCCACACTCCTATAAACCACTGATTTCCAGTACAAAACACCTTACCCATCCCAGATTAATTTTTTTATTTTTCATTTATTAATAAAAAATATTTCTTTCATATGCCACATTACTATATTTTTGCAAAAGCAGAAAACAGAAAACCAAGAATCAATACTAACTGAAAACATATAATCAAAAGATTAATCATTTAACCTTATAACCTGAAAATCACAAGAGATAAAGACCGAATAACCTTATTACAGCCTTACTACTGTTTTTTTACCTTGAAACCTCTTCCACAAGAGCTTAATACCTAAATTTAATAACCTTAATTTTACTGACATGCAACAAGGAAAAACGAACAAGTTTACAAAAAAACTTGGACTGGCATTATGTATGCTACCTCTTTCCTCCTGGGCTGTGTCCAGTGCCACACTCGATGCAAGCCCCCTTCCAGCAGTTTCCTTTCATGAAACCAAAGACATCGAGGCTACTGCACAAAGTCCCAGAAAACGAACCATCACCGGTACCATTACCGATGCTTCGGACGGAACACCTATCATCGGAGCCAACATCGTATTGAAAGGAAAAAGCACCGGTGTCATTTCCGACCTGGATGGTAATTATACTATCGAAGCTACCAGCAAAGACATCCTGGTGGTCAGCTTCATCGGTTATAAAACCCGTGAGATTTCCGTGGCCGACCTCGGCGTCATCAACGTGAAACTACAGTCGGACAATGAAATGCTGGACGAAGTTGTAGTAGTCGGTGCCGGTACGCAGAAAAAAGTCAGTGTCACTGGTTCTATCACCAGTGTAAAAGGTTCATCCCTTGTCACTCCTACTTCTTCTTTGACCAATGCCCTCGCCGGTAAGCTGGCAGGTGTCATCGCCAAGACTTCCAGCGGTGCGCCGGGACAGGCCGCCGAATTCTACATCCGTGGTATCGGTACCTTCGGTGGAAGAGCAACCCCGCTGATTATGTTAGACGATGTAGAAATCTCAGCTGCCGACCTGAACAGCATTCCGGCAGAAACCATTGAAAGCTTTTCTATTCTGAAAGATGCTTCTGCTACCGCGATTTATGGTGCCCGTGGTGCCAACGGTGTAATGTTGATTACGACCAAATCCGGACGTGAAAATGAACGTACACAGATTAACGTGACTGTAGAAAACGCTTTCAATGTCATGACCAACTTCCCCGACTTCGTGGACGGTGCTACCTGGATGACAATGTACAACGAAGCACAGGTAACCCGCACTCCGGGCATCACTCCGAAATATACTCAGGAACAAATAGAAAATACCCGTCTGGGTACAAACCCTTACATGTATCCCAGCGTAAAATGGAATGATGTAATTTTCAAGAACATGGCCATGAGCCAGCGTGCCAACATCAACGTGCAGGGCGGTGGTTCCAGAGCAACTTACTATATGAGTATCCAGGCTAATCACGATTCCGGATTGCTGAACACCCGAAAGGTATACTCCTATAACAACAACATCAACAACTGGAGTTACAACTTCCAGAACAACATCAAATATAAGTTAACCTCTACCACGACCGTAGACCTGAGAATGAATGCGCAGATACGAAACAATCAGGGTCCCAACTACAATACATCCGACTTGTTCAATATGGCCCTGACCACCAATCCTATCAACTTCCCTGTCACGTTCCCGGCTCAGGAAGGCGATACGCACATACGGTTCGGTAATACCATTCTGAGTGGTAACAACTTACGCACCAATCCGTACGCCTACATGCTCTCTTCTTACAAACAAACTCAGGAAAACACCTTGAACACCTCATTAAAGGTAAGCCAGCAGCTTGATTTCATCACCAAGGGACTGAGCGCTACGGCATTGGTAAACTTCAAAAACTGGTCGTCCAACTGGTATAACCGCACCATTGAGCCCTACTACTACCGAATTAAAGACGGAAGTTTCAATCCTTCCACAGGAGAATATACACTGGAAAGATTAGGCACAAGCGGAACAGACTATATCGCACAGTCGGACATCACGAAAGCCGGAGACAACACATTCTTCCTGCAATTTACCCTCGACTATCAGCGTCGTTTCGGAAAACACAACGTAGGGGGTATGCTGCTCTATATGCAACGTGAATACCGGAATGCCGTGTTACCCAACCGCAACCAGGGATTCTCCGGGCGCTTCACCTACGACTTCGACCAGCGTTATCTGGCTGAAATCAACTTCGGTTACAACGGAACCGAGCGTCTGGCAAAAGGCGACCGCTTTGAATTCTTCCCGGCCATCTCTCTGGGATGGGTGGTTTCCAACGAGAAATTCTTCGCTCCCCTCAGCAAGGTCATATCGTCTTTGAAGCTGAGAGGTTCCTACGGTCTGGTAGGTAGCGACGAAACCGGTCCTCAAGGCTCACCTCACTTCTTGTACATCGACCAAGTAAATGTCATTGGCCAGAATCGCCCGGGAGCCACCTTTGGAGAAGACCTGAATGTCACCAAATACGGTCCTGTGGTCACTCAGTATGCCGTGCAAAACGCCGGATGGGAACGTGTGAAAAAACTGGACGTCGGTTTCGACATGGAACTGTTCCGCAGCTTGAGCCTGACCTTCGACTTCTTCTACGACAAACGTTACAACATCCTGCTGCACCGCGAAGCATGGCCACAATCGTTAGGATACGACTCCGCCAAACCCTGGAGCAACAAAGGAAAGGTAGACAACTGGGGATATGAACTGAGCATGAACTATCGCAAGCAGTTCAACAAAGACCTGGCTGTAGATTTCCAAGGAAACTTTACCTACACCCAAAACAAATACGTAGACTACGATGAGCCGCTCTATCCATATACATGGCAGACCGTGACCGGCAAACCTTTGAGCCACCAGACCGGTTACATTGCGGAAGGACTCTTCCAAAGCCAGGAAGAAATAGACAACAGCCCGACACAGAACTTAGGAAGTACCGCAATGGTGGGCGACGTGAAATACCGCGACGTGAACGGTGACGGCATCATCAATACGGAAGATAAGGTCATGATTTCAGAATACGGTAACATGCCGCGCATTCAGTACGGACTTGGCATGAACATCGACTACAAAGGTTTCAACTTCGGCGTGTTCTTCAACGGTTCAGCCATGCGTACACTCATGATCAGTGGAATTACTCCGTTTGGACAAAATGACTACAACGTCATGCAGTTCATTGCCAATGATTACTGGACAGAAGCCAACCCGAACCCCAATGCGGCTTATCCACGCCTGGGATTGACTGATGCACAGACAGCCAACAACACCCAGCCCAGTACCTACTGGATGAGAAACGGTAACTTCATCCGCTTCAAGACATTGGAAATAGGCTACCGTTTCAAGCATGCCCGCGTGTACTTCAGCGGGAACAACCTGTTCGTATTCAGCCCGTTCAAATTATGGGATCCCGAACTGGCATGGAACAGTTATCCTTTACAGAGAACGTTTAATATCGGATTACAGTTAACATTCTAAAAATCTAATTACGATGAAGACTTTAAAAAATATAGGAAAAATAGCCTTGCTTTCACTGGCTTTATGTGGAGGAACCACCTCATGTAATTACCTGGATGTGGTACCGCCCGAACAAGCTTCTTTACCGGATGCGACCAAAGATCCGGAATCAACCCTCGGATTCCTGTTCTCCTGCTACGGAGGTATAAGAAATCCTTTCGACTATCAAACGGTAGAAGCCGGTGCCGATGAATATGTGCTTCCTCCATTGTGGAACACCGGTTCACAGAAAATAACCTGGGACCTGAACCTTCCGACGAACATTGCCGACGGATGGAGCTGGGGCAGCAACTATCGGTTTATCGGACAGTGCCTGCTTTTCCTCCAGCAATTACCTCATGCAAGAGGAGTGACTGATGAGCAGAAAAGAGCCTGGGCTGCTGAAGCGAACTTCCTGCTGGCTTACTACCACATGGTTACACTGGTTGCCTACGGTCCATGCCCCATTACCGATACATACATTGATCAGGCCACTCCTGAATCAGAATACAACGGACGTATGCACTTCGACTATGTAAAAGACTGGATTTGCCAGAAATTCGATGAAGTATGCGAAGACGGACAGCTCCCGGCTACCCGCACCGGAGACGAATGGGGAAGAGCCACTTCTGTCATGGCCAAGGCCCTGAAAGCACGCCTGCTCGTCTATGCAGCTTCTCCATTGTTCAATGGAAGCTTCCCCTACAAAGACTGGGAGAACACAAATTTTGAGACTCCGGGATATGGAAAAGAACTCATCAGCCTAAAATATGACCGCAAGAAATGGGAAGTTGCCAAGGCTGCCTGCCAGGAAGCCATTACTGCCGCAGAAGCAGCCGGCCACAAACTGTTCAGCCTGGAAGATGCACAGTCACTATACCAGCAGGCCGGACTCCCCCTCCCGTTTGTTCCTTTCAAAAGCGCAGAAGGCGGAACAGCCGACAAGGACAAAGAGTTCATGGAACGCGTACAGCTGATGCGATACGTGGTGACCACACGCTATAAAGAAGGTAACCGTGAAACCATCTGGGGACTGGCTAATCAGGGAACCATGATCATCGGTTCTCTTCCACACCGTGTCATCAAGAATAACCAGGGAACTTGGAAATCCGGATATTCGGGTGTATCGCCCACGCTAAATACAGTGGAACATTTCTACACCGAAAACGGAGTTCCTATTGAAAAAGACAAACAGTTCTACCCGCAATCCGAATGGTACCAGAGCGCAGGGGTAACCGACCGCAGTGACATTATCAAGCTGAACACCCGCCGTGAGCCTCGCTTCTATGCCTGGATTGCTTTTGACGGCGGTGACATGGGAAGCCGTATTTATGGCGGACAACCTCTGAAACTGGAAATGCGCAATTCGGAGCTTCACGGATACAACCCGTCTTTGTTCAACCGCGACAACTGTGTGACTGGATATCTGTCGCAGAAGTTCATTGAGCCTACCTTTGCATGGACAGCCAGTGCAGAAGAAAAGCAGGACAAGCCGAGACCTCTTATCCGTATGGCAGAACTGTATCTGAATCTGGCAGAATGCTGCGCCGCTCTGGATGAAGTTCCCCAAGCATTAGCGCAGTTGAACATCGTTCGCAAACGTGCCGGTATCAGAGAACTTACCACCAGTGACGTGACAGACGACATGCCGATTATGAAATGGGTACAGAACGAGCGTTTCGTTGAGCTGTGGGGAGAAGGACACCGCTACTATGACATACGCCGCTGGATGATTGCTCCAGAATATATGTCGGCAGGCGTACGCCGAGGGCTCAACGCCATGAGCAAGCTTGATCCTTCTTTCGAAGAATTCAACACCCCGGTAGTAATCAGTCAGGACTTCAAATGGACTAACCGAATGTATTTCCTTCCTGTTTTTGAAAATGAAGTTTACAAGAATCCACAACTCATTCAAGCACCAGGTTATTAAATAAGTATCTAATATGAAATTACACCATATATTTGGGGCTGCATGTGTCTTAGGAGGCACATTGGCCCTATCCAGCTGCGAAAAATATGACGAACTGTTCCCTGCGCAATACCATTGCGTATTGAACATCAAGGATGCAGGCATCCGTAACACAGAATTATATACTACCGAGGCAGAAGGAACCACTCCGGTTTCCATCATGAAAACCGGAAGCAAGGGGGATGTACCCGCCAACGGAACACTTGTCCCGATGGCCGCAGAAGCTTTCCAGGCCTATTGCACCAACAACGCGCTGAAATATGCTTATCTGCCTGCAGAATATTATTCACTTCCCAATGAGGAACTGCAATTTTCCGCACAGGAACGCTACAAAATAATAAACGTTGTGCTGAAAACAAGAGAAATCTCGAAACTGCAGGAGAGCAATCACGGACAGAAATATGCCTTGCCCTTGCTGCTCCACGGAAACGGAGCTTCCGTACACGACAGCCTGCTCATCATTGCCCCTGACATCAAGGCTCCTTCACTCGAACTGACCAGTGCCGGATTCGTAAGTGCCGTCCAGTTCACTTCCAAGGGAGAAGCCAAACAGACCCATACGGTGGAACTGGCCCTGCCCACTCCAAACGCTTGGGGATTGAAATGCAGCGTCACTTGCAACGATGAAGCGATAGAGGCTTTCCAGAAATACAATGCACAGAACGGCAACCGTTACCAGCAACTTCCGGCAAACGCATACACCCTGCCCGACAATGGCGTGGTAACTTTTGCCGAAGCGGCCACTACCGCCACCATGGAAGTCACTTTCAACCGGGATGCCATGCAAATGGGAGAATATATCCTTCCTCTTACCATTTCCAATCCTAACGTGGAAGGCATGGAAATCAAAGCCTCTCAGAAAACCGTCCTGTTGGGAGTTTCTTACTCTCCAGACAAGCTGGTGCTGAAGGCAGACCAGTTTAAGACCAACTCCATTGCCGACGGCGACGGAACAGGACTTACCGGTCTGATTGACGGACTCGGAGCCGGCCTGCATTTCCACTCCAACTGGGGTACACCAGTGACAAATGCCACTTACGGCAACTACATTGATGTGACACTGACTGCTCCTATCCAATCCATCAAGCTGGACTACTGGACCCGCTTTGAAAACGGAAATGCGGCCCCGACCCACATCAAGCTGTTTACCAGCGTAGACGGTAATGACTGGACTGAACTGGGAGAGATTAAAAGCGGACTTCCTACAGGTGCAAACCAGCAGTATTCCTCTCCTATCTATCGTGCAGCCAACCCATTCTCTCATTTCCGTTTCGCCGTGCTGACAAGTACCGCAGGCTCCATGACCAGTGGAGGAGGCTCTTGGTTCAACTTGGGAGAGCTCACACTGTACGGTAATTAATTCTTTACACATTCACTCAAAGAAAGAGGAAGGAGAACCAACCTATACTCCTTCCTCTTTTAACTACCCCAACCCTTATCACCATGAAAAAGAAATTATTTTTCGCGTCTTTCACGATGCTGTTGCTCCTGATACTTTCTTCCTCGGGATGTAAAGAGAAAGAAAATCTCAAAGACCGTATCTTTTCCATTGAGGAGGCAGACATGAACCAGGAATTCGGAAGTACTCCGGAAAATAAAATCATCCTTATCAAAACCAATCTGTCACTGAACGACTGGAAAGCCGAAAGTGAAGCCAACTGGCTTTTCCTGTCTACCCAAGAAGATGCTTCGCAGGGAGCAAGCCTCAAAATTTCTGCTACGGCCAACACCTCTGGGGAGCGTAGAACAGCGGTGGTCAAGCTTCTGTCTCCCGTACAGAACTATATCCTCAACGTGACCCAATATGGCTCGTCCGATATCGTCCTCAGCGAAGACATCAAAGTGCAGCCTTCTGGAGGAAAAGCCAGCGAATTCCAGCCAGGACAAGGTATTGAAAATACCTGGGATGGCAAATTCTCGGCTGATGGGGCCAACCCTTATCATTCAGTTTGGGGACAGTCGGCCAATTTCCCGGTCACATTGGAATATTACTTCCAGGGAGGTGCTGATATTGACTACCTGATTTATTACACTCGTGCCGGAAATGGAAATTTTGGGGAACTCGACCTGCTGATTGCTACAGATGAAGGACATTCCAACTGGACAAAATATGGCACATACAATTTCCGTATGCAGAATGCTCCTTCAAAGATTTCTTTCAAGACTACCCAGAAAGTAACCGGTATCAAGTTTGAAGTGAAATCGGGTGCAGGCAACTTCGTAAGCTGCGATGAAATGGAGTTCTACCGCTATAATCAGGAAAACACATTGGAAAATACCTTGCTCACCGTCTTCAGTGACGTTACTTGCAGTGCGCTGAAAGAAGGAGTTACCGACGAACAAATCAATGCGCTTCCCGATTATTTTGTCCGTCTGGCCAAAGCATTACAGAATAATACGTACGACCCACACGAAAAGGAATTCCGTATCCGGGAATATGCTCCTTATAGTATTCCGGAAGAATGGGCTACTAAATTAATGACCAAGAAATACAGTAACCTGGACAACCCGACTGGCATCTCGGTTCAGCAAGGAGATGAAATCATCGTACTGGTAGGCGACACTCACGGACAGCAAATATCGCTACAAAGCATCTGGGAAAGCGGAGAAGAATATAAACAGACCAACGTGAGCGGTGAAGTGTATTTCTTATCTCCGGGCATCAACAAACTGACCATGCGCAAAGAAGGCCAACTGTTTGTGATGTACAACACCGACCTGACCTCTCCCGATGCCCAGCCCGTTAAAATCCATATCCCAATGGGAAGCGGAAAAGTCACCGGATTCTTCGACCTGAAAGAACATAAGACCGATGAGAAATATGCGGAATTACTGAAAAAAGCAACGCATAAATATTTCTGCGTACGTGGCGAACGTATCATGTTCTATTTCCACACAGCCAAGATGCAGGAGTTTGTGCCCAACCAGATACTATCGGCCATCAACTTATGGGATGACATTATCGGATGGGAACAAGAGCTGATGGGTATTGAAGATGTACGTCCTTCACAAGTCAACAACCATATTTTTGCCATCTCGCCGGAAGGAAGTTACATGTGGGCTACAGACTATTGCATCGGCTTCGTATACACCTACCTGAACAATATCCTGCTGAAAGAAAATGTAATGGCCAACAAGGACAATGCCTGGGGCCCCGCACATGAAATAGGCCACATCCATCAGGCTGCTATCAACTGGCCGGGCAGTACGGAATCATCAGTGAGCCTGCATTGGCTGTATTGCACAAGGCGAATATTAGGGTGGAGTGT
>ENA-UEQL01001561-UEQL01001561.1-human-gut-metagenome-genome-assembly--contig:-NODE-1561-length-15805-cov-7.237157_pt1 | contig 15805 bp, 21 predicted proteins | sample MGYA00242905_ERZ507926 | MGnify/ENA primary metagenome ERZ507926 (study PRJEB26167, sample SAMN06115531) | human gut metagenome | host: Homo sapiens | place: China:Henan | collected 2015-09-09...
GCTATCATCCCGGAGGGCTTACAGGTCTGCCCAATCTGTCAACGAACATGGCCTGAATTTTAACCTGCACGAAATAAAGTCGGACTTTCGACTTGCACGAAACCAAGTCGGAACTCTGGCACTGACGCGGACAAGCTCTGTGCGTCAGGAACCTAAAAAGCCAGTTGAACCCGGTTGAATTTCAACCGAAAAAATGAAAGGGGTATACATTATGGAAAAGAAGTTTGCTGAGATCATCAACGAGGGCTGCAAGAGCGGCAAGACCATCGAGGCCATCAACAAGGAGCTGAAGGAGGCGGGGGCCAACTTCCACCTGAATCCTGATGGCGGCGTGGCCGGTTGGACCGATGCAGAGATGAAGGATGGCTTTATCCCTGCCGAGGATGACGGCACGGACGGCATCTACAAGATCGCCAGCGACGGCAAGCCCATCCGTTTTTCCAGCAAGATCCCCGGCAGCAACGCTGTCTACAGCTCTGCCGTGCCCGTGATGGATCGTGACGAGAGCCGCGCCGGTACTACTATCACCGTTGATAGCTGGAAGCTCACTTACGACGAGCGCGGCTACTGCCGTGAGCGTGGGCGGGTGTGACCACCGAAAGGAGGTACACCATGAACGCTTTACACATCAAAAACACGGTGTTGGCGGTGCTGGCTGCGGCTGGCTCCGCCATCGCCCAGGCACTTGGAGGTTGGGACGTGGCTCTCAAAGTTCTGATCTGCTTTATGGCGTTGGATTACGCCACGGGCTGGCTGGTGGCAGCGATCTGGCACAAGTCCGGCAAGAGCAAAACCGGGGCGCTGAGTTCCGACGCCGGGTTCAAGGGGCTGGCGAAGAAGTGCGTCATGCTGGCGCTGGTATGGATGGGGGCATTATTGGATCAGGCCACATCCAGCGACTTTGCCCGTGACGCTGTGTGTATGTTTTTCATCGCCAATGAAGGGTTGTCGATTTTGGAGAATACGGCAGTAATGGGGATCCCCTACCCCGCCTTTATTAAAAATATGCTGGATGCTATTCGTCAGGCCAGCGATCAGGGGAAACAGAATACGGAGGCTCACACATGAGCACGAGAGCGGGCACTGTCCCGCTCTCCGATCTCCAATTTTTGAAGATCTATTTCAATAAGCGGCGTCTCCGCTCCACCACGGCCAACCTGAAGAAGATGCTGGCGGAGGCGGGCGGGGACGTTATCTGCAACGGCTCCATTTTCTTGCGGAACCAGACCCCGGCCTGCCACCTGAAAGCAGACGGCAAGGTTTACAAAGCTCCAAACTACCGGGCGTGGGCCATCAGCTGGAACACCCCGGCGGACTTCGGCGTGAAAACCGTGCCCAACGGGGACCGGAATTACATGGAGTGCGTTCACCTTATCATTGGTGGGAAGAAGATCAGCCCCGTCACCTGCGGAGCGGATATGCGCTACCGTGCGCCCCGAACGGCCATCGGCACCAAGAACGGGCGGTTTGCCTACTATGTGAGCAAGGATCGGCGGACACCGGAACAGCTCCGGGACCTGCTGGCCGCGTCCGGCTGGGACAACGCCATTATGATGGACGGAGGCGGGTCTACCTGCTTCATGGATTCGACAGGCAAGGGCTTTACCGGGGACGGACGGGTGATCCCGTTCTTCCTGGTGTGGAAAAAGAAAAGCGGAGACGCATACGAGCCGGAAGGAGAGAAACCAATGGTTGAGATCAACGCTTATTCCAAGGCGAAGGACGGCGATAAGAAGCTGTCCACAAACTTTAAAGTAAAAGAATTTGCCTGCAAGGACGGCTCCGATGCCGTACTGGTGGCACCTCGGCTGGTGATGGTGCTCCAGAGCCTCCGCAGTCACTTTTGCGCGGCTGTGACCATCAACAGTGGGTACCGGACGCCCCAGTACAACGCCAAGGTGGGCGGCGTGACGCACAGCCAGCATTGCTACGGCACGGCGGCTGACATTGTGGTACGGGGCAAGACCCCGGCGCAGGTGGCGGCCTACGCCCGACAGCTCATGCCCGACTGGGGCGGCGTGGGGGTTTATGACAGCTTTTGTCATATCGACGTGAGAGAGGCCAAGGCTGACTGGAAAGGATAAGGAGGGCCAAGTATGGCAGGGTACTACGATAAAAACAAAGACTACTCCAAGGAGCTTCAGCGAACGGACCTGTCGGCCTCCGAGCGGGACCGGCTGACCCAGGAGCGGCAGAACAAGATCAATGACCGCTACGGCGGCAGAGAGCCGAACATGATCGGCTCCGACAAGACGTACAGCCAGACCTACGGCGGATCCAGCAATCGGGGGAACAGCGGCAGTTCCGGCGACAGCTCTCAGGGGACCTTCGGCGGGGTTTCTTATAACCGCAATGACAATGGCGGCGGCATCTACGGGATGCCCTCCAGCAACTCCGAGGTAAAGAATTACAAGCAGAACGGGGTGACCTACAGCGTAGGTGCGGACATGAGCCGCCGTCAGGATCTGGCGGGCAGGGCGCAGGTGTCCAACGGTTACACCGTGTTCTATGACGATGACGGCTACGCCTACAAGGCGGTGAAGGGCGTGGCAGACTACACCCCCCATCAGGACATCAACGCCGGGAACGGCAGTTATGGAAAGAGCGGTGCGTGGACGGACAACGAGATGATGAGCGCGCTGGACCGCTCCAAGATTCAGGATATCCGCAACCGGCTTCAGCGGGGCGAGATTACCGGCGATCAGGCAAATCAGGCGGCAAACGCCATCCGGGCCGGGTACGGCTACACCATTGACAAGAACGGCTATGTGACGGACAGCGGGGCACTTTCCTCCGTGAATGATCTGCGGCGGCGGCTGGGGCTTGACAACAGCCCGGAAAGCGCAGAGCTGGCCTACTACCGCTATCTCATGGGAACGGACACCTCCCCCATTGCACAGGCCAGCGGCAAGGTGCAGCCCTTTGGGAACTATCTGGCGGAGAATGGCGGCGTACAGGCCGGGACTACCGGCTACGGGACCCCGGCATACAGCCAGCAGCAGCGGGTCACGGACATCAACGCCGGGAATGTGCCGGTGCAGAACCCCGGCACCGCTCAGACCGGCGTGAGCTTTGACATCGGGGACGGCAGCGACTATCTGAAGGAGCTGTACGCCAAGAAGGTGGCGGCGGAGCTGGCGGCGCTGAAATCCGCTTACGAGCAGAACACTGCCACGCTGGATGCCAGCCGTGCGCAGATCGCGCCGGTGTATGACATTGCCCGGAACAGCGCGGCCAACCAGAACGCTTTGAGCCGTGGCGCGTTTCAGGAGATGGCGGTGGCCAACGGCCTGAACACCGGCACCACCGGGCAGGCGGCGCTGGCACAGGACGTTGTTCTCCAACAGAACCTCTCCCAGATCGACCGGGAGCAGGCGGAAAAGACGGCGGCTATCGACCTCCAGCGGAGCCAGCTTGACACGGAGTACCGAAACGCCATTGCCAAGGCAGAGGCCACGGGAGACGCGGAGCTGGCAAACGCCCTGTACGAGGAATACGTCCGGCAACAGAATCTCTACGCCAAGTACGGCGCACAGACGGGCGGCTCCGGCGGCTCCGGCACGGCGGCTGTGGTAAAACCCAATCTGACGGCCAGTCAGGTGCAGTCTGCCCTGAAAAACGGCATTGTGACGGACGACGTGATCTCCGCCTTTGATTACTACTACGGGCAGGGGGCCTATGATTCCCTGTACGGCACCGGAAAGCTGACGGCGGGCAAGTCCTCCGGCAACGGCAGCTCCGGCAAAAAGAAGGGCAGCTATTCCAACGGCTCCCTGACCAATCAGCAGGTGAAGCAGCTTCAGAAGTACTACGGCGTGTCTCAGGACGGCAAGTGGGGGGCCAACTCCAAGAAGGCCGCAGGCGGCCTGACGGCTGACCAAGCATGGGCAAAATATCAGGGCGGCGGCAGCGGCAACAGCAACTACGGGAACATCCGCAGAACGATTACGGGCTATATGTCTCAGGGAAACTACGCAAAGGCGCAGAGCTACTTGAAATCCAACTGGAACAGCCTGACAGAGGCGCAGCAGAAAGAACTCTCCGCGCTGTTTGGATAAGGAGGCTATACGATGGCGGTAAAAATGCCGGATCTGATCGCTTACGGCGAGCGGGTCAACAAAACACAGAATAACAGCGGCGGCGTTCGGATACCGGACCTTGTAGCCTATGGTAAGCGGGTGGAAACGCAGAAGGCCAAGAAGACGATGGCCGTTACGCCTTCTGCCTCCCCCCGGCCTATGGAGAACGCCAGCACCGGGAACAGCCGGCCAAACAGCCGCCTGCTGGTAGACGTGCGGACCGGCGGCACCACGCCCCCCTCTCTGGATAACGGGCGCGTGGGAAAGGTGATCTCCGGCGCGGCGAAGTCCGCCGGTTCCGGCTATGCAAATCTGGGCGGCGTGCTGGCGGAGGGGGCCGGGAAGCTGAATACCCGGATCGCCAACCAGAACGCCGGGGATTCTCTGCAAAGCGACCATGACGCGGTGAAGCGGTATGAAAAGATGCTCCGGGACGTGAAGTGGGCCAACGGCAAGCCCATGACGGCGGCGGACGTAAAGCAGGTGCAGAGCTACCTTGCCAGCGCCAAGCGCCGCATTGCGGCCCACGAGGGCTACACCAAGGCGGTGGAGCGGTCCGACAAGGCGGTGGCGGACAAGGCGTATCAGAAGGCCGACCGCCTGTCCCAAAGCTCCGCCGCGGATGTGGCGCAGGCCAAGGAAGGGCTGGGTCCGGTGGGCCAGTTCGCCGTGGATCTGGGCGTGCAGGGCGTGCAGATGGCGGGGGACGTGGCGGCCAGCGCCGTGATTCCCGGTGCCGGTCTCGCTCTGATGACGGCCCGTTCCGCCGGAAGCAGCGCCCAGCGGGCCAGACAGTCCGGGGCCAACTACAACCAACAGCTTGCCTACGGACTGGGCAGCGGCGCTTTGAGCCTTGGTACAGAGCAAATTTCCAACGCTTCCAAGCTGTTTCAGAAGGCGTTTGGGCGCGGTCTCGCGGAGAAGGCCGCCAGCAAGTTAATCGCCAAATTTGGCGAAAACACAGCCGTTCAGGTCATGAGTGACCTTGCCAAGCGTCCCGCCGGGAGGCTGGCCCTCTCCATGATCTCCGAGGGCGGAGAAGAATTTCTGGAAGATTTTGCCCAGCCCGTTTTGCAGCGGGCCACCTATGACCCCTCTGCCCGGTTCGATCTCAGCGAGGCGCTGTATGACGCGGCGGTGGGCGCTGCCATGGGCGGCATCGGCGCAGGCGTTGACGTCATCCGGCAGCGTGGAAGCGGTCAGGCGGACGCACAGCCTACGCAGAAGGCAAGCCCGGAGGTGCGGGAGGGTATTGATACCCCCACCTCCGCAAACGCCGCAGAGGGCACGCAAAACGCCGTCCCCGGTGTGGAGGCGGCGTCGAAATACGATCCAATTCAGGCTGCGGCAATCCGGCACGAGGGAAAGACATTCCGGAATCTGGTTGCTGGATTTGATACGACTGTGACAGATTTCTTTCAACGGTGGAAGAATGGGCGGAGCAACACTTCCACAGAGAAATTGGAAAAGCTGTATTTAGGGAAGATCTCTGAGACAGCAAGACAACAGGCATCCAATATTCTCGGCTATGATCTGAGCTCCCGTGATATGATCGTTACCAATGACGATGTGAAGCATATCGTTAGTTCCCACGGGAAGGCTGATGCAGAGGTTCAGAGAGGGAATCTGCCGCTCGCACAGTGGGCGATTGAAGCAATTCCAGACGTAGTTACAAACCCGGACACGGTCAGCCCAGGTGACATTCAAGCCGGTGGTAAACACCCCGGGAAGCGCGGGCTGCTGTTCAGCAAATCACTTCCCAATGGAACAGTTGTAACCGTTCAATTCGACAATAAGGGCCGCAATACTATGGAATTGACCACCATGTATGTGAAAAAAGCGGCCCCCACCACTCAGGCGTTCAACGTGGAGAATACCTCCTCGCAACTTACGGCCAAGCCGGTTCCTGAATCAATGGGTTCCGCTTCGGTTGAGGGTACGCGTCCCCTCAATGCTAATGATAGCATAGCACAGGGGGCGGAAAATGTCAAGAACGGTGAAAGCCGGGATATTCTCTCTGAGGTTCTGTTTGGGAAGAAACGGGCGGACCTGAATACCATGACGCCGGAGCAGCAAAACGCCATATATCAGGCCAATGAAGCCGGAACCGTTGGCATGGACGTCACCGGCAAGGTGTTCCAGATCGACCCGGAGCAGCACATCGACCGGCGGCGGATGGAGACGGTGGGCGGCAGAGACGTGAACGCCTTCCAGTTCGACCACCCGGAGCTGCACCGCTATTACCAGGAAGCGGCCAACGCCCTGATCGCGGACGCGGACCTCTCCCTCCAGCAGCCCATGAGCCGCCGTTATGAGCGAACCATGGAGGGCAACGCCGTCCAACAGGCGGCACAGACCTCGCCCCATCTGCGGCAGGCCATGGACGAAACCGGTCTTACCCGTGACGCCATTATCGACGCAGCTCAGCGGATCATCACCGATCAGGGGCAAGAGAACGTGGCGGCGGCCAAGCGGGTGGAGCTGATTCTGGACGATATGCTCTCTCACGGCTACACCACCATGACCGGCGAACAGGTTGGACCCAACAGCGGGTATCTCACCGCCAAGCAGGGCATTCTGGGCGCGGGGGAGACGCAGACCAGAGGGCACGGGCTGGATGGGGTTGACGGCTACGATAACCTCGGAAGCGCACGGCAGGGCTTTACAACCCCTGGCATGGAGGGCACGGAACAAACCAGCCGCCTTGCCGATTCTCTTCCCTATGACCGGTATCAGGAATCCGCTACCGGCCTGACTCGCGAGGACTACGCCAAGCTCTTCCGCTATGAGAGCCAGACGGAGGGCAAATCCCTCCACTTGGCAGAGGAATTGGTCTACGTCAAGAAGGACGGTCAAAAAACCTTCCTAATGGATGTGGACGAGGGCGCGTTTCATGAGTTGGTGCGGTCTCTGGATGACGCGACGGCATGGAACGGCCCGCAGATGGACGCGGCTCGGATGATCCAGCGCGAATTGCAGGGGAAAGCAGATGGGCTTGAGATCCCGGAAACGGAATACATCGACTTCTTGAAAATTATGCGGGAGCACGAGACCTCCACCGGCCAAGGCGTTCAGGCAAACGCCAAGTGGAGCCGGAAGGACAATAACGGCGGTCAGGCTTCGGAGCTGGACGCATGGAACAATCTGGAGCAATCCAACCTATCTGACGCGGAAAAGACCGAAGCCTTCCGGCGGATCATAAAGTGGGATACGGACATTGAAGCGGTCAAGCCCGGGGACACCGCATCCATGAAGGACATTATTCTGGATGTTGCTGAGGCAAGAGGCGTTCTGAACGGCGTGACCGGCAAGGAGAGCAAGGCGCTCCGCTCCATTGCGGAAAGTTCTCTGGACGCGCTGACATTCGACCAGCTCAAGCAGTTCGCATACGCCTCCACCAGCGCCATGAGCACAGACGCCACATCCGTCAACCTTGGCAGAAAAATCAAGACCATCCAAATTCTGAATATGCTGTCGAACCCAAAGACGGCAGCCAAGAACGTCACCGGAAACACATCGTTTTACGCGCTGGATGCACTCTCCATGAAGGGCGGCGCTCTGTTGGATATGGCCGTTTCCAAGCTGACGGGGACCCGCTCTATGGCTGCTGACAGCGTATTCGACAAGGGGACGCGGGAAGCGGCTGTAAAGGCTATGCGGATGAGCATTGCTGAAATCACAATGGACGTGGACATGAGCGGAACGAATACCCGCTACGGGACCGGAAGCCAGCGGACTTTCAAGGCCAACGGCAATTTCGCGGAACGGGTGATTTCGGCGCTTGAGCGGAACCAGGCATATCTTCTGAACGCTACGGATGAATTTTACAAGGGGGCGGCCAGAGCGTCCGAAGCGAATACGCAAAGGCTGATTGACGAGGGCAAGATCAAGACATCGGACAAGGATTATGCCAAAAAGCGGGCTGACCAGCTTGCCAAATACCGCACCTTCCAGGACAACAGCAAAATGTCCATCGCCATTCAGGAGATCCACGACATCCTGAATATGGCCTTGGGCGTGGGGGACAGCGGCAAGACGATCAAAGGTCGTACCGTTCATTCCTTCGGCGCGGGTGACATTGCCGCTCCGTTTACCAGAGTGGCAGGCAACCTTGTTTCCCGTGGCGCGGAGTATTCCCCGCTGAACGCGGTAAAGGGCACGGTTGAGATTGCAGAAGCCGTTGCAAAGGCTGTTCGCGGCAGTGGCGCAGATGTGGAGCTGCAAGCCAAGGGCGTTTCCAACGCGGCCAGAGGACTGACCGGCACCGCGATTGCGTTCGGCTTTATGAACCTTGTAAAAATGGGGCTCATGCGGAAGGCGGACGATGAGGACGATGAAAAGGTAGCGGCACTGAATCGGGCCGAGGGCATGACCGGGACGCAGCTGAACCTGTCTGCGGCCAAACGCTGGCTGTCCGGCGGCGGGACCGAATGGCAATACGGTGATACGCTGATAGATCTGTCCTCCGTGGAGCCGCTGAATCTGTTGATGGATCTGGGCGCGGAAATGGCAAAGAGCGAGGGGAACCCCGTTGTTTCCACGTTCAAGGCGGTCCCGGACGCGCTCATCAGCGCATCGGCAGACCTTCCGGTCATCCAGTCTGTTGGCAGCTTTACAAAGGACGTGTTCAAATACGGCAAGGACCCGCTGGAATCCCTTCTGAAAAACGGAGCAAGCGCGGCTGTATCCTCTGTGACGCCAAACGCTCTGCGGGCGTTTGCACTGGGCATGGATGACCGCCCACGGTCTACCGGCTACGCGGACACCTTTGCGGAGCGGTTGGCTTTAGAGGCAAAAAGCCGCATTCCCGGACTACGGGAGACGCTCCCCGGTTCCGTTGACGCGCTGGGCAATGAACGGATGTATCAGGGCACTACGCCGGAACGCCTGTTTAATTCCATGCTGAACCCCGTTGGAGTGAACCACTACCAGCAGGGTGAGCTGTCTAAGGACTTGGAATCCCTGCGGGAACGCTCTGGGGGGAACACCTCTTTCTACCCCACAAACCGCATCCCGAAAGAAATTTCTTACACGGACAAGGGCGGAAAGAAGCACACCGCCCAAATGGACTATGAACAGCGCCAAGACTTCCAGCGGACGCGCGGAACTGTGACGAATGGGACCATGATGGCTATGACCGGCACCCGCGCATACAAGAAAGCAAGCGCAGAACGGCAGGTAGAGCTGATGGCGAAATGCCAGTCTTACGGGTATGAAGTGGCGAAAGGCGGCGTTCTGGGGAAAGCTGCTATGGAATCGTGGGCAGTCAATGCGCAGACCTCCAAGAAGGACGTCGGCCTGTCTACGGTGGAGTTTTTGGCCCTGTACACCGATGACCGCTATAAAAGCTATCTTTCCGGTAAGGCATACGAGAAAACGAAAGAGGCCTATCGTGCGGGCGTTTCGGTTGAGGAATATGTTGGGCTGAAAGAGAGCGCCGATACAAACGGCAATGGAACAATCAGCAAGGCGGAGGCCAGCACTGCCCTTGCCGGTCAAGAAAACCGGGCGGATCTGTGGGACATTATCTGCACCACCAACGCCAAGAACCCCTATAAGTAAGAAAACACCCCCGCCGGAAGGCGGGGGTGTTTCTTTAGCTTTTACATCATGGACAGGAGCGTTTTCACATGGGCGGCGCGGTCCAGCATCCGCTCATGCTCCCAGTCCCAGACGGCTTTTTCGGCCTCCGCGGGATGGAGACCGGCGTCCTTCGCCTTTTCGATGTGGCGAAGGGCCATTTCATAAAGCCGATTGGCGTGGCCCAGCTCCTGACGGCTGAGGTCGGCGTAGGTGCTGGCGTCCTCCGGGTCCTCCCCGGCGTGCTTGACGGCCTCACGGGCGTACTTCTCGGCATCGTCCAGTTCTTCCCGGATCCCTTCGGCCAAGTGTTTGATCTCGTGCATAAGAGCCTCCTAACTCTGCTTGATCAGGGTGTAGAGCTTGTCCACATCCGTTTCATTCAGCGTGACGTTCCCAATCAGGGGGATATTGGTGGTGACGGGGCCTTTGGCGGCTTCGGTTTTCAGGCAGGTGTAGATCTTGTCAATATCTACGTTCCCCGCCTCGTCAAAGACGCCGAGGGCCTTCATGGCGGGATGCTCCCGGAGGGCGGAAAAGCTGGCATCCAGATTGCCAAGGGCCATAGCGGCCCCGGCACCAACGGCCCATTTCTGCCAGCCGGTGAGCTTGCCGGTGAATTCCTCATCCACATAGCGGGCAGTGCCCTGCTTGATCTGTTCCAATGTTACCATAGATTCCTCCAATGACGGGAGAGAGGGGCGCTATGCCCCTCTCTTCTTCCCTCTTCGCCTCTTAGCGACCGCAGTTGCAGTCGCAGGTGGAGACGGGGAGGGGGTTATAGGTGGACTGGGGCGTGGTGCCGGTGCCGGTGGTGATGTCCGCGACCATTTTGGGATAAAAGGTGGCGTTCGTGTAAGTTACGATGGTGTTGTCAGCGCACTTCCGCTCGTCACGCTCCCGGGAAATGGCCCCGCACAGCTCGTTCTTGCAGCAGTCCACACGCTCCTGCAGCAGCTGGAAGCTGTCCTTGGTGGCCTGATTGTTGACCGCCTGAGAAGCCAGCACACCATGCACCTCGCCCAGCTTGCCGTCGATGTACTTGTACATCTCCAACATCTTCTGGTCCTGGTAGGTGTTGGCATCCCGCAGGGCAATGTCGCTGCGGAGTTTGGCGTTCTCCTGCACCATGGACAGCTCGTAGCGGTTCACCGTGTGGTTCTCGCTGCATCCGGCCTCCGCCGCCATACCAGCGGCAAAGGGGATGACGCGATTGCCCAGCAGCATCCCGCCGAGACCGCCCAGAGAGTTCAGGACGCCCAGAAACAGACCGGCAATGCCGGTGCCGAGAGCAGTGCCTGCGACGCCCTTGCTTGCAAATTCAGCCATAGAGAGATTCCTCCTTCTCTAAAAATACACCCCCTGTTTCCGCGCGCAAAACAAGCGGTGCTCTATGGTTACTGTACCACAGGACACCGCTTGTCATGGCTTATGGATGTTTTTTGTTTGGGCGGGATATGCCTGCTTTATCCCGGATGGAGTGTAGACAGGCGTTTACGGAGGAACGGGACAGGTACAGTTCTGCCGCCGCATCTTCGATCGCCCAGCCACGGCGACAAACAAGATTGAACACGCGCCGCTCCCGGTCGGTGAGATAGCGGCACTGCTCCATCTTTTGGAGCTGCTGGACGGTGTATCGGTATTTCATATTGGGCCTCCTTTATGAAGTGCCCCTCCCCTTTGACCTACCGATGCAGGGGGTCAGGACCCCTGCGCGTCTATCATGGCTAACAGCTTTTCCAGATCGTAGAAATTCCGTGGGTTCAGTCCGGTTTCCCGCTGAATGAGCCGAAAGCGGTAGCGGATGGAGTTATAGTGCAGGTAAACCGCATTGCCGGTCTCCCTCACGTTCATGTTGTTCTCCGCATAGGTTTTCAGAAGTTTTTTGTCCCGATCCTCCATAGCTTACCTCCCCCCCAACAAGTACAGTTTCAGCCACAGGGGGATGTCGGCGGTTAAAATGCTTTTGAAATAAAACACGATAAACGCAATGCCAGCGGCTATGACCATCGTCCAAAAGGCTATCATCAGCCAGTCTTTCAGTTTCATTCAGCACCTCCGTCCTTTCTCTCCGCGGCTACAAAATTCGTCTGGTGCGACCTCCATGCCGCTCACTCGACAGGTGGGAATTCCTTTCCCGTTGACGTTGACCGCGACAAGGTGCTTGCAGCCCTCGCACCGCGTCACCGGCACGGCATCCACGGTGGGGGCGTCTGCCACCTTCTTTTTTAGCAAGGCATAAGCTATCTCCAAAGCTTTCCCGCTTCCCAAAACAAGCGCTTTATCGGAATTTTCGTCTGCTTTCAGGATTGTGTCCGCATCAATCAGCCTCATGGTCAGCACCTCCGTCCATCTTCGCCCCGCAGTGGGGGCAGTATTTGTCTGGCAATAATCGAGCAAAAGCATATCCGCATACGCTTCAGGCCTTAAATCTGTCTGTTACTTGCCACGCTCCATGCACCACCGGGGCCACGTCGGCGGCGGGAATACTGTTGATCTCCTTCGTGCAGATTTCTGGATTTTCGTACCGACGTGTGATTAGATCAATCACAGTTTTTCGCTTAATGTATTCAGCCATTGTCAGCCCTCCAATCTGCGTCCGCAAATCGGGCAGAACTTGATCTTAACCGTCATGCGCACCTGCTTGCCGGAGCTGACACATAGCTTCCAGCCGCCGTTAATGGGGTGAGACTGCATTATGTGCGCACTCCCGATTCCCTCCCGGTCCAAGTGCGTAACGTATCCGTCCCTGTCCTCGTGACAGAATTCACACACGTTCATACCCGGCCCTCCTGTTTCAGCTCTTGCACAGTCTGGTGGATACGCTTCGCGCAGGCAGGGCATATTTCTCCAACATCCACTATGTTCGGGTCGCTTGCGTAGGGGATGTCAGCGTTGTTTTCCACGCTGACCCTATAAGTGTCCTGAATATTGAATATTTCTTTTCCGCAGAGATCGCAAAAACGCTTCGTCATGTTCTTTCCTCCCTCCTGTTCCATTCTGTTTGCGTCGTTTGATTGCTCGTGCTGTATGTCATATCCTTTGGGCATCTATTGGGACATGCTACACACTCGCATCTATTGAGACTGCTTGTCGTATTTTCCCGAAACGGGCATAAATGATTAAAGCAATCCACTATTTCATCGCCTCCACATAGCACCAGCTCTGGGGCGGGCGCTTGATTGTCACCGGCTCCGAGCCAAATTTCGTTTCACGCAGACGAGTAAACTCGTCCAACCCCTTCGGCTGGTCATAGATCAGCAGGTCGGAGATGTGCCAGCCGTGGCCGGTTTTTCCGTTGCCGATGTAGCCAGCAAGCTCCTCGTATGCAAGACAAGATCGCTCCATGTGCTCGAAAAGCCAGTTCTGAATGCTACCATTGTCGAAAACATTGATGGGAAATGTCTGGTCACAGGTAAACTCTCCAATGACCTTGCCGCCGCCGTAAAACTGTGGCATTGGATAGTCCGTCGCAATGAAGTCCCCGTGCGGATATTTTGGCAGCGTGCAGTAGATGTAACATTTGAACGGCGTGTCCAGCTTCGGCTTGGTCTTGCGGACTTCGATGGTCTTTTCACCGTTGGCAATCTTTTCGCACCACTTTGGGCGGATGCTCAGCATAACAGCCTTACTCATCCTTCATCGCCTCCAATGCTTTCTTCGCCTCCTCGTGGGTGAAGAAAACCGTCTTGCCGATGTCGGCTTGTTCAAAGATTATCTGGTCGGAAAGCGTCGTGTAGACTACATTCCTCTCCCCGTTTCCCGACATCCCAACAACAGCTTCATACAGAGCATCTTCATAGATATTTTCATCCTCGATTATATACAAAAGAATTGGCGTAAATACTGGCTTTACTGGCAGCACCACCAGCCGACCGGCTCTGTCGGCCTCGGCCAGTGCCCTTACCCGGTCAATGCCGCCGCACTCTCCGACGATCGTGCAAAGGTCGCTCCAGTCTTTAACCAGCGTGGACACTTCCTCCGGCGTCATCCCAGTATCTTCATAGTCGGCGAGGCGGTTTGCCGCTGAAATATAATCGTGATTCCTTACCCACACACCATAAAGTACTTTTGGGTCTGCGCAATTTGCGTCTCTTGTCGTTAATCGTTCCATCTTCTTTCCTCCATTTTGAGACTTGCTCACGGCTTGCCCTCCCACGGAGATTCAAGCCATTTTTTAATTTCATGCCAATCTTCTGGCATCTTCGAAACACCAGAGAGGTTTTTCACGATAATATCCATCCGGAAATTGCACAGCACCCCGGCCAGCTCTTTATCCGTCATGCTCCGGATCCGGTCGGCGACGGTAACGGGCCACGTGCGATACGGGCACTTTTCGATTGCGGCGCATTTTTCAACGTCATAGCCCATCTGCATGGGGCAGTTTTCACCGGTGCACTTTTTCATCACATTCCCTCCGTCCTTTCAAATCTGATCTTCATTTGTGCGGGGCACAAATCAACCTCCGGTCTGCGCTTGCCTGTCCATCGGAGACCGCCAGCTTGCCCGATGCACTTCCACCCGGCAGCCCGCAGGCTGGCCCCGTTTTCCGTGTCCAGAATATAGGTCACAAGCCGTTTATAGCCCATAGCCCGTGCCGCCCTCCACGCCGCCGCATACAGCATAGAGCAGGCGTTGTGGGTGCCGTCTGTGCAAAGCCGGTTGACCTCCAACGTCCAGCCATCGTCCAGATGCCGGGCCACTGGGCGCCCCACAATGGCAACCCCTACGATCTTCTCTCCATCGGACAGCCCAATGGAAAACTTATGCCCCACCACAGGCCCGTGGTGCCGGTGGTACTGCTCAACGTAGGCATTGGCCTCTCGCAGTGTCATGGGACACACCTCAAGCATTTTCCACCTCCGGCGGTTCCGGCAGCCGCTCCGTCACCTGGATCCAGCGCCGCTCAAGCAGCTCTGTGCTCTCCTTGGTCACCAGCGCAGCCGCTTCCCGCAGTTGCTCGTTCTGCGCCCGCAGCTTTTCAATTTCCTGCTGGAGCGCCGCGATGTGTGCGTTTTGATTCTCCAGCCGGTCAGCGGCTGCAAGCAGGTCTTTCTCCAGCCCTCCCAGCGGATCCATCATGTCCCCATTTTCCCACCAATCTGCGTGTTCCCGTAGCGCATTTACGAGGTTTGTATCTCTCATAGTTCCTCCCCCAATCTCCAATCATCGTCCCGCACCTGAAACGCGTCGCCCAGTTGTACGGTGTCCGGGTAATTGTGCTGTGTGGTTTGGATGGCGTACTTGTCGATCTCGGTTGCATAGTAGGCGGTGATCTCCGCGCCCAGCTTGTCCAGCGCGATATGCCCGCAGCTCATGCCGTCGTACATGGAAAGCACTTCCACCGGCTCCGTGGTCAGCCCTTCAAAGTGGCTCATGATATGCGCGATCACATCTACGGTCCAGCCGTTGCCCAGCAGTGTAACTCCGATGTTCGACGGAAGGCATGACGTGTACCCAGCCGGTACTGTCTGTAGTTTTTCACACCCTTTTGCATTGAGGGCAAAGATGGCATCTCCAATCTTGTAAAGCCCCGTCTTTGCCCCTCCCCCACCACCAAGAGCTTTAAGCGTGACAGACTTGCCGAGAATGTCATAAACCCTGACGGCCTGCCCGCCACCGTCCCCTGTTTTCCCGACCTGCCACGTTGACGCGAATTTTGCGTGCAGACCGGCTTTTAGCTTCTTAAACTCACCTCCGTTATAGGGTGCGAGATCATCAGCCGTCAGCACATCTAATAGGCACACACCCCTGTCCTCCGGCTGTTCCACACGAACTTGGCTGTATGTGCCGTCCGGGTTACGCTTTCCCACCCAGTAAAGCCGCTGGCGGTTCTGCGCCGATACCAGCGCGGAATTGATAAGCACCGGCTCCACGCCCAGCTCCGCCGTGATTTGCTCCCGGATAGCGGGCGACATGGATTTGTTGTTCTCGTAGAGAAAAAAATCCGGCTTGTACTTGTCGCGGGCGATGCGGTAGTTTAGAAATAGCTCCCAGCCGATGCCGCTGGCCTCGGTCTCGCGGTTCTTCGTCTGTGCGATGCTCCAATGTGTGCAGGGACTTCCGCCGATCAGAGGCCACAAAGCCTCCTGAACGCATCGCCATGGCGGCGCGGCCTACGCGGAGAGCGCCGCCCTTACGCTTAC
>ENA-UEQL01001565-UEQL01001565.1-human-gut-metagenome-genome-assembly--contig:-NODE-1565-length-15788-cov-9.383617_pt1 | contig 15788 bp, 13 predicted proteins | sample MGYA00242905_ERZ507926 | MGnify/ENA primary metagenome ERZ507926 (study PRJEB26167, sample SAMN06115531) | human gut metagenome | host: Homo sapiens | place: China:Henan | collected 2015-09-09...
AGGAAAAGCTGAAACTTAACCTGGCTCTCAGCCTCAATAATCTCGATGCTTTTGAGAAACGTCTGTGGATGCTGACAGAGTTTGCACTGGCCGATGACGCCATCTTCGACGAAGACCATCACCAATTCATGCTGGAGAATGGAAGTCGGTTCGACGGCATATATCGGCTTACTTCAGAACGTGAATCAAAAAGCGAGCTGGTTTTACCTTACAAGGTGCAGCCTTTCCGTATCGGCAGCCCCTTGGCCCAGTCTATCATCGGCCGATATAAGGAGGCCGACCTTCCCGTTGAGGAAATCGAGTTTTCCTACTCGGGCGTTGATGGTAAGACTGCGCTGCTGGAGAAGATTGTTGGCCAATCAGGATGGATGCGCGTAGAGCGTGTGTCCATTGATTCGTTTGATCAGGAAGATCATCTTCTGATAGCTTGCTATACTGATGCCGGCGAAGATGTCTTCCCGGAGATTGCTGAGCGTATGCTGACGTTGCCGGCAAAGACAGTTGGCCCCGTTGAGGTTGACCAGGCAGCTTTGCAGAATTGTTCTATGCGTGTGGAGCGTATGAAGGCCGACGTGCTCTCCGAGAGCGCCAACCGTAATCAAACCTTCTTCGAGGACGAGATGGATAAGCTGGACACGTGGGCCAGCGATATGAAGGTCAGCCTTGAGCGAGAAATCACCGACCTAGATGCGGAAATCAACCTCCGAAAGTCGGAGGCCAAGAAGATGCTCCAGCTCAAGGATAAAGTTGCGGCCCAGCGGAACATCAAGGATCTGGAGAAGAAACGTGCGGAGAAACGACAGAACCTCTATGAGGCCCAGGATCAGGTGGATGAGAAAAAGGAAGAACTGCTTACAAAGGTTGAGAAAATGCTGGAACAGAAGGTGGAGCAGAAGGAATTGTTTACGCTTCGTTGGCGTTTAGAATAACTCTAAGTAATTGAATGAAAATAAGATTATTATATGGGAAATAACACAAAGCTAGAACTTACGTGGATAGGTAAGGATAGTGAGAGAATGTCGGTTGAGCCGAGGATTCTAATCGAATCTCCTGAGAATTCGTATGGGACATGTTCTACTGGCGTTCTGCCGAATGGGCATAAGTGGGAAGGGAACATGATTATTCATGGAGATAATCTCTTGGCTTTAAAGGCACTAGAAAAGGATTTCTCAAATTCTGTTCGCTGTATTTACATAGATCCGCCCTATAACACAGGAAGCGCCTTTGAGTATTATGATGATGGATTGGAGCATTCTATTTGGCTTTCTCTGATGCGTCAAAGATTGATTATTCTTAGAAATCTTATGACGAGTGACGGTTCGATTTGGATTCAAATTGATGATGAAGAGCAGGCATATCTCAAGGTTATTTGCGACGAGGTTTTCGGTAGGAAAAACTTTGTAAATATGGTTTCCGTAAATATGAAAAACATTGCTGGAGCATCTGGGGGTGGAGAGGATAAACGATTAAAAAAGAATGTTGAGTATATCCTCATATATGCTAAGAGTTATGATAATCTAAAGATATTCAAACCAGCATATTCTTATTCTCCTATAGCTAAGCTTGTAGAAGATTATCGACAGGAAGGGAAAAGCTGGAAGTACACAACGGCTTTGATTAACCCTGGAATCAAAGAGTATGTGGGAAGCACTGTAGATGGGGACGGAAATGAGATACGTATCTTCAAAAGGAAAGATTATGTGATTGAATCTATTGGTGGTTTAATGAGGAAAGAGCACATCACCGAAGCAGAAGCTTATCGAAAATATGCGAAGTATTTGTTCCAGACCGCTATGCCACAAAGTTCAATACGTCCTCGTGTAATGGATAAGGTGAAGGAAATAGGTATTGAGAGTGATTTGTATTCAATAGAATACGTTCCCAAAACGGGCAGGAACAAAGGTCAGGTATATGAGCAGTTCTATAAAGGTGAGAGTTTCCGTTTATTTGCATGGCTACGCGATGTGACCGTAGAGATTGACGGGGAGGTGTTTAAGAAAGACCTACAGGGTACATATTGGGATTTTGTTGGGGAAACAAAGAACCTTACGAAAGAGGGCCAGGTTGAGTTTCCTAATGGAAAAAAATCCGAAGCTTTAGTCGGGCGAATTGTTGAAATGACAACAGAGCCTGATGATTTAGTCTTGGATAGCTTCCTGGGCTCTGGAACAACCGCTGCTGTTGCCCACAAAATGAACAGAAGATATATTGGTGTCGAACTGGGAAATCATGCTTATACTCATTGTATTCCTAGGTTGAAAAGAGTTATTGACGGTAAAGATCATAACGGGATAACCGCAGCGCAAAAGTGGAATGGTGGAGGCGGTTTCAATTTTTATGAACTAGCCCCGTCTCTTCTCAAGAAAGACATTCGTGGGAATCTTGTTATTAACAAGGAATATAATCCAGATATGCTTGCGGCAGCCATGGCCAAGATGGAGGGTTTTATATATGAACCGTCTCTTGATATATTTTGGAAACAAGGCTATAGCTCTGAGAATGATTTCATTTTCACAACAACGCAGTTCATGACGGTTGAAGCTTTGGCCGCAATTGAGGAGACTATGAAAGAAGATGAGTCTCTCCTGGTATGCTGCAAAGCATTCCAGCCGGAGTGTAAGTCGTTTTCTTCTCGTATATCGATAAAGAAGATTCCATCTGTTCTTTTGGATAAATGCGAATTCGATCACGATGATTACTCTCTGAACATCATTGAGTTGCCGGAAGTCGATAGTGAGGAATCGTTTGAACAAGATTCAGATGATAATATTGAATACAAAGAGACACTCTTTTAGTTTGGGGATATGAGTACAACAACGAACTTTATTAAGCAGCGCATGTCGCTTCGCGAACCTCTAGGTGAGGCTTTGGAGGTAGTGTCGAAACTTGCTGAAGTATTGGACCTTAAGAAGCCCAATACAGAAGACTATGATGTTTTTCTAAAGGAACAGTTGGAGAAAGCCAGGACAGTATGCCCTAACTGCAAGGACTTTGAAAGGGATTTTCCATCCTTCGCATTCTCCATTGCTACGGGCATAGGAAAAACTCGCCTGATGGGGGCATGTATTGCCTATCTCTATTTGGAGAAGGGTATCAAGCATTTCTTTGTACTTGCTCCGAACCTCACGCTATACGAGAAGCTGAAACGTGATTTTGGCGACCCCTCCTACGAGAAATACGTCTTCAAGGGTATTGCTGAGTTTGTTAGCAAGCCGCCCATCGTTATAGATGGAGATAATTATAATAACTTTCAGTTGCACGGTGGAAACTTATTCGATGCAATCGAAATCAATGTGTTCAATATCGCTAAGTTCAATACCGATAGCAAGGAGAGTAAACGTGGTGCGCCCCGTATGCGCCGTCTTTCGGAGTATCTGGGGCAATCCTACTTCGAATACCTATCCAGCCTACCGGATCTTGTCATCCTGATGGATGAAGCCCACAGGTATCACGCTGACGCTTCAAAGAAGGCTGTTAATGAGCTTAGGCCAATTCTAGGCCTTGAAATGACAGCTACCCCAACGGATGAAAAGGGTAAATCCTTTAAGAATATCGTCTATGAATATAACCTTGCCCAAGCGTTGGCAGATGGCAAGTATGTAAAGATTCCGACTGTTGCAAAACGCCGCAATTTCCAGAAAGGAGACCTCGGTGATAAAGAGCTGGATATGCTAAAACTGGAAGACGCCATCAGCATCCACCGTAATACAAAGAAACACCTGGAGCTCTACTCAAAGGAACATAATTGCGAGCTGGTAAAACCATTTATCCTCGTTGTCTGCCGCAATATCCAACACGCGACAGACACTCTCAAAATGATTGAGGAGGAGATGTTTGATGGATATTACAAGGGAAAAGTATTACAGATTGACTCTTCTACCAAAAAGGAGGAAGAAGTGGAACGTCTGTTTGTCTCTTTAGAAAAGCCGGATAACCAAATTGAGATTGTTATTCACGTCAATATGCTCAAGGAAGGCTGGGATGTGACCAATCTGTACACAATCGTTCCTCTCCGTGCTGCAGATGCACCTATCCTTGTCGAGCAGTCTATTGGACGTGGTCTACGGTTGCCGTATGGTGGAAAGCGTACAGGTGTCCGCGATGTCGACACCTTGACGGTCATAGCACACGAAAACTTTGAGGCGGTGATTAAAGCTGCAAAAGACCCGAAGTCAGTGCTTAGTAAGTTTTCTTATATAGAACTTGATGATGAAGATATTCAGTCTGGCCCAAGCACAATAGTTCAGGCAAAGACACTCTTCGACGTTAAGCAGGAAGAGATTAAGCAGCAAGCAAAGACGGAGGTGGAAAAGAAGAGTGCGGAGGTCGTCTGCGATGCCCGAAAAGCCGCTTGGGAGGTGATTTCCGATATGCCCCGCCTAATGGGACAATCGCTCTCTTCTGTCGGCCAGACGCTCATTAAGACGAAGGAAGACTTGAAGAAGCCAGAACTGGTCAATATCATCACTTCACGCACCATCTCAAAAATTGAGCAGGAGGCTCAGAAGGAATCTCCGCTGTTTGCTGAAGAATTCGCGAAACCGCGCATAGAGGAGGCTAAGAATGTTATCAAGGTCCTTATCGAGGATTATGTCAAGAATATCATTGAGATACCACGTATGACAGTTCAGAGGGAAGCATTTAGGGCTGAATATAAGTGGTTTGATTTGGACACAAGGATGGGATTCGGTTTACCGGCGCTTAAAGAGGAAATTATCAGAATGGGATTGGTTGATAATACGGTGGACGTTCTTAGCGTTGAATCAGGACGCCAATACGATGATCCGGTTAACCAGATTGTATCCGAACTCATCAACTACGATGACGTAGATTATGATGAGAATGCGGATCTTCTATATCACCTTGCAGAGGCAGCATACAAGGCTGTTGAAACTAATGCTGAAGACCCGGCAGACACGCCGAAGATGGTTTACAATTTCAAGAAGGGTATCGCTAAGATCATCTATGATCAGATGAAGGCGCACTTTGTTATCGAATCGCTTGGTTATACAAAACCGAAGGTACTTCCGTTCACTGGTATTGTCCCGCAGCACCTTATTGAGGACAGTGCCTATGGCCGAGTGGACTTCCGTGCTGACGTTCCTAAGAAGTTCGTCAAGAAATATATCTACACAGGATTTTTGAAGTCCTACTATTTGGAGAATAAGTTTGATAGCTCAACGGAACTTGACTTCGCCTTTGTACTTGAAATTGATCCTAAGGTCAAGAAATGGCTTCGCCCGGCACCCACTCAGTTTAGCATTTACTGGGGTAATGGCGCGCACCGCTATGAACCGGATTTTGTCGTAGAAACTGAAGATTGCATTTATCTGGTTGAGACAAAGTCGGCGAAGGAAATGACAGCCGATGATGTGAAAGCAAAGAAAGCTGCAGCAATGGAATATTGTAAGAATGCCACAGAATTCACTATCGCAAACGGCGGAAAGCCGTGGAAGTATGCTCTCCTTGCTCACGATGTCGTTGATCGCACTTCAAGTTTCCAGTACTTGATGGCGTTTGCATAATTGTGCAGCGTATTATAGGAGGTTTTGATTTTTAATTACATATCTCCACACCTTGATACGTAAGCGCATTTCAGTGTGGAAAACTCATCGAAGCGGAGTTCCCGAGCTGCATGTGTTTTCGCAGCACCCTTCTGCTAGTCTTCTTCCTTTTGGGTGAAGGCGCTTTTAGGGGCTTTGCATTTAGGACACTTCCACGAAGCGGGGAGTTCTTCAAAAGCGGTTCCTGGGTAGATGCCTTGTGAAGGGTCACCTTTCTCCGGGTCATAGACATAGCCGCAAACGGAGCAAACGTGCTTGCTTACGGTAACATCGTCGTCATACATAATAAATAGAAATTTAATGGGTTAGCTCTTAAGCTACTGCAAAAATCGTGCTGGCGTAATATCCTATACATTTTCGCTTATTTGTCGCAAATTATTGCTATTTTTACGAGATTTTTAAACAAAAGGAATATGGCAATAATTGAAATCAAGAATGTCAGCAAGTCCTTCGGCGAAAAGGTGGCTCTGGAAAATGTAAGTCTGGAGATACCTGAAGGGAAGATTTTCGGCCTTTTGGGACCTAATGGCGCCGGAAAGACCACGCTGATAAGGATTATAAACCGCATAACTATCCCTACAAGCGGACAGGTGCTCTTTCAGGGAAAGCCTATCACACAATCAGATGTGGAAAGGATTGGCTATATGCCGGAGGAAAGAGGCCTTTATCGTAAGATGAAGGTGGGTGAGCAGGCTATGTATTTCGCCCAATTGAAAGGTATGAGCAAGGCCGATGCGCAGGCATCGCTTAAGGAGTGGTTCACTCGCTTCGGAATACAGAAATGGTGGAATAAGAAAGTGGAAGAACTATCGAAGGGTATGGCCCAGAAAGTTCAGTTCATAACCACCGTCGTACATAATCCTAAGCTACTCATTCTGGATGAGCCGTTTTCAGGCTTCGATCCGGTCAATGCCGAAATAGTCAGACATGAAATCCTCCGCCTTAAGGAAGAGGGTTCTACTATCATTCTCTCTACACACGATATGTCAAGCGTAGAGGAACTTTGTGACAATCTGGCACTTATAAATAATTCTCACGTGGTCATCACCGGTGGGGTAGACGAAATAAGAAGACAATTCGGAAAGAATGAGGTAGAACTCGTCTACACCGACGAGCAGGGGACTCACACCAGCATCCTGCCTAAGGAAACCGATGGTGCACTTACACTCGAGTCTTACCTGCAGAAAGGCGTAAACATCGTATCTTACAGGGAGTTGATTCCGAGAATGAACGACATTTTCATTAAACTGGTCAGCGAAGGAGGTAAATTATGAATCTGCGTACGATAGGGGTTATCATAAACCGCGAATACTCCACGAGAGTTAAAAAGAAGACATTTCTTCTCACTACATTTTTAGTCCCTGTGTTGCTCGCACTATGCGGCGTGGCAATGGGTGTGATGATGGTGAACGTAAAGGAGAAGACCAAGACGGTAGGCGTAGTCGACGAATCCGGAATCGTAATGTCATATCTTAAGAATAGCGAACAGATAAGTTTTCAGGACATGTCGTCCGAGCCTCTCGACACCGTAAAGGCCAGACTGGCAGATCTCGGACTCGATGGCGTGCTCAGCATATCGAAGATCGACGAGCAGAAGAACCTTCAGGCATCGTTCACGTCTGTAAAGCCTGTCGGGATGGGCGTGACGGCGACTATGAGCCGATACATCGACGATGCCCTCGAAGACTATCGCATAAGATCTTATGACATAGACGGATTGGAAGAGATAGTGAATAGCGTGAAGGCTGACGTCCCTATACGCACCTTCGTGCTGGATGAAAAGGGTGGTGAGAAAGTCAGCGAAAGCGGCGTGAACTCCATACTCTCTATGGTGCTGGGCATATTCATCTTCCTGTTCATCACGATGTTCGGAAGTATGGTTATGACGGCTGTCGTGGAAGAAAAGACGAGCAAGGTAGTGGAAGTGCTGATTAGCAGCGTGAAAGCTACTGAACTTATGTTCGGAAAGATAATTGGCGTGGCACTCGTGGCTCTTACCCAATTCTTCCTCTGGATCGTCCTCTCCATCGTGCTCCTGAGCGCCGGAATGGGAATCATCGCACCGAAGATGATGGACACGGTAGACGCCCAATCCATAGTGGCCGGACTGCCTGAGGGAACGAACCAATTCGATGCCATGACCGCAGTGCTCTCCCAGAGCGACAGTGAGTTGGGAGACGTCGTGGGTACGCTTGCAGGGCTTAACATAGGCCAATTGGTACTCTATTTCATAGTATTCTTCGTGCTCGGCTACCTGCTATACGCATCGCTTTTCGCGGCTATCGGTTCAGCTGCCGTGGATAACGAAAATGATACGAGCCAGCTTCAGATGCCGGTAACCATACCGCTTATGATAGCTTATTTCATAGCACTTTACGCTTATAACGCACCGGACAGTGCCGTGGCATTGTGGGGCTCGATGATACCTTTCACCTCTCCTATAGTGATGCTCGCACGAATTCCTTTCGGCGTGCCGGGATGGCAGATACTCCTTTCGATAGGGCTTCTGGTAGTAACGACGATAGCTTGCGCCTATCTGTCGGCGAAGATTTATAAGGTGGGAGTGCTTATGTATGGTAAGAAAACTACATTCAAGGATTTGTGGAAATGGTTAAAACAAAAGTAATAATGAAAGCCGTAGGACTACTTTCTTGCGCACTTTGTGTCGTGGTGGGGTGTTCCGCCGGATACAGTTGGTCTACTATAAAGGTGGATGCTCATAGAACCGGAGTCAAACCGGCTACCGCCGACAATACTAGAGAGGCCATGGGCTATGTGCAGGACGGAACGTACTATGCACCGTCTGGTAGGGTCTACAGCGAGGGCGCTACGCCCGAATTGGCCCGAATACTAATAGACGCACAGCCGAAAATGGCTTCGCTCAAGCAGGTCATCGCGCACGCTCCGAAGGCTATGTCCAGCCATTATCCGCAGAGCGAGTTGTCTAATTTCGCGGTAGACTGCATTATGGAAGGGGTCGAGGAACTCACCGGGCGAAAGGTCGATGTGGGCATTATGAACTTCGGCGGCATAAGGTGTGACATCCCTCAGGGCGATGTTCTTTTGGACGATATCATGTCGATGTTCCCGTTCAAGAACTATTTGGTCTATGTTCAGGTCGACGGAAAACAGCTTCGCCGGATTTTCGAGGATATGGCCTCACGTAAACTACAAGCGGTAGGCGGAGTGGAGGTCGTGATAAACGGGAAGACGATGGAAAGCCTTAAGGTCGGCGGCGAGGAAGTCAGAGACGACAAGTTGTATGGCATAGGCAGCATAGATTTTCTCCTCAACGGAGGAGATAAGATCCATCTAGGCGAAGGCGCCGTGGAGGTAGTGCGCACCGGAGTGCTGCTTCGCGACTGCATCTTGAAAAAGGTTTACGCTCTTTCCGAGGCTGGACTTCCGTTAGAGTATCATTTGGATAACAGAGTAGTGATAAAATGAAAAGGACATTAAAGTATATATCCATGGCTTTTTGTGCGGCGAGCTTGGCATCTTGCTCTCCGAAGTTGGTCATTCTGCACCTTAACGATACCCATTCCCATCTGGAGCCGGTCCGCGAGACCGAAAGGTATGGTAAAGCGGGTATCATAGAACGGGGCGCGATAGTGGATAGCGTGCGAAATGCCCGTGGCGAAGATAATGTGCTCTTGCTTCACGCCGGAGACTTCAACCAGGGTACTTCGTATTATACCCAATTCGGAGGCGCACTCGAAGTGGCTGCCGTCAATGCCCTCCGCTACGACTGCATCGTCCTGGGAAACCACGAGTTCGACAATGGACTCGAAGACCTCGCAGCGAGAGTCAAACAGATAAAGTGTCCAGTGGTATGCGCTAATGTCGAGTTCGCGGGAACTCCTCTTGAAGGAGAGGTAACTCCTTATGCCATACTCCATAAGGCGGGAAAGAAAATAGGCGTAATAGGCCTTACTTCCGACTTGGCCTCGAATGTGGCCTATGAGATTTCGTCGCGTCTCGTGCAAGTATCATCCGTGGATGTGACGAACCGCTATGCCGAATATTTGAAAAAACAGGAAAAATGCGATTTGGTGATACTCCTTTCACACCTCGGATTTTCGAAAGACATAGACCTCGTGAAACATACGAAAGACGTAGACGTGATAATAGGAGGGCATAGCCATACCTTCATAGACGATATTGAATACCAGCCTAACGCCTGTGGACGTCAGATTCCGATAGTTACGGACGGGTGTTGGGGATTCGAAGTGGGGGAACTGATAGTAAGATAATTACATCAGTTTCTTCCTCTTGAAATAGAATACTATGCCTGCTGTGGTCACAAGCATCAAGCCTAGTATACCCAGCCAAGCCAGCGGAACGTCTTCGAACGGAAGATGTACGTTTATTCCGTAAAAACTTGCGATTAGGGTGGCCGGCATAAGCAGCAGCGACAGGAGAGTGAAAATCTTCATAATCCTGTTCTGCTCCAAGTTGATGATACCTACGATGGTGTCCTGAAGGTATTCGAGTCTTTCGAAGTTAAAGTTTATGTGGCTGATAAGGGAGGTGATATCCTGGAGGATGATGGAAAATCTCTTATCCAGCGAATCCGGGAACAAATCGCTCTTCAGGATGTTTCCGAGGATTCTCTGTTTGTCCACCACATTCTCCCTGACTATCATCGCGTTCTCTTGTAGCTGATTGATGTCCAGAAGGAACTCTTCGTTAATGTCTTCCATCTGGTTAATTCTCTTGCTAAACTGCGAAGTCTCCTGTGCGATAAGCTCCACGATGTCGGCATCGAGGTCGACACGCTTGTCCATTATCTCCACGAAGATGGAAAAACCGCTCTTGTAAAGTTCCGGACGCGCCTGAATCTTATTCGAAAGCAGGTCGAAACTGCGGATAGGAATCTCACGCAGGGTAGTCAATGTGTTAGGAGCCAATATAAAAGACACCGCATCCATACTCATCTCCGTGCTGGTAGGTGAGAGGAAGTTGGTATTCGCAAAGATTATCCCGCCGGCCTCGTGGAAGCGAGATGAACTCTCGATCTCCTCCGCTTGTGCGCGGCTCTGGATTTGTGCGTCGTTAAATGCCTCAGCAGCACGCTTTTCGTCTCCGCTGGGGTCGATAAGGTCTATCCAGAGAACGTCCGCTTTGTTCAGAGTGGCCAGGTCCTCCAGTCTGTTAGAGAGTAAAATCTCATTTCCGCTTCTATGAAAAATCCTTATCATCCCTGCAAATTTAGAAAAAACTCCTTATAAAACAATACTTAATCCTATCCCAATCAACACCACGCCTCCGATACACTCTGCCCATCGTCCGGCTTTTCGGGCCAATTTGCCTCCGCACAAAATGCCCACCAGCACGCTCAGAGCAGTGAAGATGAAAACCGAAACCGCTTGCGGAATCGTTTGGCTCCATCCTTGGCCAGCCAGGGACAGACTGCCTCCGATCACCAGAGCGTCCATACTCGTGGCTATTCCGGCCAATGCTATGTTCTTCAGCCCGTTCAAATCGGACTTTTCGCTCTTTTTGCTGAAGAGTGCGCTGTAAATCATACTGCCTCCCACGTAAACCAGCAATGCCAATGCTTCCCATTTGGCCACTTTGTTTATGAGGCTGGTCAAAACATCACCGCAAGCCCATCCTACGAGCAGAAATGCCGTCTGGATTATCGCAAAGCAAAGGGCGATTTTTACGATGGTGCCGGCGTCGCGTTTCTTAAGGCCAATGGACGAACATAACGATACGGCGAAGCAGTCTGCACATACCGATAAGCCGAAAAGTATGATTTCCACTAACTGCACAGTCCGTTATGGTTTGAAAGGTTGTCTCGAGACTATACTCCGTCCGAGCGTGAGTGAATCGGCGTATTCCAAATCGTCGCCGAATCCCAGACCTCGTGCCAGTGTCGTTATCTTAGCGCCCGTAGGCTCAAGTTTTCTATATAGGTAAAACGATGTGGTTTCACCTTCTACGTCTCCGCTCAGGGCCAATATCACCTCAGTCTGCGGTGATACTCTTTTAAGCAGGGAGTCTATACTCAAATCGCTGGGAGCCACTCCGTTAATAGGGGAGATGATGCCTCCGAGGACGTGATAGAGGCCGTTGTATTGGCCTGTATTCTCGATGCTCATCACGTCGCGTACGCTCTCTACTACGCAGATGATGTTCCTGTCGCGGCGCTTGTCTGCACAGATGCTGCACGTCTGCTCGTCGGAAATCATATTACACTGCTGGCAGTAGTGAATGTCCGTAGAAAGGCTTGCGATGGCCTTCGATAGGGCTAGAATCTGTCCCTCGTCCTGTTTGAGCAGGTGCAGGGCAAAACGCAACGCGCTACGAGAGCCCACCCCCGGAAGTGAACTGATCGCTTCTACCGCATTCTGAAGCACTTTTGAAGGGTAATTCTCGTTTTTATACATTATTAAGGGTTTTTGCGAATGAAAAGTTTGCAAAGATAATCAAATCGGCTAAATTTGTGTTATGAAAAATCGTATTATTTTATTTTTATCCTTTGTTTTTATTATGGGCTTCTCTTCTTGCACAGTAGGCGTGCGCCCATCGCAGTCATTGTCCATTTCCAATGCTAATCCTCACACGGCCGACTGGGCCCATACCGAGAGGTATGCTTCGCTTAGGGATACTCTTTCCAAGCATCCGAAGGTCGTTTTCTACGGAGATAGCATCACCGAAGGCTGGATAGACGACGAATTCTTCAAATCGGTAGACGGTATCCCTATGGGAGTCAGCGGGATGACTACTTGTCAGCTTTTGTGCCGCTTTAGGGTCGACGTCATAAATCTCCGTCCTAAGTATGTGGCGATTATGTGTGGTACTAACGATATCGCGCAGAATATAGGACCTATAGAACTCGAGACTGCCGTGGGGAACATCGTGTCTATGTGCGAATTGGCCAAATATAACGGCATCGAGCCTCTCGTGTGCTCGGTGACCCCTTGCTCCGGATATGCTTGGAGACCGGAACTGGGAAATCCTACGGAGAAGATACGTGCCTTCAATGCGCTGCTCAAGCAGTATTGCGACGAGGCCGGCGTGCAGTACGTCGATTATTACGGTGCACTGGATAGCGGAGACGGCTCTCTCGCTCCGGAAAATACCAGGGATAAGTGCCATCTTACGATGAAGGCCTATAAGATATTGGAATCCGTGATAACTCCGTATCTTAAGTAGTATGTTCTTTTCCGTCTTGGAAAGCCTGACTCTCGTATTAGGATTGGCCTATGTGCTCTTGCAAGTGAAGCAGAGCAGGTGGATGTGGCCGGTGGACATACTCTGTTGCATAGCTGCGGTGATAGTTTTCGCACATCAGAGGCTCTGGGCGTCGATGGGGCTGAATGTCTATTATCTCATTATGGGATTCGTGGGCATAGTGGCTTGGAATAAGGATGCGCAGAAGGTGGAAAACGAGCAGATGCGCGTGCGTAAGATGTCGAGAAAGACCCTGGCAGTTTCGCTGTTGGCTATGGTAGTCAGCGGGATTGGCCTGTATTATGTGCTGAAACTCACCGGCGATGCCTCTCCGGCAGTGGATGCGATAGTCGGGGCGAGCGGCATAGTGGGTACGGTGTGGCTGGTTCGCACCTATCTGGAAAACTGGATAGTATGGTTATTCTCCGACATAGTCTCGACGCTGCTTTGCCTGAGCCAGGGACTATATTGGATGATGGCCTTATATTTGGTATATACGATTACGGCCGTAATAGGATGGCGGGAGTGGAGAAGTAAGGCCGTTTATATAGATTAGTTTATGATTGGATTTCTTTTCGCCCTTCTGGCGGTATTTACATTGAGCCCGAACAAGGCTTCGGTTTACGATATTGGTAATGAAAACTGGCATCTTCAGTCAGAGGCCTATATGACCGTGAAGGATGGAAAGAAATTGTCTTCCAGAAAGTTCGACGACTACGACTGGATGAATATTAGTTTCCCTTCGACTGTGGTGGCCGCTTTCGTGGAGGCCAGGGAATGCGCTGAGCCTGTGGCTGGAGAAGAGGATTTCCTGGCGATCCCACATCATCTCGTGCGCGGTGATTTCTGGTATAGATGTGAGTTCGCCGTTCCGGCCCAAGCCATCAAGGAACATACTTTCCTTAATTTGTCTGGGGTTAATGGCGAGGCTCAGGTTTGGCTTAATGGCCAATTCGTGGGCAATGTGCCGGATTCCCTGCATCGGGCCCGATTCGATGTGACCGGAATCGTGAAGGGAAAGAACGCATTGGCCATAAAGGTGAAGGCCGATTCCGATAAGGCAGGCCTCTGTTCTGAGGTGTATTTCTCCTTTACTGGAGACGTATCTCTGGGTGAGCCTTTCGTCGTAACGACGCTGAACCTTCCGGACACTACCGAGGCTCGCATAAAGGTGGGCGCCGAGGTTACGAATCACGCCAAATCGCGTAAACGTGTGGTTCTAAGCGGCAAATACGGCTGGATTCCCTTCGAGGTGACGCGTTACCTGAACCCCGGACAAAGCGAGGTGTTCAGCACTACCCTCGAGATGGAGAATCCGAGGCTTTGGTGGACCAATGCACTTGGCGAGCAGCACCTGTACGATGTCGAGATGAAGCTTTATGCAGGGCACGACGAATCGGACAAGACCTTTTTCCGAAGCGCGGTAAGGGAAGTCGCATTTTCGGGCGATTCGCTTTTCGTGAATGGAGTATACGCGCCCCTTCGCGGGACTTGCGCACCGGGCGGATTGGATAGGTTCGACAGGGTGTCCTCTAAGGAATTAAAGTCCATTGCGCGGTATTGTAAAGATTTGAATTTTAATGTTTTTGCTACTACTGAAGAGGACGCGCGAAGGCTTTCGTCCTATGCCGACGAATATGGTTTCGTCTTGCTCGATTCTAATTCGGCTCCGGCGCTAGACTTCGATTACGGCGAACTTTCCGTCTCCCGAGAGCCTGCTTCAGACTTTTATGCTTGTAAAAGAGCGAACGAATCGGTTCACGTGCAGTATGTCGACGGAAAGGTGGAGGTGGTGAACCGTACCTTGCACGACCTGAATGACGTAAAGGTAGGCGCGCAATGGTTCGACGTAAGCGGAAGGGGAGTATCCGAGCAGGTAGCCGTGATAAATGTGAAATCAGGAAGCGTGTCGCAGGCATTTGCTTTCGAAAAGCCGTGCGAGGGCGTGGGCTATTTGGAATTGGCCATATACTCGGGAGAAGACTTGCTTTCGGAAAACTTCCATATCGAAGGCAGCGTCCCGGAAGACTATCCTAAGGCTACACTGCGCGTGGGTGGGGAAGTGAATTCTACGCCGGACGGCTGGAGTATCACTTATCTCATCGAGAATCTGGGCGACGTTCCGGCGCTTATGTTATGTGCGCGAGTGGACGACCCGGATGGCGAGGCGGTGCTTCCTGTCTTCTGGTCAGACAACTACATCTCCCTTCTTCCCGGGGAGAAGAAGGTGTTGACGGCGGAAGTGGATAAGGCGGATTGCCCTCACATTCCGCAAGTGAGCATCACCGGCCTTAATCTTTAAAATAGCTGATTCGCTTTAGGAGCAGGGAATTACGATGATTTTGGCAATAATTTGATTTTTTGCCAAAATTATCGTATCTTTGGTGACGTATGACGAATGCTGATATTATATTGAAATATGCTGCATTTCACGGGGGAACCCTCGTGAGGAAGGAATTTATGCCTTGGTTTGAATCCGCCTATCCTAACGGATCTGTCCGGAGCATGGATACCGAACTGCGTCAAATGGTTGCGGCAGGAATGCTGGAGAGGATAGGATACGGACAGTTCCGACTATGCCCAGATGTGAAACCTCAGTATAGTCCTATTGTAAGCACAGAGATGAAGACGTTGTTCTCTAGTATCAAAGAGAGATACCCTTATGCAGCGTTCTGTATCTGGCAGGCAAGGACGGTATCTTCATTCATGCAGCATGTCCCCAGTATTGATGTCCTGATTCTGGAGACGGACCGCAGCGCTGCCGAGGCTGTTTATGATGATGTCAGAGAATTGGTTGAAGGACGGACAGTCCTTCTGCGTCCTACTGAAAAGGAGTGCCGGCTTTATGCTTCAGGGACTCCATCCCTCCTAGTTAGGGATTTGATTTCGGAAGCTCCCATTATTCGCGTGGACGGTGTAACCACGGCCTCCCTAGAGAAAATTTTGGTCGATATCACCATCGCTCCCGAGTTTGAGTTTGCCCGAGGTTCAGAACTATATACTATCTTTGAGAACGCCGACCAAGTATACCACATAGGTAAG